>Ga0209596_1001292_pt1 | contig 21818 bp, 21 predicted proteins | sample M_130807_MF_Meta_FD_187314 | JGI IMG/M metagenome (GOLD analysis project Ga0209596, IMG submission 187314) | Freshwater microbial communities from Lake Montjoie, Canada to study carbon cycling - M_130807_MF_MetaG (SPAdes) (version 2) | ecosystem: Environmental > Aquatic > Freshwater > Lake...
CGCAACTGATTGGTGGCGTCGCCATTCCGCAGCGACCCATGCTCAGTATCCCGAGCCTCGACCATCCCATTCAGTTGGTGCTGAACGCCGAAAAGGCCGCGCATCTAGGCGTCAGTGTGCATCCGTTGTCGGACGAAGCCAGCGACGACACCGCTGAAGTCATTCAGGGGCTGTATCGGCGCATTGAGGTGGAAAGCCGTGCGGGGCTGGCGCGGAGTTGGGCGTTTGAACGCGCCGTCAAGGCGGGCCGTGGCTATTACCGCGTCATTACCGAGCCGGACCCGGACAGCGACGACGCTTTTGACCAGCGCATCATCATCAAGCGCATTCTCCAGCAAGGCAGCGTGGTGCTGGACCCGTTCTCGCAAGAACCGGACTACTCGGACGGGCAGTGGGCGTTCCTGACCAACGATATGCCGTGGGACACCTACAAGCGGAGGTATCCCCACAGCCAGATGGCAAGCTATTCCGAGGAGGAACTGTCCACTATCGGCACGACCACGCAGCATTGGGTGTCAGGCAGCGAAGGCGCAGCCCGTGCGGTACGTGTGGCCGAGTATTACCGGCTGGAATACGAGACGAGCCGCAAGGTGCTGCTCGATGACGGGTCGGAATCGATGGAGGACGCGATTCCCGAGGGACGCACCGCCAGAACCGGCGCAGATGCCCGCGTCAAGGTGGAAAAGAAGCCCATTCTGTACTGGTCCACCATCAACGCCGTCGAGGAGTTGGAACCCAAGCAAGCGATGGACGGGCGCTACATCCCGATTATTCCGGTGGTGGGTCGCGAACTGATTCCGTTTGAAGCCGAACGGCGCTGGGTCGGCATGATTGAGCCAAACAAGGACGCCGTGCGGCTGCTGAACTACAGCGCGTCCAGTGCCGTGGAAATGGCAAGCCTTGAAACGAAGGCACCGTACACGATGGTCGAAGGCCAAGAAGAAGGCCACGAGCAAGAATGGCAACTGGCGAACGTCCGCAACTTCCCGTATCTGCGCTACCGCAACGTCAGTCTGAACGGCACCCCTGCGCCCCCGCCGCAACGCACCCAAGTCGATACGTCGCGGCTGGGTCCGAGCATGTTGCTGTTGCAGCAAGCGCGAGAGTTTATCCATGAGGGCACGGGCGCGTATGAGTCCGCGCTGGGGCAGCAAGCGACCAATGCCAAGAGTGGCCGCGCCGTGCTGGCGCTCCAGAACCAGCACACCGCCGGGTCCAGTCATTTCCTTGACAACCTTGCGGAAATTAGCCTGACGTACGAAGCCAAGGTGGTGCTTGACTTGATTCCGTTCATCTATGACCGACCCGGTCGCGTGGCCCGCATCCTCGACCGCGAGGACAACGCCAAGACGGTCATGCTGAACCAACCGTTCACGATGAATCCGCAGACCAAGCGCCCAATGGCCGCGATGCCCACGCCGCAGCCCCCAGCAGCCCCGCAAATGGGCATGGGGATGCCGCCGCAAGGCCCGCCTATGGGGATGCCCGGAATGCCCCCTGCGCCTCCGCAGCGTCCGCAAGGCAAGGTGCTGCATTACGACCTGAAAAAGGGCCGCTACGGCGTGGTGGTCAGTATTGGCAAGTCGTACAAGAGCCGCAACGAAGAAGGCGCGGACGAGATGGGCAATCTGTTCCAAGCGAACCCGAGCCTGTTCCCGATTCTGGGCGACATCTACCTGAAGTTCCGTGACTTCCCCGGTCATCTGGAAGCCGCCGAGCGTGTGAAGAAGATGCTGCCGCCGCCGCTGCAAGCGAAGGACGAGGGACCGGATCCGCAGCAATTGCAGCAACAGTTGCAGCAAGCCGGACAGATGGTCGAGCAGTTGACCAAGGCGCTGGACGAAAAGACCAAGTTGCTGGAGATGGACGGACAGAAACTCCAGATGCAGGCGCAGACGGCGCAGAGCGACCAGCAAGCCAAGCTGGAAATCGAGCGGATGCGGAACGAGACGCAACTGGCCATTGCCGAAATGAAAATTCGGGCTGACCAATCTAGCGCCATTTACCAAGCGGAGATCAACCGCGTGGGCATGGGCGCACAGCAACAGCATCAACAGCAAATGGCGGCGATGCAAGCGGGTCACGCGCAGGAACAGTCCGCGCAAGACCACATCCAAGACCAGCAGATGGGTCAGCAGCAAGCCATGCAGATGCAAGAGCAGTCCGCGCAAGACCGGCAGCAAGATGCGGCATTGGCGGCACAAAACGGCGGCAAGGACATGGAAGGCAGTCCTGAGGACAGGGCCGCAGACGCGCAACAAACGACTGGGATTGTGTAATGGCTGATCCACGCGGTATTGCCATCAACATCTCCAGCCGCCGGCCCGTGTACACGGACGACCCAGAGTACGACAAACTACTGCTGGCGCTCCACGCCGAGCAGCCCGACGCGTTGCAAGCCGATGAACTGGCGCACGTCCAGACATTGCTGCCGGCCAATTTCCAGTCGCAGAATGACCCGGTCGCTGACCGGGCGCGGTTGGGCGTGCCGGATGGTAACCCGTACACGTCAACCCTTGAGCAGTTCCTTGGCCGGCAAGCACCGGTCAACTTGAAGCAAGCCGTCGAAAACACGGTATTTGCGCCGGCTGTGAACGCGGTGTCCAGTGTGTTTGGGGCGCTTGATCGGCCACCGACATCGGGGTATCCAAAAGGCGTCCCGTACACATCGCCGTTGCGGTTGATCAGCGCGGCGGGCGCAGCCGTGCCGGCCACTGTCGGCGTGTTGTACGATTTGCTGCGAGGCGTGCCAACCCCGGCGGAGGCCAGCGTGGTCGATCCGATGCGTGCGCCGGAAGACCAAGCGACGTTCCAGAGCGAAACGGCCAAACGCGGCGGCGGCACGGTCGCGCAAACATTGGGCACGCTTGCAGATTTGTTTGTCGGTCCTGAGCACGGATTACAAGCCGTGGGCGCGGCACTGCCACTAGTATTGGGCGCTGGCAAAATGGCAAAAGCGGTGCGAATGAGTCGCGCTGAAGCCGAAGCGGCTGGACTATGGCATAAAATTGGGTTAGGCAAAAAGTTGTCGCGCCCAATTTCAGAGATGTCATTCACGCAGGAAGCGGTAGGCAAACTTTTGCCTCCTGCGACCAATATCAACTTGTCCGACCTTGAAGGCGCAGCAATTATCCCAGCGTCGGGAGATAGGACTGCCGCCGGTCGTCAACTCACGCAGATTGGTGACATCAAATTTGAAACCCCAGTCGCCTTGCAAGGCGGTCCAGATTTCATGCGGACGCATACAGGCGAAGGCGCAGTCTGGGCGTCTGACTTCGGGGCCACGAAGAAGATTGTTAATAAGGCAATCGAAGCCGGCGACCTTGGCGACGGGCGTGTATACATGGTCTACATGCCGATGGCGCATGGCGCAACAGACTTCTCAGCCATGATGTCAGACGCGTTGCTTGAACAAATCAAGCAAACCGGCATCTCAAGAGATGGGCGTCGGTTCCTAGACGAAACAATCCGAAAAATGCGCCCAGAATGGGTAGGCATTAACAGCCCGAATGCAAAGAAACAACTGAGCAAATCAGGCGAACTACGTCACGCGTTTGTCGAATCTATGAAAACGCAAGCCGCAGGAGGTTACGGATTCCCCGACTTGACAACTACACGCGCTGCTATCACAGAACCGTCGCTGCTCGACACCACCGCATATTCCGGTGGGCAATCTGTAGGCGAAGTCATTGGCCGAGCCGGAGTGATTACAGAGCCTGTGACGCCACACGGCACGTATAACACGCAGATACCGGGCCGGTACACAGGTAAGTTCGCGAAAGACGTACCGCTTCAGACGTTGTTCCCAGATTTTATTAAGGGCAGACGCGCCGAAAGGAAAGACCCGACCAAAGACTTGCGGTCATTTATGTTGAGCAATCCCATCCAAATAGCAACACCACAGTGGATTGACTCCAACATGAAGTATCTCAAAGCAATGGGTGCCGTCGTAGCGCCCGTTGCCGCGAATTCCGTGTTAGACGCGATGCAAGACGATGACGGAACGTCTTAGTTTTTGACAACGCCAATGATGCGTTTGCGCGTCACAAACGATAAAGATGGCCGCGTCCCGCTATCGGAACGCAATGTCAACCCGTCAACTTTCCGGTTTGCTATAGCGGCTCGCGCTTCTTTTGGCGTATCGGCGTCTATGCAATAAGTCGCGGTGACAAACAGGCGAACAGTTACGTCGTAACAGGGCATGAAGCAATCCTTTGGTTGTGTCGGAGTTTGGTTTTTATTGTACGTCCGGGCACGTCTGACACGCCTTCTATTAGCGTAAAGATACACATGATTAACCGCAGCACGTTTGTGTGCCCGTTTTGCGATTCTGCGGACACCGAGCGAGACGGCGCGTTGTCCGTGTGCAATTGCTGTGCGCGAGCATGGCTGGGGCCGAACCCTGTGCCCAAAAAGGGCACCGTTCCAGAAAGCGAGACGCCATGAGTGCCGCGTGGACGCGCAAAGAAGGCAAGAACCCCAAGGGCGGCTTGAACGCCAAGGGCCGCGCCTCGTACAAGGCGGAAACCGGCGGCACCCTGCGTCCACCGGTGAAGTCTGGCGATAATCCACGCCGCGCCAGCTTTCTAGCCCGGATGGGCAACATGCTGGGACCCATGACCGAGCCGGACGGTGACCCGACGCGGTTGGCGCTGTCGCTTAAGGCATGGGGCGCGTCGAGCAAGGAAGACGCACGGGCGAAATCGGCGGCTATTCAGGCACGAAACAAGAAATAGTCAAATATTTGACATACAATACACGCACGTTCCGATTATTGGGCAGTTACCCTATCTAGAGGCATATGACGACAGACGCAGGACAGGTCACGGACGGCGATATCACCATCGACAGCAATCATGAGACTGCCGAGCAGATTAGTGCGGCCTTTGACACAGACGACGCGCCCGTTGCTGAGACTGCGCCTGCCGAACCGGTAGCCCCTGTTGAGAAACGCCAGAACCGTCGCGAAAGCGCCACGGAAGCGGTGTCGTCTGCTGTCGGTAAGCAACGGGCCGCAGAACGCCGTGCGGAAGCCGCCGAAGCCCGCATTGCCGAACTGTCGCGTCAGCCTGAGCCGGAACCTGCGTCGGCCCCCGCCGGCAGCGAATGGGCACGGTTTAAGGCCATGCCCGGTGTGCCGACCGTTGACCAGTTTGACGCCTACGAAGACTACTCGATGGCGATGGCGACCTTTGTCTCGGATGTCCGCGACGAGGAACGCCAAGCGCAGCGACAAGAACGCGACGAGCAGTCCCGCGTCCAGCGGTATCAGGCCAGTCTCGATACCGCATGGACGGACCGGTTGACGGCGGCGCGTGACAAGAATCCGAATCTGGATGCCGAACTCAACCCTGACACGCCGATGAGCTTGCCCATGCAACATCTGGTCAAGGACTCGCCGCTGGGGATTGAGTTGCTGCAATGGCTGTCGGCACATCCTGATGAATCTCAGCGACTCTCCACGCTGCACCCGGCAGATACCTACCGGGAAATGGGGAAACTCGAAGGCCGACTCGAAGCTGCTTCTTCTCCTCGCGGCTCAGCCCGAGTCGTCAGTTCCGCGAAAGCGCCCATTAAGCCGTTGGGTACTTCGCCCCCCGTATCTGACCCGTTTGAAATCAACGACGACCTATCGATGGATGAGCATTTCCGTCGCATGAACGCCGTAGACCGTCAAGCGGGTCGTCTGTAGCACAGGATTACCATTCATGGCTAATACGCTCGCAACCCCCTCGTGGACGACCAAGGAAGTCGCCCGAGGCTTCATCAACAAGCTGGTGTTCCTCGCGAACGTCAACCGCACCTAAACTTCATGGGCGCGTAATATGCTGTGAACTCGGTGGAACCCTAACGAACGTAACGTTCCATGGCAATACCGAGCCAAGACTTGATGATGAAAACATGCACCAAATGCGGCGTCGAGAAGGGACTCTCAGAGTTCCCAATCCGTCGCGTGAATAACGGCAAACCGTGCGATCCATTTGCCAACCCAGAATGCAAGGGTTGTGCATGTGCGCGTGCAACGGCTTGGCGCAAGGCGAATCTTACCCGAGCGGTCATGGACCGATACAATGAAGCGGGTAAACAGAAACGCCAACGTGTCAGGGATGCGGTGTTCGGTGCGTATGGCGGCTATCGCTGTGCGTGCTGTGGTGAGACTGAGCGGAAATTTTTGACGCTCGATCATGTGTCGAACGACGGGGCTGCAATGAGACGCGAGACTTTTGGGTCACGTTTTGCTGCTGGTCACCGGACATATGCATGGCTGCTGAGGAAGTCCTTTCCTGTGGGGTATCAAGTGCTTTGCATGAACTGCAATCACGGGAAGCGGATGAACGACGGCGTGTGTCCACATCAAGTAAGGTCTAACGACTATCCCCTTGTGGGAGTAGAGCCAAGCGGCTCCAAGCGCAGCACCCCGGTGATTCGTCTTGTCGGGTGAAGATATAGTCTCGTCTGCAATGAAAGTTGCAGTTGTCTGGCTTATGCTAGGCGGGTTGGTTGTTGCGACACCAATCGAAGAACACAATGATTCTCAATACGAAATTGCTGGCGCGAAGGTCGGCAATACCGTGAATGCGCGTCTGCCCCAGCGGTTCACGGTGACTGATGGTCAGGCTCTGCAACTCCAGAACCTGTATGACCAGACGGTCCCGATTTCGCTGACCAACCAGAAGAACGTCGCGTTTGGCTACAGCAGCCAGCAGGCGACGACCGAACTTGACAACATCCGCACCCGTTACGTTGAGCCGGGGTCCGAAGCCCTTGCCAACGCGGCTGAAGTGCTGGCGTTTCAAGCGGTCTACCGCGACATCTACAGTGCCGTCGGCACCCCCGGCACCACGCCAAGCACGACCCTGACCTACCTTCAGGCGGGCGTCAAGCTGACCGACCTTTCGACCCCGCTGAAGGGCCGTGTGGCGGTGCTGGACCCGCTCGCCATGTCCACGCTCGCGAACACCACCAGCAGCCTGTTCAACCCCACGGCCATCATCTCTGAGAACTACGAAGAGGGGATGTTTGGGCGTCGGCAGCTTGGCGTCGATAAGTGGCTGCAAGACCCGGTGCGTCCGACGCACACGACCGGCACGTTCACCGCTTCGACTCCGCTGGTCAACGGCGCGAACCAGACCGGTAGCACCATTGCGACGGATGGCTGGGCGTCGGGTGCGTCGTCCCTCAAGAAGGGCGACATCTTCACCATTGCGGGCGTGAACTCGGTCAACCCGCTGTCCTACTCGTCGACCGGTCGTCTCCAGCAGTTCGTCGTCACGGCGGATACGTCGGATTCGTCGGGTGCGATGGCGACCCTGCCGATCAGCCCGTCGATTGTGACCTCGGGTCAACTGCAGACGGTGGATGCCTCGCCTGTCGACAACGCGGTCATCACCGTGCTGGGCGCAACCTCGGCGTCGTCTGGGACGCTCGCGACCACGACCTCGCCGCAGTCGTTTGTGTATCACCCGGACGCCTTTGCGTTCGTCATGGCCGACCTGATGAAGCCCGGTGCGGGCGCAGAATCGACCACGGTGCGGAGCAAGGCCCTCGGCTTCTCGATCCGCATGGTCGAGCAGTATCAGATTGGCACGGACCAGAACCCGAGCCGTCTCGACATTCTCATTGGTGCGGCAACGATTCAGGCGCGCCTTGCAGCGCGGGTGTGGGGTTAAGTTATGGCGTTTGCAACGACGACACTGACGAGTGCGGTAGCGGTGACGGATGTCTCGATTGTGGTCGCGTCGGCCACATCGGTCTCCGCTGGCCGTCTGGTCTTGGTGGATCAGGAAATGATGAAGGTCGGTCAGAGCTACGTGTCTGGTCTGACCGTGCCGGTGCAGCGTGGCATTGACGGCAGCGCGACTCTGGCGCACAAGGTGACGGCGAACGTCACGCACGGGCTGGCGAGCGACTTCGCCGTTCCGGCCCCGCAGACTGCCGTGACTTATCCCGCGTCGCGGGCGGTGGTCATTCAAAGCATCACGGCGACCTCGACGCTGGCGCTGCCGCTGGCGGGCACCGATGTGCGCGTCATCCTCAACGGCACCTCGGTCATTACGCTGACCATCCCGGTGCCGACCAAGGACATGGACGGCTGTCTCCTGACGATTGTTGGCAACGGCGCGGCGGCGCATGTGCTGACGTTCACGGGCGGGCTGTCCGGCGCGGGCACGTCTTACGACGTTGTCACGGTCAACGCGACTGCGCCCATTGCCATGCAGGCGATGGCCTGTAACGGGCTGTGGACTTCGTTCACGGCGGTCCCAATTGCGGGCACTGTGACCAACATCACCGGCACCGTCGCGTAATTTCTTTTCAGAGGCAGGGGCGCAGTTAATCGCGTCTCTGCCTCACTTTCCGAAGGCATGGGCAGATGGCAATTATTCACAACCCGGACAGCGAGTACTCCCGCGAAATGCAGCAGTGGAACACCCAGAAGCGTCATGGCGGCAAGAACGCCAACGGCTTTGAAGCGTTCCCAACCATGCTCTACAAGGCGTTTGCCCGTGAGAACGGCAAGGTTATGTGTGGCGACCCGCTTGCCGCTGTCGGCGATGCGGTGGGTGAAGCATTTTCACGGTCGTGCCAGTTGATTGTGCAGAACGAGTACGAACGCGACAACGCCGTGCGAGATGGGTGGTCGCTGGACCCGAATCTGGCGATGGCGAAGTACGAACACGATATGCGCGGCATTGCCGAAGTGACGGCACAGCGGCACTATGCCGATCAGGGCATGGGCGAACTGGCCCGTGCGGAAGCCAAACAGGCAGACGACGCCACGCATGAACAGGTGCCAGCGGTGCCGGTGAAGCGTAAGGCCGGTCGTCCGCGAAAGGTCGTCTAAATGGCGCAACTGAGCAATACCTACAACGACGCGGTCCTCATTACCAAGAGCGACACCGTCAACTTTGACGGCAGCACGTATTCGGCCAGCGCGGCGACCAAAGCCATTCCTGCGGACGCCATCTTTGTGGGCGGGGCCGGTATCGTGGTGGCGGTGTTTGAAGACGGGTCGAATGCACAGTTTACGGTGGCGGCTGGCACCATTCTGCCGTTGAAGTGCATCCGCGTGAACAGCACGACGACGACCGCCACGTTGATGAACGCGCTGTATCAGGTGTAACGGCTGATGACCGTCAGCGAACTGATTACGGCGGCGATGCAGGATTTGCGGATTCTGCAAATGGGAGAGACGGCGTCCGCGAATGATGCGGCGTATGCGCTGGCGCGTCTTAACGACTGGATCAATAGCATGGCGACCGAAGGGTTGACCATCTACGGACAGGCGCGGACGCTATGGACGATTACCGGGGCGACCAACTACACGATTGGCGCGGGCGGCACCATCAATTGTGCGCGTCCAACCGGCCCGATGGGCATCACCAACATTGGGTTTCAGGACACCAGCGTCAGTCCGACCATTGAGTACAACCTCGGCACCGCGCTGACCGAAGACGCATGGGCCGGAATTGCTCAAAAGGGCTTGACCTCGGTCTATCCGCAAGCGGCGTATTACAACCCGTTGTTCAATGCAGGACTGGGGTTGATCTACCTGTGGCCGTTGCCGACCAGTGCCACGTTGCAGGGGGTCATTTATACGCCAGTGCCCGTGTCAGAGTTTACGGCCATCACGGATACCATCAGTCTGCCTCCGGGCTATCGTCGCTTCCTGCGGACGGGGCTGGCGAAGGAGATTGCGGCGGCGTTTGACGCGCCGTTGACGCCGGACTTGCAGCAAGCGGCGATGGAGAGCAAGGCCGACATCAAACGCGCCAACCAACGCTTGAGCGACTTGTCGAGCGGCGTGGCTGGGCTGTTGTTTGGGGGCGCGGGTCCGCACTACAACATCTATTCGGACACTTAACATGGGCCAGTATCCGGGCTTTGTCTACGGGTCGAACGAGTCGCAGAGTCCGTGGGCGGACCTTGAACGGACGATGAACTGGTATCCCGAACCGATTCAGGCGGCGGCGTCTCCGTATGCCGCTGCCCTGTATCCGTGTCCGGGTCAAGAGGACTACGTCACGGTCAGTGACATCAACTGCCGCGCCTTGTTTGCGATGGCGGGACGGTGCTACGCCGTGATGGGGGCCAGTGTGTACCAAGTCTTTGCCACGAATAGCGCGGCCATTGTCACGGGCGGCACGGTCACGAATGCCCCTGAGATGGCGAGCATTGCGAGCAACGGCGCGGCAGGCGGAGAACTGCTCATCGCGTCGGGCGGCAACGGGTATCTGCTGACGATTGCGACGAACACGTTGGCAGCGGTGTCGAACCTTGCTGGCATCACCGACAGCGTGGGCATGATTGACGGCTACTTCTTGGCCTTTGATGCGGCCACCTCGACGTTCTATATCAGCGAACTGAACGACGGGGCGACGTGGGATTTGACGCAGTATGCCCAGCGGAGCATTGCGCCAGACCCGTGGGTGAGCATGACGGTCGATAGCAATCGGCAGATTTGGCTGATTGGCGAACAGACCGGCGAAGTCTGGTATGACGCGGGCACGTCGCCGTTTCCGTTCCAGCCGGTGCCGGGCAGTGTCTTTGGCTATGGCACCTGTGCGCCAGCGAGCGTCAAGCTGGTGGGCAGCAGCATGATGTGGCTGTCGCAGAACTCGAACGGTGCAGGGCAAGTCATTGCGGCCAATGGGTTGGTGCCGGAACGTGTTAGCACGTACGCCGTCGAGACGGCCATTGCGGGCTATGCGCGGACGGTCGGCATTACGGACGCCGAAGCGGTGACGTACAGCGACCAAGGGCACACGTTCTACTGCCTGACGTTTCCTGCGGCCAACGCCACATGGGTCTACGACCTCACCACGCGGCTCTGGCATGAGCGGGGCGTGTGGGATACGGCGACGGGCAGTTATGGCTTCTGGGGGCCGCGCAACCATGTCTACGCCTTCGGCAAGCATCTGGTTGGCAACCGCGAAAGCGGCATGTTGTGCGAGATGGATACGTCGTTCACCACTGAGTGCAACGGCGACCTGATTCGACGGTTGCGTATCCCGCCGCCGCTGTGGGTGGACCCGCAGTCGCGCCGCATGTTTGTGTCGCGGTTCCAACTCTTGATGGAACCCGGTCTTGGCACGGTGTCGGGACAAGGGTCTGACCCACAAGTGCTCTTGCGGACCAGCACCAATTTGAAGACGTGGAGCAGCAGCCAATCCGTGACGGCAGGCGTGTTGGGCGCGTACAGCACCAACGTCTACTGGACACGGTTGGCGAGTTCGACGCAGATGTGGGTGCCGGAGATTGTGGTGACGGACCCGATTCCGTGGCGCATTGTGGGCGCACTCGTTGATGGCCGTAACTTCCAAGGGCAAGCCTGATGCTGTCCCTTGCACCGGTCCCAGCGGTTATTGTGGAAACGCCTGTCCTCAACACCAGCATCACTGGGCGTGTGACGCAAGCGATGCGCTACTGGCTGCTGTCGCTGATTGACCGCATCAACGCCGGACCACAGACCGTGTCGTCAGTCAGCCTGACCACGCAAGCGGCGTCGATCACGACGACGGCACTGCCCATCCTGTCGGTGCTGCCGGGCGTCTATCGCGTGTCGATGACGACGCAAGTGACGCGCGTGGCGACGACCAGTTCGTCGCTGATCGTGACGTTTGGCTGGACATCGGGTGTCACGTGTACGCTGAGTAGCGCAGCGATGACGGGCAACACGTTGGCGACGACGACCTCGCTGTCGGCCATTATCAGCGTGGATGATGCGACGACCATCACCTATGCGACGACGTATGCCAGTGTCGGGGCGACGACGATGCAGTATCGATTGGACGTGGTGTGCGAGCAACTGATTTGACGACACGCCGATTGCCGCCTGACGAATGGCCGAAGCTGGCAGGGACGTTGCTGGAGTCGGTCTGGCCGTCGCTGCATCCGACGGATGATGTGGTGGTGGTGGTGGAGTCTAACGGCGTCATTGTGGGTTGCACGTCGTTCTTGCGGGTCTGGCACATGGATGGTGCGTGGATTCGCGAGGCAGACCGTGGTCGAGCCTCTGTAGCGAGGGCACTCCGTGACGCGATGCGACACACGACGCAGGTGCTGGGTGCGAATGAGGTGTGGATGATGGCAACCAACGAGGAGTCGCGCCGATTGTGTGAACACGTTGGCGCACAGGCCACGCATCTGGCGTGTGACCATTTTGCCGTGCAGTTTGGAGCGTCCTAATGCGTAATTTCTTTGGTGTGATGGAGCCGCTGCATCAAACCGGTGGCGGTGGAATCGGTCCTGACGTGACGTTTGGCATTGGTGCTGGGTTGCAAGGCATCGGGTCTATCTACTCGGCTAAGAAGCAAGCCGACGCGGCGAAATATTCAGCGCGTCTCCAATCGGATGCGGTCAAGAAAGCGGCAGACATGCAGGACGCCGCCGCCAAGCGGTCGCTTGGCTTTACGCAGCACCAGTCGTTCCTTGACCAAGTGCGAGCGAATGCGGCGGCGAAGGCGCAGTACGGCGCGGATGTGGCCGGGAGCCAGAACGCCTACAACATGGCAGGCGACAATGCGTTTAACCAGCGGGCCGAGTTCAACTCGCTGGGGCAGACCAACAGCAAGGTGCTTGGGCAAAAGACCAACCAGATGAACTACCTGCGCGACCTGCTGGGCTACGGTCAGCCGCAAGAGTCGCTGGATACGTTTGTGGCCCCTGAGGCGTTGCGTCAAGCCGGGTTGATCATCCCGAAAGAGATGGAATACGGCGCTGACCCTGTGGATGACAGCCTTGCGCTTATTGACCCTGTAACCGGAAAACCGAGGTAGGTGTAATGGGCATTGAATACGATCAAGATGGCAATCCGTATTACACGGACGATGCTAGCCAAAACCAAAACCAAGAGTCCAACACGTCAACGTCAAAGCTTCGGTCAGACATTGCCGACTTGTACAAACAGTTCCTGAAGCGAGATGCATCAGAAGCTGAGATTGATGAAGCCGCACGGTCAAACAGTGCCGATGCCGTCAAAGCAGGCATTCTTGCGAGTCCTGAATACAAGTCGCTTCAACCAAAAACTGACGACAAGAAGACGACGCCCGGTAATGGTTACAACCTTGAGAAGCTGAAAGCCGCATGGCTTGGCGCGGCGGGTCGATACGAGCCAAACGCCGCTGGCCTTGCCCAGTTCGTGAAAGACAACAGTGGGCCGGGTGGTTTTGCCGAAGGCGTGACGGTCGGCGGGTCTAAGAAGAACAAGCTGTATCTGGGCAATGAGTCTGGCGGGACGTTTCTTGCCGATGTCATTCGCGGCACCAGCAGTTCTAACCCCGCGCATGATTGGGATACGAACATCGGTGGCGGGTCAAATCCTACACCAACAGCGTCAACGCCGACAGCGGCGTCTACGGCAGAAACCCCAGCCCAACGGTCGGCACGTCTGGCGTCGTTTGGCCTTGGCCCGGAAGGTTTGCAGAGCCAGCGACCCGGCGCACCACCGCCACGTCCCGGTCAAATGGGAGACATGATGGGTCGTCGTCAAGTACAGAAGCCGCCCTATGATCCGTCTGGTGGTCGGGGGTTCGTTGGACCCGACCAAGGTGGTCGTCGTCGTCAAATGCCTGATCAGCAGCCGTATGACCCGTCTGGTGGTCGAGGGTTCGTTGGACCTGACCAAGGCCAAGGCCAGAGCGAAGGACCGATCGACGACACTCGTCAAGTACGGAGGCCGCCCTACGATCCGTCTGGTGGCCGAGGGTTCGTTGGACCTGACCAAGGTGGTGGATATCGACCGGTTGAAGACCCCGGCATGTATACGCCCGGCGAGGCCTATCAAGCCCCGGAGTACCGTGCGCCGGACCCCTATCAGCAAGCGACTCCGTTCTCTAGAGACGAGTATCAAGCGGCAACGCCGTTTGCCAGAGACGAGTATCAAGCCGCCACTCCGTTTGCGGCCCCGACAGCGTCGGACATGGCGCAAGACCCCGGGTATCAGTTTCGTCTGAGCCAAGGCCAGAAGGCGTTGGAACGGTCTGGTGCAGCGCGTGGGGTCACGAATACCGGTGGCACGCTTAAAGGACTGCTCGACTACGGGCAACAAGCGGCGTCTCAAGAATACGGCAACGTGTATGGCCGCAACTTGAACACGTACAACACCAATGAAGCCAACCGGGCGTCTGCGTACAACACGAACTACGGCAATGCGCTAGGTGCTTACAACACCAACGAAGCTAACCGGGCTGGCGCGTATCAGACCAACTACGGCAATGCGTTGACGGCGTACAACACGAATGAAGCCAATCGGGCTGGTGCGTATAACACCAACGCGAACAACGCTTATCAGCAATACACGACCAATGCGCTGGCCAAAAACGCCTACAACCAAGAGACCGAGTCGCGACGGTCTGGCGCGTTTGCCACGAACAGCAACCTGTATCAGCAGCGGCAACAGGACGCATACAATCGCTCACAGCAAGCCTACAATGATGCGATGGCGGAGTATCAGTCGGGCATCAACAACCAGCGCAACTACGAGCGTGACCGCATGAGCGACTTGTTCAGAGTGGCGGGCATCTAATGGCGTTTAACTTTCAGGCGTATCGGAACCCGTACGTCAGCACCATTGCGGAACTCTTGAGCCGTGGCGAAGACGCCAAGGCCAAGGCGCTGGTCGATGTCGCGAATGCCCAAGCGCGAGCCGCAGAAGTGCGCGGACAAGCGTACGGCGGGGCCGTGCAGAACATTGGCCAGATTGCCGCCAAGGCATTGACCGACTACACCACCGAGAAGCGCAACGCGCCCATTCGTGCCGCAGAAGCTGACGCCCGCAAGGCGCAAGGCGAGCAAAACATTTTTGCTGCCGGCCAACGCGCACGAACGCTTGCGGAACAAAGCCGTGGAGACACGGCACGCCAGATATACAACGACGCCATGGGCGGTGGGTCGTCATCGCCGCAAGCCGCAGACGTGGATGGGACAAACCGTCCCCCGTCTACTGCCGACCAAGACGCACATCCCTATATCGTCAAAGTCAACGGGGCGTCGTTGTTTGACGTAGACAAATTCCGACGAGCGAACGCCGCTGCTGGCGTGGGTGTCGAAGGTGCCCCGTTTGTCGAAGAGATGCAAAAGCAGAACGAGTTCCGCCAGCGGACACAAGCCGAAGCGCAACTGCGAGCGCAAGCGCAAGCGGGACTCTTGCTGGGGATGCCTGACGACCAACTGATGCAACACGCTCCAGCCGCTGTGGCGGCGTTGCGGGGGTTGTACAACGATGACGCGCTCAACGCGTTTATGGACATCCACAACACGGGTGATGTGCAACGTGTGCGGGCGGCGCTTGGGCAGTTGGCCGGCGCAAAGTATGACAAGGCCGTTGTGCCGGGCGCAGTGATGCAGAGCCAATTTGGCGATACGCGCAAGAATCCGGGGACGCCTCCTGTGAAAATGGAAGGCAACCCCGTCTCGATGTTGGAAAACGGGAAACCTGTGTCCGTTGTCCGCGTGACCACGCCGAACGGTGGCAACGCGTTCCAGCACGTTGATGGAAGCCCTGTGACCGGCACGCTGACAGGGGTGCCCGACTTTGAATACGTCACCCGCAACGGGCGGGTCATGTCCATCCCGAAGGGCACTCGGATGCCCACAGACACGCAAGCGCCTGCGCCACGCGTGTCGAGTATGCCGGGGTCTATCGGAGCCGCGATTGACGACGGGCGCGTCGGGGACGATGCGCTGAAGGGGCTTCCCGCGTCCACGCAGGCGTTGCTCAAGAAGATTGCAAATTACGAAGCGGACATCACCAGCATTCCCACGCGGAACGGAGAGCGGGAACGCGTGGCTGGGATTGTCAGTTTGTATGACCCGTCATGGGACCAATCGCAATACAAATCGCGGTCAGCATTGCGTCAGAATTTCACCAGCGGAGATAAATCAAAAAACATCGGCACGTTGAATACGGCAGTGGCCCACATTGGCGAACTGCAAGATGCCATTGGCAAACTCAACAACACATGGTCCGATACGTACAACTCCATTGCAAATTGGGCGTCTACAAAACTTGGGCACGCGGACACGCTCAACTTCCGAACCGCCGCCAACGCGGTAGCTGCGGAGTTGGCGTCGTTGTACAAGGGTGGGTCTGCCACCGACCCTGAAATTGAAAAATGGCTGTCTGGTATCAACAGTTCCGAGTCTCCCGAGCAACTGCAAGGGTTTGTGAACACGGCAGTCAATCTGTTGCGCGGACGGCTGGGGGCCATTGAGGATTCATGGACGGCTGGCATGGGCAAGCCACGCAACTTCTCGATTTTGTCGCCAACATCACGCGCCACATTGACCAGAATCGGACAAGACGCAGCCGCTGTGGATACGTTCTCGCCAACAGGCACGCCGACAAACCCGACGGGCATGGTGGTCGTCACTGCGCCCGACAACACCAAGCATGAGTTTGCAACGCAGGCGCTTGCGGACGAGTTTAAACGACAGATTGGGATGAACTAGCGATGGCGCAACCCATTGATTACGCCGCCATCGCGGCCAAGGTGCGGCAAGGCGCTGCGCCTGCGCCAAATGCCAGTGGCGGCGTGACGCCTATTGATTACGCAGCCATGGCTGACAAGGTGCGACAGGGCACGCCAGCGCCAGCGCCACCGTCGCCGCCGGTACAGCCAGACGACGCCAATACGTTTGGCACGTATGTGAAGCATCTGTGGTCCGGTGTCAACCCTGTGCAGATTGGGCAACTGTTGCCGTTCCCCAAACTGCTTGGGGGGTCCGGTATGGATAACCCGCTAAACCCCATCACCATGTTGCGCGGGCTGAACACGGTGCGAGCGGACGCCGACGCCCGGATGCAGCGTGGCGATTACCCCGGCGCACTGGCAAAGTATGTGGAGTCGGTGGTCCCAGTCATTGGTCCGTTGGTGTCGCACATGGGCGACGAAGCGGAGCAGGGTAAGTGGAGCGCCATGCTGGGTGATGCCACGGCACTTGCGGCGCAGATGGCAAGCGGGAAAATCAGCGAACTACCGAACATGCGTGTACGCGTGCCCGCATTGATGCGGAACAAGAACCCTGTGCAAGCGGCGGCAGTTCGCGCCGGCATGGACGCAGGCATCCCAGTTGACCTTGCCACGGCCAGCGGAAGCCCTATGGTCAGAGCGGTGCAGCAAGCCAACGAATTCACGCCTGTGGGCGCGATGGCTGAGTACTTTGCCAAACCCAAACGCGAAGCCGCACTCACAGCGGAAACCACGCGGTTGTCGGATGCCGTATCACCGACTCGATACGACCCTGCCGATGTCGGCACGTCGGTTGTAGCGACGACGCAGAAGGCCATCGACGCCCTGACAGACACCGCAGACACGCAGTACGCCACGTTCCGCGCGGTGGGCGGCACACAGCCCGTGGATGTTGCTGCCGCGCAAGCGCAACTGGAACCGCTGTACCAACGGATGGTCCGCGAATCGAAACTGGCCCCACCGATGGGTGCGGACGCAGCCAATCTGCGTGCGCTCGACCGGTTTATGCAATTCACGCCAGACACGGCGACACTGGCCGATGTGGATCAGGCGCTGAGTGGGCTGAAGAAACTGGCGCGTGAGAACGGAGGCGCGGCGCGGTTGCAAGTGCGTGCCATCGAAGCACAAGTGCAAGCGGCGGCACAAGCCGCAGGGCAACCGGCGGTGGATGCGTTGCAAGCGGGACGTGACGCCATCAAGGCACGCGTGCCGTTGCAAGACACGCTGGATCAGTTTACGAAAGGCGGGGGTACCTTTGAGCCGGCTAACGCGTATCGGAAACTGGTTCGGAAGGATGATACGGGACTGGCGTTTTTGCAGGCCATTGAACGCGTAGACCCAGACTTGCCTAAGCAAGCTGGGCGTGCGTGGCTTGAGACGCATCTCGACCCTGTCACCAGCGGTGGAGGATTTGAACACGTCGATAAACTGGTGTCCGAATGGAACAAAGTTGGACCGTTGAGCAAACCCATTTTGTTCGGTGGGCCGGCAAACGTGCAGGCGCTTGACCAACTGATGCGACTTGCCAAAGAACTCAACACCGCGCACAACAAGTCTGGCACGGCCACGATGCAGATGGCGGCGGGGTCATTGGCCGTAACCGGAGGTGGGTTGATTGCTGCGCCCGGGCTTACCGTGCTGGGATTGCTGGGGTCAGGGGCGCTGACGGCGATTATGAAGAATCCGGCAGCGGTGCGTCTGTTGACGCAAGGCATGAGCAAGCTCATTGGCCCGGGGCGAAGCGCCGCGCCGGCACTGGCGAAAGCCGCGCAAGCCGCCGCAACGGCGAATATTCTCTCTGCGCGTAAACTTGCGGGCGTTGAGGAACAATAGGGATATCTATGGCAGGCACACTTACTCCCACTCCCTACCAGACCGTATTGGACGCCGATGGCGTGTCCGTGTCTGGCGCACTGATTTACACCTATACCGGCGGGACGACGACGCTGGCCTCGACGTACACGACCTCGGCGCTGACTGTCGCCAACGCGAACCCTATTGTGGCCGACTCAGCGGGGCGATACGTCGCCTACCTACCAGCCGGGTCGAACATGAAGTTCGTGTTCAAGACCGCAGCGGGGGCGACCATTCGCGAGCAGGACAACATCCTGTCGGTGCCCGGTGCGGCAGTCAACCTCGACATCGAGGGCACGGTTGGCGTGGCCGTGACGGCAGGACAGGTCTGTTATCTGTCGTCGGGGCTAGAGTCGCCGGCCCTGACGGCGGGGATGTGGTATCTGGCTGATGCGGACTTCGCGGTCAGCAGCACGACCTGTCAGGCCATTGGTGTGGCGGTGAGTGCGATCCCGATCAACACGGCGGGGACCATTCGTCTGGCAGGCGTAGTGACTACAGCCTCGGCGGTGGTGACGGGCAGCACCTACTACGTGTCGGCGACGGCGGGGGCGTTGACGACCTCTGTGCTGGCCTTGAACCGCACGGTAGGTATTGCCAACACGACCTCCACACTGCTGCTGGCCGCGACCACGGCAGTGGTGGCGACGATTCCAAACCCGATTGTGCAAGACTTGCTGTTTGTCGATGCGACCTATGACATCGGCAAATCGGGCGCAAGCCGACCGCGTGACCTGTTCCTGAGCCGCAATGAAACGGTGGGCGGCACGTTGGGTGTGACTGGTGCGGCCACGCTGTCGTCCACAGTCGCAACGGGTGCGCTTACTGTCACGGGCAACGAAACCGTGTCTGGCACGTTGGGTGTGACTGGTGCGGCCACGCTGTCGTCTACGGTGGCCACAGGTGCGCTGACTGTCACCGGCAATGAAACGGTGTCTGGCACGCTAGGAGTCACGGGCGCAACAACGTTGTCGTCCACAGTCGCAACTGGGGCATTGACGGTCACGGGCAATGAAACCGTGTCTGGCACACTGGGCGTGACTGGCGCAACGACGCTGTCCTCAACAGTCGCAACGGGTGCGCTAACGGTCACGGGCAATGAGACGGTGTCTGGCACACTGGGTGTCACGGGCGCAACGACGCTGTCGTCAACGCTGGGCGTGACCGGCGTGACCACGGTAGCGGCGGGCAGTGCGGCAGCTCCCGCCGTGGTGTCTGTGACCGGCACGTCTGACACCGGGGTGTTCTTCCCGGCGGCGGATACGGTTGCGTATAGCACTGCCGGTACCGAGCGTTTGCGGATTAGCTCCGCTGGCAACGTCGGCATTGGGACGTCAAGTGCAACAAACGTGCTTGAGGTAAAGGCCGACACCTCACGTTTTTACTGTGCGACGAACCCTACCACGAGTCTCACAGCGAAACAAATCAGCATCGGAGAAAGCAGCAACAATGCTGCGTATCGCCTTCAGTTGGGCTATTTCACCGACGGCTCGTATAAAGGGTCGATACAATCTCTGGAAAATTCTGTCGGCTCATATTTAGCAATTAATGCGGCTGGCGGCAACGTCGGCGTTGGGACGGCGAGTCCGACGTATCAATTACAGGTAAGTGGAACAGGTCAAACGACCGCTGCATTGACAGACGCTGGTAATAAAGGCGGATCGTTGTATCTCAATGATGCCGGTATCAATGTTTCTGGTGCGGGTGGCGCTATTTTGTTCGGCTCGAGAGCGGAGCCGGTTACACCGTTTGCTGCGATGAAAGGGTTGTTGAATAACGGCGCCGGGCAAACGGCAGGTGATCTTGCAATCAGCACACGCAATGCCACTGGGGATGTGGCGCTGACTGAACGAATGCGGATTACCTACGCTGGCAACGTCGGCATTGGGACGTCGAGTCCAGTGGCAAAGTTAGATGTTGCGGGATCCGCCGGAGCGGTTGCGGCAAATATCAATTGCGTCAACGGGCCAGCGCTTCCGACGATTATCAACGTCAACGGAAACTCTGCGTTGGCCATTTCTGCCAATCGGTCTGGCGGTCAAAGCGAACTCAACCTCATTAATACCAACTACGGAGCGGCTGGCGCTGGAGGTATTTGGTTTGAACAAGCGACAGGAGCGGCTGCTGTTGCTACGCGAATGGTTATTGATAAGAGCGGTAACGTTGGCATTGGGCTAACAGGACCAGTCTATCAACTGCAAGTCAACACCGACTCGGCTGGTAAGCCCGGTGTCGGTGGCGTGTGGACGGTGGTGTCCGACGAACGCATCAAGACCGACATCGTCCCAGCCGACCTCGACCGCTGCTACGAGATTGTCAAGTCTGTGCCGCTCAAGCATTTTGGCTTTGCGCCCGGTGTGTATACCGACGAGCAGATTCAGGACAAGCATTCGCTTGGCTGGATTGCCCAAGACGTGCAGCAGGTGTTCGCGAAGGCCGTCTCGGTCAAGCCGTTTACGCTGCACACGGATATCCCTGACGGCACCGAAGACTACGAAGAACAAGACTTCACGCTAGACCATGTGGAGACAACGACGACCAGTATTCAGATTATTGACGGCAAGCCGGTGCAGGTCTCTAAGACAGAGACAGCAGAAAACAAAGTGCTGCTCTTCGACACTGTAGATGTGCTGGACGAATCAGGTGCGGTGGTCATGGACGGCGACATGCCGTTGACCTACCAAATGCCGCGTATGGTGACAAAGACGAGACCAAAAGTACGTCATGAAACCATCGATGACTGCCTTGACCTGAACGGCGGACAGATGATTGCCGCGCTGTATGGGTGTGTGCAAGCGTTGATGGCGAAGGTTGAGGCGCTAGAAGCCCGTGGATGATCATCAGCGTCTGTTGGATGAACGTCACGCCGCCGTGATGGCGGCGATTGCCAGCATCGTCGACCGGCTCGACATCCTGAATGGCAGGACACGCGCCTCAGAGAAAGAGATTGCGGTGCTGGCCGACCGTAGCAGTCGCGCTACGACCATCTCGCTCTCGACGCTGTCTGCTGTCTGTGCAGCGGCGTTGTACTGGATCACGCATCGCTAATGGAACTGCTACTGACGCGGACGACACTAACCCCGGACGAGACGCATGGCACCCTGTCTATCGACGGGGTCCATGCGTGTTGCACGTTGGAAGACACGGTGCGCCCACCGGGTGTCAAGATTCTGCATGAGACGGCCATCCCCGCTGGGCGTTACGCGGTGACCATCACCAAGTCGCAGCGGTTTGGCGTCATGCTGCCGTGGGTGGATGTGGGACAGGGCTGGACGGGCGTCCGTATCCACGCCGGGAATACCACGGCAGACACGTCTGGGTGTATTCTGGTCGGCCTGTCCCACACGGAGCATACGATCCTCTCCAGCCGCTTGGCGTTGGCGAAGGTGCAAGGCGCACTGGCGCAGGCGCTGTCGAAGGGTCAGCCGTGTTGGATGACCATCGTGAACCCCACACCGAAGGAGCCACATGTCTTGGTTTAGTCGTCTGCTGGCC
>Ga0209596_1001294_pt1 | contig 21796 bp, 16 predicted proteins | sample M_130807_MF_Meta_FD_187314 | JGI IMG/M metagenome (GOLD analysis project Ga0209596, IMG submission 187314) | Freshwater microbial communities from Lake Montjoie, Canada to study carbon cycling - M_130807_MF_MetaG (SPAdes) (version 2) | ecosystem: Environmental > Aquatic > Freshwater > Lake...
GCAAAAGCACAGGCAAGTAATTACAGATTTTGCACCATTGAACCGAATGTAGGATTAGTGGATGTACCTGATAATAGAATGCAACAATTGGCCGATTTAATTATTCCCAATCGTATTGTACCTACCCAATTAGAAATAGTAGATATTGCTGGTTTGGTAAAAGGAGCAAGCAAAGGCGAAGGTTTGGGAAATAAGTTTTTAGCGAATATCCGTGAAGTAAGTGCAGTGATACATGTGATTCGTTGTTTTGAAGATGAGAACGTATTACGTGAGGAAGGGGTCATTAACCCAATTGGTGATAAAGAGATTATTGAAACTGAATTACAATTAAAGGATTTAGACAGCGTTGATAAAAAAATTCAACGTTGTGAAAAAATGGCTAAGACGGATCCGAAAGCCAAAGTCGAATTAGATGTATTGCAAAAATGTAAAATACATTTAGAACAAGGCAAGAGTATCCGATCTTTAGATTTATCAAAAGAAGACCGAACAGCCATTGCTGATAGTTTCTTATTAACCGAGAAGCCAGTCATGTATGTTGCAAATGTGGATGAAGCCTCCATGCATACTGGAAATAAATTTTCAGCTATGTTGGTTGAAATGGCAAAAAATGAAGGTGCCGAGGTTATTGTAATGTGTAATAATATTGAAGCACAAATTGCTGAATTAGAGGATCCGGCGGATAAGGCGGTATTTATGGAAGAATATCAAATGAAGGAGCCTGCATTGAATAGATTAATTCAATCAGCATATAAATTATTAAACTTAGAAACCTATTTTACAGCGGGTGTGCAGGAAGTAAGAGCCTGGACAATAGAAAAAGGCTGGAAAGCGCCACAGGCAGCGAGTGTCATTCATACCGATTTTGAAAAAGGATTTATCAAGGCGGAAGTAATTGCATTTGAGGACTTTATTAAATATAAGAGTGAAGCAGCTTGTAGAGACAATGGGAAATTAAGAATTGAAGGGAAGGAATATTTAGTGAAAGATGGTGATGTAATGCATTTTAGATTTAATGTATAAAATTTGAAATAACTTTTCATGCTTCGATTAATAAAACATATTCTATTATTTATAATCATTTTTATATTGACTTCTTGTGGTAATAATATTACTACGACAGAAAATAATGAAGTGAATGAAAATGTAATCAAAGCCCCTACCCAATTGCAATATGAGGTTGTAAAAGTATACAACCATGATACAACTTCCTATACCCAAGGTTTGGAATGGCATGGAGAGCTATTGTTTGAAGGCACCGGCAATTATGGCAAAAGCATATTACATAAAATGGATGCTAATATGCAAACAATTGGCAAAAAAGTAAATTTATCCAAGGAGTTATTTGGCGAAGGAATTACCATATTCAATGATAAAATTTATCAATTAACCTGGAAGGAGCATAATGTATTTGTATACAATGCGAATACATTACAAAAAGAAAAAGAATTGTATTGGCAATATGAAGGCTGGGGAATTACCCATAACGATACTGCATTAATTGTTTCAACAGGTGGTAGTGATATTTATATTGTTGACCCAAATACTTTTGCCATAAAAAAAACAATTGGGGTATATAATAACTATGGATATGTAAGTGACATTAATGAATTAGAATATGTAGATGGTAAAATATTTGCAAACATTTATGGGCAAAATGAAGTTATAGTGATTGATCCTGCGACAGGACAAATTATAAACAATATAAATTTTAGTAATTTATTAGCACAAGCAGGCGTAAAATATGACCCAACTACCATTGATGTTGGATATGTTTTAAATGGCATTGCTTACCAACCAAAATCAAAAACATTTTTTGTAGGGGGGAAATGTTGGCCAGTATTGGTTGAAATAAAACTAAAATAAACCCCAGCGCTAATCTTCTTTTATTTTTTTTATCTCGTAAATGATCGAACTCGCTTTTGCATTTGAATTTAAAGCTTGTAAGTTTGATATACACCCTATCAAAAAGGCCCTTGCAATACCCAATAAGCCCGTTTTTTTATATTTTTCACTCAGTAGGCTTACATAAAAACTATCAAACCACATTGGCTTTACATTTGCCAAAACAAACCCATTTGATTTCATCAAAAATTTCATGGACGATGGCGAAAAATGATATAAATGTCGAGGCACATCATAAGCAGCCCAATAATTTTTATAAAATTTCGCATCATAACTTGTGTGATTGGGAACAGCAATGATTAAACGCCCATTGTGTTTTAATAATTTCTTAAATGTTTGTATATAAATTTTTAAATCGTGGACATGTTCAAGTACATGCCATAAAGTAATAACATCAAAACTATTGGCTGGCAAATTTTCCAGTTCCGAACTAGGAAGTAAATTAATACCATAATTTTTAAATGCGATTGCCCGACTAGACGCATCAGGTTCAAGCGCTGTAACTTTCCAGCCTCTTTTAGCCATGGCATCAGCAAAAGCACCAGTACCCGCTCCTACTTCTAATAAAGCGCCTTTATAACCCGTAAATAAGGATTGCACCCAGTCCGTTTTTTGTTTTAAAGTACGTTGACGCACTTTATGGTATAAGGCGTTCATCCAACCTTTTTTGATATCTGTATGTGAAATGTATTCAGGGAAATTATAATAAGGTGCTATAGCCTCCTTGTCAGGAATTGGATATGTGAAATTTAAACTGCAATTTTCACATTGAACTATTTCAAATAAATCACCAGTCAAAGATAAATCAGTAACCGGCATTAATAAAGTAAAATTAATAGCATCACAAACTGGACAAAGAATATTATGCTGATTTGCCAAATCCATAAATTATTGTTTTAATAAAATTGCCAATAAAGCAATCACTGCTAAAGCAATTGCCCAAATTGCCCATTTGTCATTTTTTTGTGCAGTTAATTCAGTTTCAAATGTTTCAGAATTGGGTAAATTTCCAACTTCAATATCTTTATAAAACTGACTTGTATTAAAATGTGATTCCCAAGTATAGGTTCCCTCGGTTTTGGAAATAACGCCTAAATTACCAATCATTACCTTGTGATCATTTTCAAATTTGCTTTCCCAGCTTTGTTCATATTGGATAGCTGCCTGATCGGCGGAAATATCTAACGCATTTCCTAAATATTGGTAAAATTGTTTTGAAGCTACCCCTGTATTTAACTCAAATTCAATAAATTCTGATGGCGCCTTTAATACACCATCTATCAATTCAGCTTCCTTTTTTAGCAATTTTAACTGCCCAACTGATGGAATATCTAATTGACCAAAACGAATAAAATATTTAATAGCTAAATGAATCATACTTATTTATAGAACGAATATACAACACCTGCATTAATTTGAACGCCTAAGGCAGGATAATCCCCCCATCTTTGATATTGACTATTTAAAAGATTAGACGATTTAACCCAAACTTTCCAAGGAACAGACAATTTGTAAGATAATCCAGCATTCAATAAGGTGATTGGATTTAAAGTTTTTGCTACATAGCTTGACCCCTCAGTAATTGATTCTATACCTGACATAAAATTTAAGGATCCGTCAAATAGTAATTTTTTATTCGCTAGCCAGTAAAATGTGGAATTAAACTTAACTGGTACAAAGCCCCATGGTTTTTCATTGTCTTTGATGTAGTTGAATTGCGTATAATTAAATTGATTATCGACAGAAAATTGATCGCTAAATTGATAGCGCAGATGCGCGGTTAAATCAATCGTATTTGCTTTTGATTCAAACAAAGTATAATATTTTAGTCCAGCGGCAACTCGGTTGGTATAAATTAACCCCGAAGCAGCCGACCCAGGTAAATAGTCTGAAATCGCTAAAGGCTCTTTATTGAATAAGGGTAAATTAACATACCTGTTTAATGAAATACCAAATCCATATTGCAAATGCTTGGATGCATTTACTTCAAATTTTAAAAATTGTTTGTCTTGTGAACTGATTTTTAAATTAACGGGGGCATTAATCCAAGGATTTTCATTCAACAAATCGCCATATTGGGTGTTGGTGGTATTATTTATCCAACCTGCTTTAATTACCCAAGTGGTATCTTTTAAATTATGTTGTAATTGAATGTTTGGAAATAATTTAAAGCCATCTGATTTATATACAGGCGAAACACCCACCAAAATCTTTAACTTCCATTTATTTAAATTCAAAGAAGGATCAAAGCGTAACAAAGTATTTGAACCTGACGCATAACTATTAAAATGATTATAACTAAAACTTAAATCAAAATTGAATAACATGTCCTTATTCATTTGATAGGACATCGGACTAGTTATAGCGATATATGTATTTGATTTATTCTGCACATCGGATAAATGGGAGAATTCAAATTTTGGCCGATAGGTAAATGAAGAACCAGGTTTGTATTTATTTAAAAATGCCATACTTACACCTATATTAGTCAGCTTCTGTAAATAATTGGAAGTAGGTAAACTTAAGGTGTCAGGCACTAATCCATATCTGTAATATTGGTTTTGATTGGCAAATACATGGGTTAATAAAGAATTGGAGTCATTAAGCATCAAATTGCCTTGGTAATCAAATTTGCTTAATCTATACTTTTGCAAATGATGCATCCCTTCTGACGATTCAGTTGAAATACCTAAATTATTGATTGTTTTAGGTCCATAATTGATATAATTAAGATTCAAGTATTGGTATAAATAATTACCAAATCCCACCTTAACATTGGTGTTCCCTACCAACTTAGCTGGGCTTGCTAATACAATGGCCAATGGATTTAATGCAATAGGTCTATAGGAGAAAGATAAATTTTGACTAGGTACTTGATAGGAATATTGTACTGATTGCGTATCAATAATAGGAGCCGCATTGGTAAAATTAATTTTAACCACGCTTTTTAATTGCGGCTTAAACGCTGATAAGATACTTATCACCTTTGTTGGAGCGGTATCTCTCATCACAGGAACTTCCAATGGCACTTGTTTTACAATATCTTCTATTTTAACTGGCTTATCCGAAACTGATAAATTTGATTTTTTTGAGGTTCTTTTTTTTGTTCCTTTCTTTTTTGAAGCTTTTTTATTTTTGGCACTCGCTAATTTTTTCTTTTTAGCTACATTAGTAATTTTAGCCTTTGTATTTGATTTCTTTTTTTGCCATGCAGATACCTGGTGCGATGAAATCACAAGAAAAAATGTAATAAAAATATATTTAAATAATTGGGACATGTTTTTTATTGATTTTCAACTTTGTTTGAAATTTTTTCAGCCGATTGTGCTAAATTATACTTCTGACTTGCCTCCTCCTTCAATGAAGTAATACTTGCATTATCAGCAACACTTTTGTAAGTTGCCAATGCATTAAACCAATCCTTTTGCGCAGCGTATATATCCCCTAATAAGATATAGGCACTGGTTACCCAAAATTCATGTGAAGCTTGTTTTTTTGTTACATCAAAAGCCGTTTTTTCAGCCACTGCATAATTTTTTTGTAGAAATTGCAAATGCGCTAGCTCATAGTGTGCTTCTGCAGTATAAATGGAGGAATTATTTAAAATGATCTTACTTAATACGGTGATTGCCCCTACTGTATCATTTTTCAATAACTGCTCATGATACAATACCATATTCGCCATTAATATATCATCCGATGCAAATGTCTTTTCATCAATAATTTGCTTTGCAATAGGAGCAGCTTCCAACCATTTGCTGTTTTTAAACTGACACCTTAATACACCGCGCAATGCTTCCAATACATTCTCCTTTTGAACTGCAAATTCTTTTAAATTCAAATAATACTTTTCTGCCAATACATAGTTTTTAAAATTGAAATAATTCAATCTGGCAGCTAGTAAGTTTGCGCGTTCGGCATAACGATTGGGTGACTGATCCGCTACTTTTGAAAAATAATAAGCAGCCGAATCGAAAATTTGACTCGCATAGTTCATTTCTCCCACCAAATAGTTAGATTCTATTTGATACTTTCCATTGGGAAATAATGATAAATATTTAATTAATCCCGCCTTTGCATCCGTATAATTCTTTTCATCGTAGCGCAACATGGCAGAACGATAGGTAAGTGAATCCTGCTCACTGATTGCTAATGGGTGGCCATTATCATTCATAAATGATACATATAATTCAGGCTTTTGGTCTTCGATAAAAATATTTCTTACAAACTCTAATGCATTTTCAGTTTCAACAGCGTTGGGATAGGTTTGAATTAAAGTTTGAAAATTTTGTAACGCGGGCTCATTCTTATTCATATTAAAATAAGTAACCCCTAACTTATATAATGCAACTGGATAAAAAGAAGCTGCTTTTTTATCAATAATAACAGCACTTAGAGGCGCAATGGCTAATTTAAAATCTTCTTTAAAAATATATGTTTCCGCCAATTCCATTCGAGCATCATTCAAATAACTTGAATTCGCATACTGATTATCGAATTGTTCCAAAATACTAATCTTTTCATTTGTTTTTCCCAATCCGCCTAGGATTATTGATTTTTGCAAAGTAGCATAATCTTCCATGGCCCAATGTAAATCAATCACATTTTGATATATTTGCGTTGCTTGTTTGAACTGCTTTAACATCATTAAACAATCAGCTGATCTAACATATGCATCCTGTTGATAATTTTGTTTCGCATTAGCTGGATTCACACTACTCACTGCATTAAAATTATTTAATGCCTCCTGGTATGAACCTTTTTTTAAATTGGCAAATCCTAAAGTATATTTGGCATGTTGTATCGTAATTTCCCCTTCATTAATTGGTGCATTTAAATATTGCGCTAATGCAACAATGGCTTCGTCAATGTGCCCCAGCTTATACCCTAATTCTCCCAACCAAAAATTAGTTTGACTAATTACATTTTGATTGTTAGCGATGGTTGTTATCTTGTTCAATAAATCATATGCCTTGTCAATTTGACCATCATTAATGTATATAACACTTCGACCAAATAAAATGGACGGATAAATTTTTAAAAGTTCTTCATTGGGTGTTTCGATGGATTCATATGCTTCTAATGCCTGCACATAATTATTATTCAAAGCCAACGCTTTAACCCATAGCTGTTTGGATTCTATTAAATAGCTTGAATTCGGATAGGTGTCCATAAATTGATCTAAAGTCACTACTGCTTGCGCATACTCCTTTAATTCCACAGATAACTTCCCGTAATTAAACATGGAAATTTCCTTTTGAAGTAAATTTTGACTTTGGGTAGCGCAAAATAAAAATGCATTTTTTGCACCTACCTTATCATCAATTTTAAGATAAGCCGTAGCTAATAAATACATACTATTTTGAGCCAAAGAATCACTTCCGTTGTTTAATTGCTTAAAGCCGGAAATCGCCTTATCCCATTGTTTGGTTTGAAAATAACAAAAGGATAATTGATATAAATCCTGTGATTGTACTTTTTCTTGTTTTGAAACATACGTGGCTAAATAAGGTAATGCTTTTTCATATTCGTTTTTATCAAACCATAAATGACCTAATAATTGTCGTATTTGCGCATCATAAAACTGATCTTTCGATTGCAATGCAGCTGTACTATATTGTATTGCCTTATTAACATCACCAATGAAATAGTATAATTGGCCTATATAGAATGGCACTACGTTTGCATAGTCAGTATTATTAGCAGCTATTTCAAAACAGGACAAAGCCAAATTGTAGTCTTTGTTTTTTAAAGCTAAAAAGCCTGCATAGTAATTTGCATCCGTGTAATATTTGCCTGTTTTAATTTGCCGTAAACTATTTAATAAATTACTTGCTTTTTCCCAATTACCTAATTTAAAATACAAATAGCCTAAATGAAATTTCATTTTTACAATTTCATCATTATTCAAATCGGGAATGGGCACTTTTAAATAGGCATTAATTGCCTTTTCTGCTTCTTTTGTTTGATAATAATATTCCCCTAAAAAATATTGCAACCTTGATTGATAGATAACATTATTTGTTTGCTTTATCCAATTTATTGCCAATTGTTCCGAAAATGGCTTTCCCAGATGCAATGACAACATTAAATAGTAGTAAGTAATTTGATCATTATTTATCGAAAAAGCATACGCTTGCTCAAATTGTTGAAAAGCAGTTAAACTATCCCCTAGGGTAAGCGATTGTAATCCTTTGTTAAAATACGTATTGGATTTATCTTGGGTGGAAGCTGACTGTGCTCCCCCAGATAAATGAAGCATTATTGAAAAAATACCAACCAACAAAAATCGATAAAATGGCGCCATGAATTAGATTTATTAGTATCGTAGTAAAAATACGCTACCCTATTAAAACGATGTGTTAAATACGCTTATTGTGGAAAAACAGATTCTATTCGTAAATTTGTCAACAATTATAAAAATATGTACGAATTTAAAAATCAAGTAAGGGTAAGATATGCAGATGCAGACCCCATGAATGTAGTATATTATGGCAATTATGCCCAATATTTTGAGGTTGGTCGTGTTGAAAGCTTAAGGGCTTTAGGCATTAGCTATAAGTTAATTGAAGATTTGGGGATTATGCTGCCTGTGGTTGAATTAAATGTTAAATATTTGAGACCTGCCAGATATGATGATTTATTGACCATAACCACCCAATTAAGAGAATTACCTGTTGATCATCGAATCACTTTTCACCAAGAAATTCATAACGAAGAAGGCAAACTGCTTACCATTGGAACCGTAAAACTTTATTTTATGGATAAAAACCTCGGAAATAGAGCTTCCATGCCCCCTATTTTGGCAGAAAAACTAAGTTCCTATTTTAGTTAAAGCGCCTATTTTTGATTTACTTTGCAACCTAATTTAACCCTGACGCATGGATCAAAATAAAGCTACTATTATCACCATTGGAGACGAGCTTTTAATTGGGCAAGTCATTGACACAAATAGTGCATTTATAGCGCAATCCTTAAATGCCATTGGCGTTGTTGTAACAAGTAGAAACGCTGTTGGGGATGATAAACTAGCCATATCAAATGCTTTGGATCATGCGATTGAGAAAAATAATATCATCATACTCACTGGAGGACTAGGCCCTACATCTGATGACATTACTAAGCCATTTTTGACTGAATATTTTGGAGGTAAAATGGTGGTGCACCAACCTACACTTGATCATATCACTTATATATTTGAACAGATCCATAAACGACCTATGATTGATCGCAATCGCAAACAAGCCGAAGTGCCTGATTCTTGCGAAGTGCTATTTAACGAAACAGGTACCGCACCTGGAATGTTATTCAAAAAAAACGGCGCGTATATTTTTTCTCTTCCTGGCGTGCCTCATGAAATGAAATGGTTGACTGAAAATAAAGTAATCCCCTATTTACAAAAGCAAATTCTATCCAGCCATGTTGGTCATAGAACCTTACTAACTGCTGGTATTGGAGAATCTTTCCTTGCTGAAATAATCTTGGATTTTGAAAATAATTTACCAGCAGCACTTAAATTAGCCTACCTACCCAATTATGGTATGGTCCGATTAAGATTAACTGGGCAAGGTAATGACAGCCATCAATTAAATACATTACTTGAGCAACAATTTGAATTATTAAAAAAAGCCGTAGCAGAATATTTGGTAACTGATATGGATGAAACCATGGAAGTGGTGGTTGGCAAACTACTAAAATCAAGTGGCAAAACTGTGGCGACGGCGGAAAGCTGTACCGGAGGATTTATTGGTCATTTATTCTCTAAGCACGCAGGATCATCCCAGTTTTATACAGGTGGAATCATTAGCTATGATAACCGAATCAAAACAGAATTTTTAGATGTCCCTACCCACATATTACAAACCGTAGGTGCTGTAAGTAAGGAAGCAGTTGAACAAATGGCAAAAGCCGTTCGAGAAAAGATGAATACAGATTATGCAGTTTCGGTAAGTGGTATTATGGGGCCAACAGGGAAAACGGACGAAAAACCACTGGGCATGGTATGGATTGGTGTTGCAGATAAAGAAAGGGTGTTTTCAAAGGTGTTTTACTTAAGATTTGACAGGCAACGGAATATTGAAATAACAGCTACCCAGGCTATAAATTTACTTAGGTTATTAATAATCAATAAAATTTAGTCTTATTTTTACTAAAATTTACCCTTATGCCAATAGTTGATTTGGTTTTGCCTAAGCTGGGTGAAAGTATCATGGAAGCGACCATTTTAAAATGGCACAAAAGCGTTGGTGACACCATCCTATTGGACGAAACTTTATTGGATATTGCTACTGATAAAGTAGATAGCGAAATACCTTCAACGGTAGCAGGGAAACTTGTTGAAATTTTATTCGAGCCAAATTCAGTCGTTCCGATTGGAACTGTTATTGCCCGCATTGAAAGCGATGATAAAAATGTATCAAATATAAATATTAAAGTTGCGATTCCAGCACCATCTCCGGTTATTGAAAAAGCATCTGCTGAAAAAGTAGCACAGGATGACAAAGTTACCAGCGCAGATGTTTCACCGCTTGAAGTTCCATTTATACCGGCGCCTAGTCCAATAACTACAGATACCCAAAGTATCCCAGATGGGAAATTTTATTCCCCATTGGTTATGAATATTGCACAAAATGAGGGAATCCCCATGCAGGAATTGCAGCAAATTAAAGGAACAGGCAATCAGGGCCGTGTTTCAAAAAAAGATATTTTAAATTACATTGCTGATAAAAAAACATCAGGTAACGATAATAGAAATACTGAAAACCAATCATTTACTATTTCAAATAATAATGTTTCCGGAAACACAAATGCCACTAGCAGTCATAATGAAAATAGCCTACAGGATGACCAATTTCATACAACAGCGGTTACAGGTAAACTTGCACAACCTGAGGATGTAATATTAACAGGGAATACCGAAATTGTCGAAATGGATCGTATGCGCAAGGTAATTGCAAAGCATATGATTGATAGTGTTCAAACTAGCGCTCATGTAACTTCATTTGTAGAAGCTGATGTTACGAATATGGTGGTTTGGAGAGAAAAAGTAAAGAAATTATTTGAAAAGAGAGAGGGGGTAAAATTAACCTTCACCCCCATGTTCATAGAATGTATTGCGAGTGTGATGGAAAAATTTCCCATCATCAACAGTAGTTTACAAGGGGATAATATTATTTATAAAAAAGATATTAATATTGGAATGGCCACTGCCCTCTCCAATGGAAATTTAATTGTGCCTGTAATTAAAGGCGCCAATCAATTAAGTATTGTTGGATTGAGTAAGGCCGTAAATACTTTAGCAAATAATGCAAGGTTCAATCAATTAAAGCCTACAGATACGCAAGGCGGTACTTTCACAGTAACCAATGTGGGTACTTTTGGCAGCATCATGGGAACCCCAATAATCAATCAACCACAAGTAGCCATACTTGCATTAGGTGCAATTAAAAAGCGTCCTGTTGTTATTGAAACACCTTCTGGTGACGCAATTTTAGTAAGGCACATGATGTATTTATCCATGAGCTATGATCATCGCATCGTTGATGGTGCCATTGGTTCACAATTTTTAGCTGCCGTAGCTAAAGCATTTGAAGCTTGGGATCCCAATCGTCAATGGTTTCAATATTTATAATCGTACTTTAATTCAGGCCCAGTGTTCGACCTTTCATCATTGCAGGTACGCCTGAATTTAACCAGGTTGGCATCGGCGCTCCTTTCAAGAAGGAATCAAAAAACTGTTGCTCTCTAATTTGAATATCCTTCTTGTTTTTCCTTTCAACCAAATTATGTGCTTCGTTATTATAAACTAAAAGCCATACTTTTTTATCAAGTCTCCGCATGGCAGTAAACATTTCAATTCCTTGATACCAAGGCACAGCATCATCTGCATCATTACTCATAATCACCAATGGTGTGGTAACTTTTGGCAACTCAAATAAGGGAGAGTTTTTAATATATAAATCAGGGCGCTCCCATAAACTTGCCCCTATTCTACTCTGTTTTTTTTCATACTGGAACTGCCTATTCAAACCCGATCCCCAACGTATACCACCATAAGCGCTAGTCATATTCACCACCGGTGCACCTGCCCAAGCAGCAGCAAAAAAGTTCGTCTTTGTAATTAAATAGGCAATTTGATAGCCGCCCCAACTTTGTCCCTGCAAACCAATTTTAGTACTATCCACAAATCCTTTTTGCACCATCGCTCTTGCGCCACTTAATATATAATCATAAGCACCTTGACCAGGATAACCTTTGGTATACCAAATGTCTGGAACAAAAATTACATACCCCCTACTTGCAAAAAATGGAATATTTAAACGAGAACCTGTTGGTGTTGGTGGTAAATAATTATGTAAAGTTTGATTGTTACGCTCATAAAAATAGACAATCATTGGATACTTCTTTTTTGCATCAAAATTTTCTGGTAAATACAAAACACCTTCTGCAGTTTTGCCTGTATAGGCTTTCCATTTAACCAATTGCGAACTCATCCAATTGTAATTACTTTGTTGTGGGTTGATTTGCGTAAGCGCTATCGGATTTTGCTTCAAGGTGTCAAAACTATAATGATACAAATTCGGTGATTGTTTTTCATCTTCTTGCATCACCAATAAATCATTCGACTTTTTTGCTGCAACAATAGTTGTTAAATGCATTGGTAATTGATTCATTGTAAATAGCTTTCTAGTGCCTAATGACAAGGAAACCAAGCCTTCTGATTTGTCCACCTCATTAAATGTTTTCAATAAAATAACTGCGTCCCCATTTAAAAACTGGCGATCATTGTCTGTTTCAACAAAACGATAACTTATTTTATTTTGACGGCCGTTGGTTAATTTTACGGAAGACGATTTACCCTCCGCATCCCCTAGCCAAATATCATATCTATCGTACACTAAAAAATGTTTATTGTCCTGCATCCACTTTGCAATACCATACGCATTAGGATCATCAGGTACATCATTTTCCTCATCGTATAATGCCGACGGAATATCTGTTAAAATGTTTTTCATAACACCAGATGCCCCATTATAAGATTTATATTTTTTTTGATCCTCCACATAATAAACCAAACTTTGGCCATCATAGGAAGGTGACAACTGACTTACTTTAACATTTTTTTGAATCAGTTTATTTTTCCCGGTATTATTATCTATGACATACATGTCCCTTTGTGAAAATCCTTGCCATTGTGCCGCTATCGCATAATTAGAATCAATTAATGCATAAGTATAGCGGCCATCTCCTTCCATTGTTTTTAATAAATCTCGGTCTTTAATTTTTCCAAGATAAGTAACCCCATTGTCTGAAGGACGATATAAAAGGGCTTCGGTGCTTTTAAGTGTCGCATCTAAATTCTTTAATTGCACTGTTTGTAAAGTAGGATCTGCATAATGCCATATATCAACACTTACGCGGTCAAATTCAGGTAATGAAGTGTCTTTAACAGGAAGTATGGGCTGAATACCTAAGGAGATTACCGCGCCAGATTTACTAAATGTGATTTTACGATCTGCTCCTATTGTGTATTGTTTCGGAATTTGATCATGGTTTCGGTTAATAACAAAATGTGCCGAATCCAATTCATGATTATAATAAGCATGTGTGTAGTTTTTCTGTAATGCTTTGTCGGTACTATCTCGCTCAACTAAATAAGCCAATTGCTTTCCTTGCTCATCCCAAGTAAAATTGGTTGCTGTATAAAAATGGCTATTTAATGTGATGGTATTGGTGTCAGCAATCGAACTCAAAAATATTTTTGCTTCCTTTAGTTTGGTTCTAACTTGATACATCATCACCCCTTCTCCTTTCGGATGAATTAAATATTGAGAGATATTATTGAAAACCCTTTCTTGACCGGAATTCAAATCTCTAAAATAAAGTGGCGCCCCTTCCTTATTAAAGTCACTTTTGGGATCCTTTAAATAAGCAATTAAACCATTGCCAAATTCAGGTACTTGAAAACTTTTTACCGCTGGAATTTTATTTATTTTACCTGTGGCCAATGACAAAATAACCAAACTATCTTTGGGCATTTCATCAGGCCTTTTTTTATCAATTTTCGCCTTCCTAGTTTCATTGAATGTGGGTTTAATTTTTGCAATTAAATAATTTCCATCCTCCGTAAAAACAGGTTGTGCACCTCTTGGAATAATGATTTCTGATTTTGAAGTAATATTTTTTACAATCAATACCGCATCTCCTTCCTGTGGGTTAACGCTATAGCAAATAAACTGACCTTGTGGTTGCCAAACAGCTTCTCGAATAGTTTGCCATTGATCATAGACCGTATGATCTAATACTAATTTTTGGGAAAACGAAAAAATTGAAATAAATAATGAAAAAATAGTAAAAAGTTGCTTCATATTATATTTTTGAATTTCTAAGTTACATCAACATTTTGGGATAATAATTGTTATAATTTTGCAACCACATTATTTATTATATGAAATTCAGATTACTCTTCATTTTACCCACTTTTTTAGCATTTTTTGCACAAGCCCAAACTACGGGAAAGCTATCTGGATGGGTCATCGATAAAAATACCCAAAAACCTATTTCCGGGGTCAATGTAAAGCTCGTGAATACCAAATTTGGGACGGTAACCGATTCATTGGGTAAATACCAATTTAAGAGTATCCCCACTGGTCAGTACCAAGTAAGTTTTACCTCCTTAGGTACTTTGCCTTATAGTTTATTTAATGTGGTTATCACTGTAGGAAATGAAACCAATAATACCATTGAATTATTGCCAGCAGATAATGTTTTAAAAGAAGTTCAAGTAAGCACTACCCGTAAAACGGTTCGGACTGCTACCCTAGAAACCCCTTTAAGCGTTCAAAAATTAACTGCAGAGGAAATTAAATCAAATCCAGGAGGAAATTTTGATATTTCTAAAGTAGTGCAGGCATTACCAGGAGTTACAGGTTCTGCAAGCACAGGTGCCGGATTTAGAAATGATATCATTGTAAGAGGTGGCGCACCCAATGAAAACGTATTTTATTTAGATGGCGTTGAAATTCCAGTCATCAATCACTTTAGCACCCAAGGAAGTGCGGGTGGTCCGCAAGGTATTTTGAATGTGTCATTTATTGACGAGGTAAAATTATCATCTTCTGCATTTGATGCAAAATTTGACAATGCTTTATCCTCTGTATTTGAATTCAAACAAAAAAGAGGTAACGCTGATAAATTGCAAGGAAATGTAAGATTAGGCGCTACTGAATTTGCGACTACTTTAGATGGCCCATTATCCAAATCAGGCAAAACAACTTTTTTAGCTTCCGTGAGAAGAAGTTATTTACAATTCTTGTTTGAAGTGATTGACTTACCTATTCGACCCAACTTTTGGGATTTTCAATACAAAATCACGCATGTGATTGACCCAAAAACCACTTTGACATTTTTAGGGGTAGGTGCTATTGACGATTTTAAATTTGCTGCCCCAAAAAACGCCACACCTGAAAAAATTTATGCATTAAAAGCAGGTCCATCTATTAACCAATGGAGCTACACTGTAGGTGCCTCATTAAAAAAGTTAGTCAACAAAGGATTTTGGAATTTGGCAATAAGCCGTAATCACCTAAATAACCTTAGTGAAAAATATGAAAATAATTTGGAGCCAATTGCAAGTGAAAAAACTTTTGATTATACCTCCAATGAAATTGGAAATACAGTAAGGTGGGATATGACTAAAAGTTTATTTGGGTTAAAATGGACTGCGGGTGTTAATATTCAAAACGTAGGATATGATAATAGCACCAATCAGTTATTAAAATACATGGCAGGGAATACCAGTGCAGTGCCAACAGCCATCCAAATTAAATATAGTTCCGATTTCAACTACAATAAATATGGCGCATTTTTTCAATTAGGAAAAAAAGCATTCAATAACCGTTTAGGTATTAGCGCAGGTATTCGTACTGATGGAAATGACTTTACAACCAAAGGAACGCAATTGATGCGTCAGCTATCCCCTAGGGTTGGATTAAGCTGGGTAGTATCAGACAAAGTAAATTGGAATTTCTCCATCGGTAATTATTATAAATTAGCACCTAATACAGCACTCGGTTTTAAAAATGCGGCTGGCGCTTATTTAAATCAAGACGCAGACTATATACAAAGCACCCATTATGTTACTGGCTTTGAATATATCCCATCCGAATCAACAAGATTCACTGCAGAAGTTTATTTTAAAAAATATAAAAACGTACCTATTAGTGTAGAAAAAGGAACTAGCCTTTCCAACCTTGGTGCCGATTTCAATATTTTAGGCAACGAAGATATTACCACTAACGGATTAGGTAAAAGTTATGGCTTTGAATTATTTGCACAACAAAAGTTAACCAAAAGGATGTTTGGGGTAGTTAGTTATAGCTTTTTCAGAAGCTCCTACACCAATATCCTTGGAAAATATATTGCAAGCTCCTGGGAAAATATACACTTACTTAGTTTAACAGGCGGATATAAATTTAATAGAAACTGGGAAATTGGTATTAAATATAGATACCAAGGTGGCGCACCCTATACACCCTATGATATGAATGCCAGCAAACTAAATTTTGCAACATTGGGTGTGGGAATATTAGATTATTCAAAATTAAATGCCAATAGAAATAAAGCGTTTCATTCAAGTGATATGCGGATTGATAAAAAATATAATTATAAAAAAACAACATTAGATTTTTACATAGACATTACAAACTGGTATGGTGCTGCATCAGTAGCCCCTCCATTTTATGTGTTTACCGCAAACGATAATGGGGTTTTCAAAACTACTGATGGACAAGCATTAAAAAAAGATGGTTCCAATGCAATACCAGAATTATTTGATAATAACTCGGTTTTTGTAACGCCTACGATTGGATTTATATTAGAATTTTAAGCTTGCGAACTGGCTTTATTTTGTTTTACAATTCTTAACATTTGAATAAGCACAGATAATGCTATTAAGCTAAGCCCGATGTAAAAACTTCCGCCCAATTGCTTTTGTTCCTTAAATAAAACAAAAGCAAGAATAATACCATACACAGGCTCTAAATTTAAAGTGACATTTAAAGTAAAGGCACTAATATATTTTAAGGAGGATAACATTAAATGATTCGCCCAAACCGTACATGCGAGTGCTAATACAAATAACCAAATCCAATCTTTCCATTGGGGTAAAACAAATTGATTTTGGTTAAATCCAACTGATCCTAATATAATTAAACTTAGAAATAACACCCCTCCCATCATTTCATAAAATTGTATGGAGAAGGTATCCACATTATTGGTTACCCCTTTATTGATAACTGAAAATATAGAAGCCAATAGCGCTGAAAATAATCCAACGATAATCCCAGTTCTGAATTTGGTATCAAAATGGAATATCAATAGTATCCCTATAAAACTAAGTGCCCCAATAAATATATCACGCCACTTTATTTTAATCTTTGTTGCCAAAGGCTCAATGAGGGAAGTAAACATGCTCGTACTAGAAAAACAAACGAGTGCAATAGACACATTAGCTAATTTTATACTTCCATAAAAGCAAACCCAATGAAGGGCAATAATCGCACCAATGCCAATTAATTTAAATTTTGTGGCAAAATTATAATGATGCTTTTGCTGCGTAAAGAAATAAATAAAAAGTAAAACGAGGGAAGCAAGTAACATTCTATAAAAAACCAACATCAGCCCATTTAATTGAATTAAGAATCCCAAAGGCCCTGTTAAGCCTGCCAAAAAAACGAAAATATGTAATTGAAGTAAGGCCTTTTTAAAAGTTGACACGAATGCGCTTTATTATTTTGATAAATTTACCAGTGCTGGATTGCCATTGCATATTTAAAACGCCTAAAATGGCTTCTTTTATAATACCCTTGGTCATTTTACTAGCGCCTATTTTGCGATCCACAAAATTGATGGGCACTTCCTTGATGATAAATCCTAATTTCCAAGCTGCAAACTTCATCTCAATTTGAAATGCGTAGCCTATAAAATTAATCGTACTTAGATTAATTGCATCTAATACTTTTCGTTTATAGCATACAAACCCAGCAGTTGGATCCTTAACCGGTATTCCTGTGATTAACCTTGTATAAGCAGAGCCTCCAATAGAATAAATTTGACGATCTAATGGCCAGTTTTCTGTACTTCCCCCTTTTACATATCTACTTCCTACAGCAACATCCGCACCATTGATACAAGCTTCTGCTAACCTATCTAAATCATTGGGACTATGAGAGAAATCGGCATCCATCTCAAATATTAAATCATAATCACGCTTTAAAGCCCATAAAAAACCATGAATATAGGCGGTACCTAAACCTAATTTACCCGCTCTTTTTTCAATAAAAATTCGGCCAATATGTTTGGGCATTAATCCTTCCACTATTTGAGCAGTTCCATCTGGAGATCCATCATCAACCACCAATACATCATATTCAGCTGCAAATCCGACAACTATTTCAATGATGGAAGCAATATTCTCCTTTTCATTGTAAGTGGGTATGATGACTAATTTTTTCAATTCAGGGGTAAGGATGTTATAAGTAATTATTTTTTTAAAATACTGCGGTTAAGTATTTCCGTAAGTTTTTGTTTGGTGTGTAAAGCAAAATCACCCTTCATCATCCAATCATAATATTGGGGCTCATCTTTAAGCACCTGGACTACGGATTTACCTTTGTGCTTGCCGAAATTAAATATTTCTACCCCATTTTCCATAATAAATCGACCTGCAAAGTCCACAATTTGGTCCTCACCAGTGAATTTAACAATACTTTCTACGGTATTTCCAATGTTTGCATACTTTTCCACTTGCGCTTCTAGTACTTCCCAGGTGGCCATGGCATCCGCTTCGGCGGTATGTGCATCCTCCAAATTCTTATTACAATAAAACTTATAAGCAGCAGTTAAAGTACGTTGTTCCATTTTATGGAAAACCTTCTGAACATCCAATAATTGTCTGCTTTCCATATCAGCAGAAATACCAGCTCTTAAAAACTCCTCATTTAACATAGGTATGTCAAAACGATTGCTGTTATAGCCACCCAAATCAGCGCCCTCTATAAATTGCTTAATTTCATTCGCAATTTGCTTAAAGCTGGGTGCATCCTTTACCATTTCATCTGAAATACCATGAATGGCAGTCACTTGTTCTGGTATATGCATCTCCGGATTAACTAATTTACGTTTCACTTGCTTTGTACCATCTGGCATGATTTTTACTAGGGCTATTTCCACAATTTTATCCAGGCTCACATTTATTCCAGTTGTTTCAAGATCAATAAAAACAATTGGCTTTGTTAATTGTAAATTCATATATTTTATTATGCGGCAAAGTTAATTAAACTAATGGTGTAATTAGGTGTAAAAAAGCCCTAATATAACTCAGGTAAATTAAGTAAATTTGTGGTGCAAAACTTAAAATTATGATGAACTGGATACCATTAAACGACCTAAATCAGCTGGAAACGATAAAAGATTTATCCTTTTCTACACCACAAGTCATACTTAAACATAGCACCACCTGCAGTATTAGCAAAATGGCCTTAGCAAGAATGGAAAGATCCGAAGCCCCTACTTCCATCCAATTTTACTATTTAGATTTACTGAACTATCGTGCAATATCTAGTGCAATTGCTGAAAAATTTGATGTTTACCACGAATCCCCTCAAATTTTATTAATCAAAAATGGCGAATGTACTTATGATGAAAGCCATGGTGGAATTCAAATGGAAGAAATTGTAGAACAAGCTGCGATCTAATAAGAAACTAACAACTTTCAATCACCATTGCGCTTGCGCCCCCACCTCCATTGCAAATTGCAGCAGCACCATATTGCGCTTTATTTTTTTGTAAAATATGAATTAGGGTAACCAAAATGCGCGCGCCACTGCATCCCAAAGGATGCCCTAAGGATACTGCGCCGCCATGCACATTTACTTTAGTTGGATCTAATTTTAATAAGGAAGTATTTACCAAACCTACTACTGAAAAAGCTTCATTAAATTCAAAATAAGAAATTGCCTCTTTTTCTATACCCGCTTTCGCTAATGCTTTTGGCAAAGCCAAGGCAGGAGTCGTCGTAAACAATCGAGGATCTTGTGCTGCATCCGCAAATCCTTTAATGATTGCGATTGGTTTTAATCCCAACTCATTTGCTTTCTTTTTGCTCATCAACAGTAATGCCGCAGCTCCATCATTCATGGTGGATGCATTTGCAGCGGTCACTGTACCATCTTTACTAAATGCAGGATTTAATTGCGCAATTTTTTCAAAATTAACTTTATAAGGTTCTTCATCTTTATCGATAATAATAGGATCCGCCTTTTTTTGTGGAATGACCACCGGAATTATTTCCTGCTTAAAAAAACCTTTCTCCGATGCTGCTTGTGATTTTTTATAACTTTGAATCGCAAAATTATCTTGATCCTGTCTGGAAATATTATTGTCCTTCGCACAACTATCTGCAAAATTTCCCATGGCTATATTATCATACACATCAGTTAAACCATCTTTTGCTAAGCCATCCAACAAACTTACATCCCCATATTTATTGCCCCACCTTTGTTGCATATTATAAAAAGGTACGTTACTCATACTTTCCATTCCTCCTGCAATAATCACATCTGCATCACCAAGTAAAATATTTTGTGCAGCAATGGCCACCGATTTCATCCCACTTGCACAAACCTTATTAATCGTAGTACAAATCACATTATTAGAAAGTCCCGCTTTCAAAGCAGCTTGTCGCGCAGGCGCTTGACCCAAACCTGCTTGTATCACACAGCCCATGATAACTTCGTCAATCAATACTGGATTTACTCCTGACTTTTCTAATGCACCATTTATTGCAATAGCCCCTAATTCAGTAGCGCTTAAGCTAAGCAAGCTACCGCCAAAGGAACCAATGGGTGTTCTCACAGCCGATATGATATAAACTTCGTTAAGCATGCTTGCAATAATTTATAAATAAATTAAAATTTATTCTGCGACTTCATCTACCACTGGTGTATCAGGAGTTACTTCTACTTCTGGCAATAAGCGGATTCCTTCTGCTTCAATAGTGATTCTTTTGCTTTTGTACAAAATGCCCACATTCATTTTAAATGCCTTTTTACTCATTCCAAAAAAAGCATAAATTTCATCAGGATTAGATTTGTCATGGTAAGGTAAAAAATTGCCATGTGATTTTAACAATCTAACAATCGTTGAATTATCATCATCTAATTTTTCAACGCCCTGCTTGCCAATACCAATATCTAATTTATTACCTTCTCTTATTTTTTTTACAAATGCTTCTTGAATAAATTGTCCAATATGCAAATGCGTAAAAACTTCATTTTTATATACCAACCCTTGATGCACTTGATTCACAATCACCACATAACCCAAATCAGATTCACGATACACTTGTACACTCACTTTTTCCCCTTCTTTAACCGTTAGGTTGTCATTGCTTAATTGGTTGTCAATTTTTTCAGTAGCAGCAACGCGTCCTGTTTGTTTGTCAATATACAATTTTACTAAATACTTGCCACCCAAACGCATACTTGAAAGTTGTTGCGAAACCGGGACAAATAAATCCTTCATTAATCCCCAATCCATAAACACCCCTTGCTTAGTTACATCCACTACTTTTAATGCAGCAATTTCGTCCACCACTGCAAAAGGTTCCTGTGTTGTCGCTACTAAGCGATTATCAGAATCATGGTAAATGAAAACACTAATGGTATCTCCGATTTGCAAACCAGAGGGAACAAATCTTTTGGGAAGTAATATTCCTTCTTCACCATCATCCATATAAAATCCAAAGTCAACCTTTCGGTCCACGCGTAGGAGATTAAATTGACCTACATTAACAGTTGACATAAGTTTATATTTATAGTATTAAAATAAT
>Ga0209596_1001296_pt1 | contig 21795 bp, 8 predicted proteins | sample M_130807_MF_Meta_FD_187314 | JGI IMG/M metagenome (GOLD analysis project Ga0209596, IMG submission 187314) | Freshwater microbial communities from Lake Montjoie, Canada to study carbon cycling - M_130807_MF_MetaG (SPAdes) (version 2) | ecosystem: Environmental > Aquatic > Freshwater > Lake...
GGCTGGTATAGAATGAATTTAGACTTTAAAATCTGCAATGTTTAGTGAAGTGTGGTAAAATAATAAGATATGGAGTATAGTACAATAACATACATTGGTAAAAGTTCTGGTTATGTAGTCAAGCTTCGTGACACTGTTTACGAATTTGAATGGAATAAAGGTCTGGGTATTGGAAATCGTCAAGGCGAGATCCGTACTAAAGATATAGATAGGATCGCCAAATGGCGAGACAAGAAAGGCAGGAAGATATTCCGCCTTGATAAATAGGAGGAAGTAATATGGCAGTTAATGTTTCTAACATTATTGTTGGCGAGGCAACCCTTAAACTGGGTACCAACGCTAACGCAACAACCATCGCAGCAATGAACAACTTTGCTGACATTGGTGCAACACAAAACGGTTTGGAAATTTCGTGGGAACCAGACATGGTTGACATTGAGATTGATCAATTTGGCGATGCAGCTAAAGTAATTCAATCAAAGGTTAAAGTTATGGTTAAGACAACACTTGCAGAGGGTACACTTAATAACCTCGCACTTGCTTGGAACTACGATAACACCACTGGTGGAGCAGACATCCTTGCTAACAATGATGGCGCAAACACAAAGACATTCTTGTTCGGTGCACAGGGAGTAATTCCTTTTGAGAAGGGCTTAGTTGTGACAGGTACAGCACCTGGTTCAGCAGCAGGCGCAACTCTTACCCGTTCATTCTACACAAAGCGTGCGATTTCAATGGAATCATCCTCAATCAGCATGAAGCGTGCGGAAGCAACAATGTTTACAGTTGGCTTTAGAATTTTGCCAACAGTAGCAGATACTGGTTATGAGTACGGCAAGATCGTTGATCAAACCGCATAATTAATACAGAAAAATAATTTAGTTAAAGGCAACGCCCCTCTGCATTTTGTGATAAACTTAATGTTTGAGGGGCGAAACCCTTTAAAACTAGACACAAGGATGGAATATTTTGAGCGATAAAAATAAAGATATTTTGGCAGGAAGAGAAATTATTTTTGCTGATGGCAAGACAAGAACAATTAAGCCTTTGACTATTCGCAATTTGCGTAAGTTTATGGCTGTAGTTAAGGATCTTAAAACAGAAGATTCACTGTCCGATGCAGATATTGACATCATGGTGGAAGCAGCAGGTATTGCACTTGCTACTGTTGATCCAGAGCTCGGTAATAATAAAGAAAAACTTGAAGATGTGCTTGACCTTCGTTCATTCGGTGAACTTATGTCAGCCGCAATGGGTTCAGACCCTTCCTACTAGGCGAGGAGGGGGAACACTTGACTTCGGGTCAGGGTTCTGATCTAAAGTGGGAGGACATCCCCCTTCTCAAATATGAGTCCGAGTTATTTGTTAAAACAGGTGCTTGGGAGAGTTTGGGTTATCTTGAAGAAAAATTAACCCTTAATGAGTTATTTCTTTTGTATAGAGCTTGCAATAACGACACGAGTGTTCAGATGCGTATTGCTGCCGCTGCGCAAGGCGCAGAAGTTGACTTCAATGAAGATTGGTATGATCCTGCTCCGATTGTCGCAGCACCTGCTTATGAAATTCAAAAGATGAGTTTTGGTATGGGATACGAACAAGTATCGGTAACACCTTCTGCGGAAAACGAATCATAAGATGATATTTTCTATACACAGTCTATGTATAATTAATTCAAAACGGTTAAAATAAAAAAAAAGAATCATTAATCGTTGCTTTAATTGTCCTAATATGCGATAATTACTATTGGCTAAATTATGTCTAACCTTGAAAACAATACTAATGATGTAAACATTACGACTAGCATTGACGGTAATGCCGCTACTGGCACTGCCGAACTTTCTGTTGAGTTAGTTAATCTTACTAAACAATTACAACAACTATCTCAGGCAGCCGTTAAACAGGCTAATGTAACTCAATCTTGGAACCAAGCAATGGGTATGTCCAAGGCTGGTGTCTCTCAGTATTCTCAGCAATTAAATAGTTCTATCAATGTAATTACAAAATTAAGCAATGCAACAAGAATTTATAAAGATGTTTTAAATGAGGCTAAGAAATCAACTGAAGGTTTTGTTCAAGCCCAGTCATTAATCAATAGCAACAAGGGCGGTCTTGATGCATCCTTTGTTCAAAGATATAATGCTGGATTAGTACAAGGTCAAAGTCATTTATCTTCAATGAGTTCAAGCAGTAAAGATTTAGAAAAGGCAATGAAAAGAGTTGCCTTAATTGACATATCCAAAAATATTCAAAGAGGGGCGCAGGCTGAAGCGCAATCTGCTTACACTTTTACAAGAAACTTTTCTACCCCGATCATAGCGGGTTTAAGAGAAGCATTTTTTAGTTATTCAAAATTAGCAACAGAAAGTAATAGAACTACAAAACTTATTTTGGATAACTATGCACAATTAAATCATGGTCAACTTGGTGGTATGGATTTACAAGTGGCAGCTGCTATAAAGTTTACAGAAAAATTAAGCCATGGATTGGATAAAATAACGCAACAATGGGGAACGAGCAGGGTGCTTGTTCAAGCTCTTGCTGGCGATTTTGCTGAACTAGGAATAAGTAGCGAAACATTATTAACAAATATGACTAGGTTAACTGTAGAAGCAGAAAAGCTTGGTAATCTTGATATTGCTCAATCTTCTTCATTTTTAACCTCAATGTATCAAACGATTTTAAGAATTAGAAGAGAAACTGGTAAGTCTGTAAATATAAATGATGCTGTTGTCTCTAAGGATATCTTGGAGCAGCTATCAGGGCAGTTAGCGGTATTTAACTTGATTGAAAACAAAACAGTCATGTCATTGCGCAACATATCTGATGCTTTTCCAGAAGTAACTGCGGCAGCAACAAGCTTTGGTTTATCAATGTCAGAAGCTACCGCTTTGATTATTCCAATGGTTGGTGCTGGTTTTCAAGTTGGAGCCTCTGCTAACTCTATGAAAGTTTCATTGCAAAGAATGGTTGCAATGACAAAACAAAATACAACAATATTAAATCAATTAAATCAATCATTAGGTAATGGTTTTGAGTTAAGCGCTGGTATTGGAATGGATCAAATTCAAAAATTGTCTGATGCATATGGATTCCTTATTCGTGATGTCGAAAAAGGTGGAAAGGGTAAACAAGGGGCTTTGGAGTTATTCTCAAGATTGTTTGGTGTTCGCCAAGGTCCAAGAATGGAAGCGGCTTTTGCTCAATTAAACGCCTTCCAAATTCAACTTGAGACCACTGGTTCTGCTGAGCAAAAAGTAGCAAAGCAATTACAAGATAGCGTCAATGCTGAATTAAAAGCAATTGGACAAAAAGAAATTAATATTAAGAAATTTAAAGATTTAAGCACTTTGCATAGAGAAGCAATTGCAACTGATGAAAAAGGAAATCTTACAACACAAGCAGCCGCTATTCAAAAAGGTCAAATAGCAGCTCAAGCAATATTGGAAAAAGCAGCTGGTGGGCAATCAGATTTTATTTCTAATATGTCTACTGAAGTTGGTAAAGCTTTAATGACTCAAGCTTTTGATGTTAAAGCATTAGCTGGCAAGCAATACGAAGCGGAATTGAAATTATCACAAAATACCCCAGAAGTAAGGTACCGCAGGGCTAAGGAGTCAATGCTTGCGCTGGGTCGTGCAATAGTTCCAGTGGTTGATTCGGTATTAAAAGTTTTGCTTCCAGCGTTTCAAAAGTTAAGTTCATTTTTGCAAAATAATCCTGCAATTGCAAAACTTACTGGAGCATTTTTGTTATTAGCGGCAGCAGCGGGTCCAATAAAGTTAGCTTTTGCTACTATGAAAACAGCTTTTGGCGGAGCAATTAGTATCTTTGTAAAGCTGGCAGAAAAAATTACAGGTGTGTCTTACGCTTTTGCAAGTTTACAAGATTTGATGTCAAACCCCGATTTGCTAAGAGGGCAGAGTAAAGTTGTTCAGTATTTAGATAACTTCTTAATTAAAACAAAAAGAAACGGTAAAGCTTTAAGAAAAGAAATGGATTTAACTGGATTAAGTCAACCAGTTCAAGAGATGTTTAAAGGTAATAAAGCTGCTGCAATTTATGGTACCGACAAGGCAGTAAATATGAAAAGGCTTTCTCCAATTGTGTCAGAAACAAATCAATTTTTAAATGATATGAAAACATTAAATATTGAAAATAATACACAAATGGCTGCAAAAGTTGCAAGTGGTTCGGAAGATGGAATTGCAAAAGGCACGGCTGGTCTTTCAGATGAGATCACAAAAACATTTACAAACGCAATGCATAGATTTCAAGGACCAAACTTGTTTGCTGGTCCTAATTATTTTGAAGGCAACATCCCAGGTACTGGCGATAGCGGTGGTCCAATCGGTAGGCGAGGTCGTGGTGGTGGTGGATCGGGTACGGCAGCAGCAGCGGGTGGGCTCACTGGGGCGGATGCTCTGAATGCTAAAGCTGACGAAATAACATTGAATAGAAGAGCTAAAAAAGAAATAAACAATTTTTTCAAAAATCCATTGGGGATAGGTAATATAGCAGCAGGTGGTCCAACGCCAAAAAATACGGATGGTTTAGTCAGTTCTGTTCAGAAACTATTAAATACCATGAAAGGACAAAGTAGTTCAAGCCCTCCTGGCGGTACAGGTTTTGATGTTAAAAAAATGGTTTCCGCATTAAAGAGTTACAAGTTTGTATATGATACTCCAGGAGCAATTAACATTGGTACTACTGGAACTAGCGGTGTCCTGCTTTCTACGCTAGAAAAAATAAAAGAAGGTATGCCCAAACCGATGTCTGGGCGGATTGTTAGAGATGTCTCACAATCATACGGTTTCCCATCAACGGGTCAAGGAAGAATTCCTTACTTATCACCTTCAATTCAACAAATCTTTCCAAGATCAGCAGTCACAGTTGCGGATAAAATAAAGAGCCAAATGTCTTTTGCTCCAAAAGCATTGATGCCTGGTAGTCCAACATTATCACTCGCTTCTCTTGGAGAAATGTTCACACAATCTGGTGTTGAGTTGGAAGCACAATTGGTACATGCACTATCTGGTCCTGAGAGTTTCCCCGTTTCTCAAAAAGCCATTAATGAAGTTAAAAAGATAATCAAAAAAAATACAGGTTTTTTCAGTTTAGCTTTATCAAAGACAGGTGTTAATGAAACGATGGGTGGAAAATTAATAACACTTTTTTCTGGTATCAATTATACAAAAGGTACTGGTGCTCTAGTTCAAAGAGAGTTAGCTCCAATCTTAGAACATTTGAATCAAAATATTACAGATCAGGTTAATGCTGGATTAGAAACAATACCACAAGCCGCCATGAAGAGATTAAATGAAATTAAGCGTGAAATTACTCCATTAGGATTACAGGCAGCCCCCATAAGAACAATGAAAAAAATAACTACAGCTGGTGGAGCAAAGCAATATACGCCAATTTTATTGAAAGATTTTATGCATGCACTTGATTCTCATTTTATATCAATTGAGGATGAAGTTCAAGGTGTTATACAAATCGCAAATAATGGACTTGCCGATGATTTAATGTCAACACAAAATCTATTTCCTGAAGTTTCTTCGCAGGGAATGGTTAGGCACCCTAAAACTGGACAAATGGGAACTGGTTCAACAAATATCCACGGCGATATGATAGCGCAAATGATGAGGGATGTTGAGGCTGGTAGAACAACACTGATTCAAGGTGTTGATGAATTTGGAAGAGAAACTGTTCAAATTGTTGAATTAGCTGGGAGAACTGCAGAAAAGGTCGTTGACGATACAGTAAAAGTGTACGGAGATCTTACTGATCTTGATAAAAAAGTTAAGTTTGCAAAAGGCAAGGATATCCCAATAACAGAAACCGATAAAATAAAAACTGTTGAAAGTAAAATTAAAGAATTAAAAGAAAATGCAAGAAAAGCAAAAGGTGCAGCTAGGATTACATCTCTTAAAGAGCTTGATGATTATATTTTTGAACAAGAAAAATCTATTACTTTATTAAGAAGAGTTGAAGCTCAAAATATTGCTCAATCTAAATATAAAGATCCAGAATCATCCTCAAAAGTAATGAGTGAAATTGAAAATAAAAGAAGAAAATTAGAAATAATTAAAAGAGAACAAGCTGCTGGTATTGCGGCAGGCAAAATTCCAACAACATCTGCTGATCTTAAAAGACTAGATGCAGCAGCCGCAGCAAGAATTTTGGCAAAGCAAGAAGAAATTGCTGCAGAAAAAGCAATGATCAGCGCATTGCCAGCAGCCAACCCAAGAAAGAGAGCTACTGGGCTTGCAAAATTAGCAAAACCTCATGAACAAAAAATAAAACAATTGGAAACGGAGTTGCTGAGCCAAATAGGTCAACGAAAGGCGCTGCTGGATTCTCCAGCTGCGATTGAGTCTGATATTGAAAATCTATTAGAGAAAATGGTTCTAGCTAAACCAGCAGATTTATCTGATGTTGAAAAATTAATAGAATCTGAAAGGAGAAAGCTTAATACATCTCTTAAGAGAACAGGTAATAGAGAATTAAAGAGAAGGGCTTCAAGAAGAACTACATCTGCTGGTTTGAAAGATTTCATTAAAGGTCTGTATCAGCCAGTTTCGGTAGTTGGGGCAAATCTTGAAGATGATGTTAACCTTATGACCAAAGCAGAAAGGTCGGCAAAGTGGTATAGGGATAATATATACAAGTATAATCAAGGCAAACAGGTGATGACAGGTGGAACAACAATTGATAGATTCAAGTCGGCAGTTATGCGTGTTCCATTTACGACTACCCCCACCCCCAACACAGTTGGAGTACCATTACCAAAAGGTGTTATTCCAACGCAAGTGCCGCAACTTGATCTTACTAGGGACGCTGACTATATAAGAAGGCAACCGTTAAAGCAGCAACGCAAATTACTAAAAGCCTTCTTTGGAAGTCAATCTGGACCATCAGTAGCAAAAATAAGGTTTAAACCACCTAAATCTGTAGGCGCTGCTGCGATAACAACTGGAACTGACATTGCTGCTCAATTCAGAGATGGTCTTGAATCTTCTCTTAACGGAATTTTAAAATCATCAAGCAGCGAAGTCAGTAAGATAACAAGTGCCATAGATGCAGTTGTTTTTAACACAGGACATTCGGCAGCTGGCAAAAAAACTTTAGCATTTCTTCAGGGTGAAATTAAATTAACACATGAACAGATTAATAAAGCGTTGCAGGCAGCTATAACGGATATTACTAGAGGATTTAAAGGTGGAACTGGAGCGGGCTCTGCTGGTCGTGGATCAAGAGCTCAATCGCCAGCCTCCCTTCAAGCCTTCTTTGAAAGATTGCGCATGGGTTTGTCGGGTAAAAATGCAAAGGGTGAAAAAACAAAAGTTGTAGGTATTACTGAATCTTTTTTTGGTCCAAAATTTAGAAGGCTTTTTGATAAAGACCCAGGTTTTAGAGATGCAACAGGAGTTGAAAATAATCTAAAAGTAATTTTTGCAAACGCAATGAAAAACGCTGTGGTGGGGTTAGGTAGTGAAGGAGAAGCGCTTTCTGATCTTGAAACGGGAAGAAGAAGAGGAAGGGGAATTTTGCAACCATCTCAAGGAAGGCAGAGATCTACAAGAGATGGCACAGGCGCAAGCAAGAAACGGGCGGCTACAAGAGGTAAAGGTATAAAGACATTAGTTGCAAAAACAGTTGAGGATATCAATGGAGAATTAACTGATTCAGCCAATGTATTAAAACAACAAATAAATGAAAGCCTCCTTTCTGCGCTACACGATGAAACACAGGGAGTGAAGGTTGTTATTCCTGATGTAGCAGCCGAAGTGCAAGCAGCCGTTACTGCCCCAATTGTTGAGGCACAAAAGGTAATTGGTGAGGCTGTTCAAACTGCCGTTGTAGCAATACCTGGAGCAGCCGCTGCACCAGCAATTGATAACGCAATTCAAGATACTTTAATTTTGTCGGAAAAACAAAAAGCTAATGTAAAGAAAGCGAAAGATAAATTAAAGGAGATTAAAGATAGTGCAGCACAGTCTCTTGGTATAAAGCCAGCGTCAGTAAGTGTAGATAAGATTACGGAAAGAATTGATAAAATATCTGCGGCTATATCTTCAAATGAAAAAGATTTACAAGACGCAGTTGCTAGAAATATGCCTGCAAGTAGCAACTCTATCAAGGGTCCAGAAAAGAGAATTGCTGATTTCAAAAAAGAAATGCAAAAGCTTGAGAGGTTTAAAAAACAAATTATTGAAGAAGAAGCAAAAATTTTGGCTAACAGTATTCCTTCAACAGCTCCAGCAAATATCTCGCCAACAAATGCTATTGGTAGGGTAAGACCACCAACAGGTGTCCCAGTTATTCCTAGTGCAGAAGTAACTCCTCCAATAGTGCCAGGAGCAAGGGTGCCAACTGTTGGCGCATCCGATGGTAATGGAAAGGTTTTCAATATTGATAAGATTGGTCATAGGTTCCAAGGACCAAACATCTTTTCGGACAATATCTTTGATGCGAACTTAAAAGATATTATTCCGAATCTTGATGAATTAATGGCTGCTAATACTCAGGGAGCAACTGTACTTGGCACTGCTGGGCAAACAGCAGGTGCAGCGATTGACGAGGGCGCTGCAGCAATGGTTGCCGCTACGGCTACTATTAAGCAAAGCGTAATTTCACAAAAATTGTTTGGTAACAAAGCTTTGAAGGGGCAGTTTGCAGAGGGTGCTGATAAGAGTGTGATTGAAAAGCTCTTTGGTTCCAAGATGGCTAAGAAGAATATAATTCCTGAATATGTTACTAAGAAATTAGAAGATGGAACTGAAAAAACACTTTTGAGTTCTGCTACAAGAAAAAGATCTCTCCTTCCGTTTGGCAAGATTCCAATTGGATTGCCGATCAAGCAGGACCTTGCAGATATAGACAGGCTTTTGACAAAAGGTGTTTTGCCAAACTTTACAAGATTGAAGAAACTCTTAACTGGGGCACTTGGTAAAACTTGGCTGTTTGCTTTATCTGGCGGTTTGTCTGTTCTTATTGGTCCATTGACAAAAGTGTTAAAGAATTTTGGCGGGTTGAAGCAAGTATTTGCTGGTACTGCGACTATCTTTGCACAATCCTTTGCAAAATCTGGATCAATGCTTAAAGGCGTTGCTGCTGGAGCTGGGCAAATAACATCAAATGTATTCGGTGGTATTCAAAAAGCGGCTACGGTTGGATTAAATATTTTTTCTAAGTTGGCTGGTGCTATCCTTCTAGTTGGTACAGGTTTGTTGATCATAGTACCAATTATTGGAATCCTTATTGCATTGTATGGAATGTTCAAATCAGCAAACGGAAGACTAGCAGGAGCAGCCACAGCGCTTAAGGAAGCATTTAAAGCATTAGTTGATGGCGCAAAAGCATTGTTTGCTCCAATCAGAGATTTAATCTTTGTCTTTATTGGGGCTGATAAACAAATGGGTGGATTGACCAGTGAAGGTCAAAAGAATGCAGCCTTCTTTACAATAATAGCTAATGCTATTAAGAAAGCTACAACGGCATTTAAAGAATGGGCTGAAACGATTGGTGCTGCATTTGTTAAGAACACGGTTGTCCCGCAGATTACAAGAATTATTAACAAATTTATCTTGCTGGGTAGTGCAATTAAAGATTTCTCCAACGGTGACAAAACTTCTGGTATGGCTAAATTAAAAGCAATAATGCTTAGCTTTGCATACGATATTGTTGGTATTCTTAGAATTATCACAAGTGCATTAATTAATGCATTTGTTTTTGCAGTTCCTGTAATTATTCAAGTAATGCAAGGTCTCTTAAGCTTGTTGGCGCAAATGGTAGTGGCTGCTATGAAGGAAGTAGGGAGTGGTATAGCATCTGGTGCTGGAAGTGCTATTGTCCGTGCTGGGATTAGGACTATACCAGGTGGAGATCTTGCGCTTAAAATAAATGATGCAACTGGTGGATCGGGGGCAGCAAATGAAATGTTGCAGGCTTACCAGAAAGCAAATACTCCTTACGCAAAAGATGTTGCAAGTACTGATCCAGGTTTACGAAAGTTTATTCCAAAGCAACTAACGGAGGCTGAGAAGAAAACTAAAGGGTTCGTAGATACCGCCCTAGGTATTGTTAAATTAGCAGGCGAAGGGGCTGATGCCGCATTAGCTAGTCTTCAGCAATCAATAGATAGTAAATATACTAAAGCGCTAAGTTCAACAAACATGAAAGTTAACGGAATAAATGTAGCAATTGTTATAGACAAAAAATCATCAACGGGTGTTATTGATCAAATTGCCTATATAGCTAAAAAATCAGCAGACGCTGCAACTTCTGCTGGAGAATCCTTAGGCAGTCAAATTGCTAATGGGATTAAATCAAAAGTTGCTGAAATAAAAGATACACTTAAGGGTGCTTTCTATAATAATGTTGATCAAAAATTTGATGATATTGTAACTCAATATACAGATGCCCTTGAGAAACAAAAAGACCAACAACTTAAAGCATACGATGATCAGATTACTGCTATTGACGAATTGGCTGCAGCCGAGGAAAGACTTACAAGTACAAAAGAGTATGAAGCTAAAAAACGAGAGATCATTGATAAGCGACAGTATGATCATGAAAATTATTCTGTTGAAAGAAAACTGGCGGTGTATGAGGGAAGGACTTTTGATGTTAGAAGACTTGACAGAGAGGAAATAGCATCAAAAACTGAATCTGATAAGTCTCTCACTGATCTTGATAGTGAAAGGTTAAAGACGCTTCAATCTTTCCAGAGGGATCTCGTAAAGGGAGTAATTGCTAATCAAAAAGATATAGCGGAGAAAGAGTTTGATGTAATCCTTAAGTCTTTTGATACTTTCATGAAGGGAGTTAAGAATAAGTCTTTTTCAACACAAGAAGAATTTGCTGCGGCTTTGAAAGATGTTGCGGATAAAGCACTTTCTTCTTCGCTGGAGTTAGGTACTGCATTTGAAACTGGTCTTGCAAAACTTCCTGCGGCTATCGCAGCAGTAAGAACTCCTTCTATTGCATTGTTCTCTACTGCAATGGGGGATTTGATTGGTGAGGCTCAAATAGCTTTTGGAGTAGCTACAGGTTCTGCAAACCCAGCTTCTTTACTTGGAGCAGTTGGGTTATTGGTAGCAGGATCAAAGGCGGGGTTTGCGGAAGCATTCAGTACAACATTTGCTCCTCTATATGTAAAGCCAGCTGTTGATGCAATTACTGTAATTACTGGATCTTTGTCTAAACCTGGTGATCCAAATAATATTGCGGAAAGTTGGAAAAAAGCTGGTAAAGATGCTTTTGAAGCTTTGGAAGCAGAACTCAATAGAACTATTGCTTGGGAAAAAATATTTAAGAGCTTTGATGACTTGTTTGATGGTTTGAAGCCAAAAATTAAAAAAGTTGTAGATCTAGCTGTAGCGGCTCAAAATGCGTTGGCAAATGTGGGCGGTCAAACTTCTGCGCCATCTACTATTTTAGATGAAGCAACCATGAAAGATTTTCAAGCGACAACGCTTACGGCTGCAAAAAAGTATGGTGCTGGTAAAGCTTATATTCCTCCAGCACAGCTGGGAATAATGGCAACCAGAGTAACAGAGTTTATTGGTGCTCATATTTCAGAAGGCTCCGTTGGAATACTTTCATCTGCAGCAAGGGCAGATTCTGGTTTGAGTGCTACAGAAATAGCAATCTTAAAGTTGGCACTACCTGCTTTAAATATTGCATCTGGGGCTCTTGCTTTAATCGCAAACCCTAACGCTTACGCTAACAGGACTGACTCTAATGGTAGAACTGGCTTTATGTATGGTGGTCAAGTTGGTAGATACGGTATTGGTGGATATCTTAAAGCCCCCGCATCGCAAGGAATTCCAGCATTGCTGCATGGTGGCGAATATATCATTAATCATAAAGCCGTTGAGAAATTTGGAAAAGGTAATTTAGAAAAAATTAATAATCTAAAGAACGGCGGTGATTTTAGAGGTTTCGCTTCTGGCGGTTATATGACCACACCTGGATTTGCAAACGGTGGATACATGACAACTCCTGGATTTGCAAAGGGCGGTGCAGTAAAGAATAATGTAGGTAATAAGAAAAAAGGGACTGACGATGGAATGAAATTGTTTACCAATTCCAGTGGTCAATCTTACTATGTTCCAGACACTAATGTAAGGTCTGGTGCTGCTAGTGGAATGATTCTACACCCATTAGATTGGCAGGCAATTGCTGTTTCTGAGAACGGTCAAAATTGGGAAAAGAGTTTAGGTAAAGTTAGCAGAACAGGTCAAGGGGTTTTCGTTGGTGCTCTCAATATTGCAAGACAAAATTGGGTGCGATTTGGTCAAGGTAAGTACGGTAACTTTAATGATCCTTTAAACCCTCCATCTTTTGAAAATCAAATTAAAGTAGCAGAAATTATGTATAAGGGGTTGGCATCAGACCCATCCGCATGGGGTCGTGCTCCGAAGTATCTTGACGGATTTGAAGGAGTTAGATTGGGCAAAGTTGATTTTCCAAAACTTTCTGAACTTAAGGTATACGACAGAGTAAAAGCACAAGGATTGGCAAATGGCGGTAGTGTAAGAAAGTACGGAGTTGAAGATCAAAAGTCTATTTCTGTAGCGAAGAAAATTATGAATACACTACAGGGTCCGTATGCAACATCAATCCCTGTTATTACACCAAGAACTATTAATCTTAATGGGCTCCCTCAAGTTCCTAACAAGTATGGTGGAATGTCTACAATTCGTTCGGCAGGGTTTGATTTAACTAACAATCCTAAAGGACCAAATGTTCTAATTCCTACAGTTTTCAAAAATCAAATTGATTACAGTGATTTATTGCGTCCATCATTAGATGAATTTAATAAAACTGGGAGGCATTTAGGAGTATACCCTGGTCGTGATGCATCATTGCTGGCAGGGTCTGTGTTGCACCTGTCAGAAGAAAATAGGATGAACAAGTTCATTGGACCAATGATGCCAGTTGTTGAACCAAAAAAACAAGGTATCTTTGGTAAAATTGGTGGTTTCTTAAGTAAATCGGTTACAGATGTTGTTCAATCTTTTGCTAAAGTCGGCAGTGGGGGGCTTAATATTGCTTCAGCTCTTATTGAATCACCACTTGCTTTAATTGATAAGAGATTAAGTTTTAACCCGATAAAGAATTTACAGAATAGAACTCAAGATCAATTAGACAATGGTATCAATTATATTCGTGGTATTAATAAACTTACTGGTCTCAATATTGCTGGCGGGAAAACTGGCGGGCTTGGACAAATTGCTAACAACAAGATGGTGAATATGGGTGACGCATTCAATGTTGCAACTACACTTCTTGGACCAGAAGTTAATGCTGGAATGTCAGCCATTGCGAGACCGTTTGCTGCTGCAGCGGTGGAGCGAATGGGGCTCTCTGCGTCAGGAATGACTCTTGGTCAAATAATGAAGCCAGGAGTTATGGCTGTTATCAGCAATGTTTTAGGAAGAAAAGCAACCACTCTTGCACCCCAGGTATTAATGCCTAGGACTCCTAGCAATGCCCTTGCAATACCTTCAATAATGGAAGGAAGTAGGATCCCAAGGCAAATTCTTAGTCGCACAATGCAGATTGGGGATGATGCCCTTACTCAATCATTTGATGCATGGAAGATTGGTTTAGAAGAAGTTTCGTTTGGTGTAAACAGGTCAAGAAATCCATTTACTAATCTTTATGAAACGGCAAATCAATATGGCTCAACCATGCCTTCAAACGAATACCCAGGTCTAGATTGGCTTAATGATAAACTGGTAAAAAATATTCCTCTTAATCCATATGATATTAGTGGGGAGAGTGAGTTTACAGAAGTTGGTCGTGGAGTAGCTAGTCTTTGGGCGAATGCTCATGTTGGTTATAAATTTGAAAACCCAGCAATTGGTAATAAAGATACATTTGTTAGCGCTTTATTGTATGCAAGAAGCAAGGGTGATTTGAAAGCAAGAATGGAGATGCAGAGACTCGCTGATATTGGTAAAGAGCAGGTTAAAAAGTTTAGACTGTCATATCACCCTGCACCAACTGGAAATGATCTATTAATGTATCAAAAGTCAATCAAAGATGTTGGTTTATCCGACTTCACACCTGAAGATTTATTCTTAGTTCATGAAACGCCATACAAACCATTTATTGATCAATTTGGTAATGCTGTTATTAGACCAACATCTGATTATCAAACGCTATTCCCTAATGATGGATATCCGATGGAATATGTCCGAGACACAGTACACTTTGCTCTCAACCACCCAGTGATGGGACATCAGCAAAGGGAAAGTATCAAAGAACCCTATCTGCTTGTAGCAAATTTCATGGATGCTATGAAAGCAAACCCAGGATCATTGAGTTCTCTATACCCCGTTGACACAGTGCTAACTCCAGCTCTAGGTAGAGGTCTTGTATTTCCAAAGGGTACTTATCAATTACATGAAAAACCTGTTTCAACATATGGCGCTGTTAAAGAATCACTTGCGCAAATGATGAACCCATCAAAAATTGATAGTTCCTACTTTAAACACATATTTAAAGGTGGGGATCATGGAAGCGATATGGGAACCAATCAGTTTACTTATCAAATGGCAAGAAATATGAATGTAGGATCTGGTCCTCATTTTGGGAGCCCAACACAGATACTTTCTGGCTTAAAGCGTGGAGCGGATATTGGAATTGGTCAATACTTAGACAAGTATATGATGCAAGGTCTTAGTGATAACGATATTACCCGACTGCTTGCAAGGACAGACTTATTCAACAGTATTCGCACTAATATTGAGTATACTGGTCCTGACAGATTTTCTAATGGCGGCTATATGCCAAAATTCAAGAAAGGCGGATACCTCAAATTTAAAGAAGGTGGAGAAGTTCCTTCTATTCTTCATGGCGGGGAGTATGTTCTTAATGCTGGGGCTGTAAAGAAGTATGGAATAGCCCACATTGAAGCAATGAACAAAATGAGATTTAATGTTCCTCAACCAGGTTTCTCTGTTCCACAATCATCCTTCAGTGGCAGTCTCGCTGGCGGAATGACAACATCTACACAAAATGTAAACATCTATGTAGATAACTTCATTGGTGAGCCTGAGTGGTTTAACTCAATGATGAAAGATTATAACACAACAGTTCTTCCCCGAAATCAAAAAGCGGCGGGTCTTGAGAACAGAGTGATTAGTACTTACAGTGGATTAAACAGGGGGAACTAATGTATCTATATAAGCTTCTCTCTATTAATGGAACAGAGGTAACTGAGCACGGCAGAACAATAAAGATTGATGAAGAAATTTCTGCTAACGATATAGATTTGGCAAGCGGTCATAGAAGAAGGTATTATTCAAATAATAAACAAAAGTTTAATATATCGTGGACTTGGCTCCCAGATCTTGCAGCACACACCGTTGATAGCAGGGATGGTAGGGCTTTTCTAAATAGCTTAATTAATGCAACATCTTCTGTTTTGGTTGGGATTGAACTATCTCCAGGAGAAGGTTATACCGAATATAATTGTTTTATAGATTCATATTCTGAATCTCTTGTAAGAAGAGATCCATCTTCAAAATGTTCTTACTATGACATATCCTTGTCTCTGGTGGAAGCGTAATGGCAGACAGTTTCTATAGTTTTAGTGAACCTCTAAATAGTGGTGTAGATTTCTATAATGCGGATGATGCTAAGTTAATATCTGCTGCGATATCTATTGATGGCAGTGTTGCAATTAGTTTAACCAAAATAGCGTTTAGCGCAATAAATGCATCTGCAAATACTGATGCATTAATTACTGCTAGAAGAATAGTCTTTGCTTCGGCAAATATTTCCGACCTGCTTTCAACAACCGTAACTGCTGGTACAACTATAAGAGAGGGGTCATTAGTTGTTATTAGTGCAACTTCCTCACTAACTGCTGTAGGTACAAAAATAGCGTATGCTTCGTCTGCAATAAATTGTACATCAAGTGTTGTTACGGTAGGAATGAAAATATCATTGGCTTCATCTGCAATAAACTCAGCGGCTTCAATTGTTACATCTATGGTGAAAACAGCTTTTGGCTCCACCAATGTCGTTATGACATCTAATGCATCTACGATACTAACTAAAATAGTCTTTGCATCTGCTGCGATAAATTCAAGTGTAATATTGTCAATTGTTGGGAAAATATCGCTGGCAACAATAAGAATTGCCATTCAGAATATGGGATCAATTTCCGCACAGGCAATTAAATTTGCTGTTAATGGAATTGTTGATAGTTCAATAATTCGTACATTTATGTTGATTGATGATAAGCCAATTACTAATCATAATAGGAAATTTGAATCCGCCCTTGAGCCTATTTTTGTTGAAAATAAAAATTGGACCAATTCCAGAAGTAGGTACTATAAGTCCTCGGCAAGATCGGGCAGAAAGACATTTAGCCTATCTTGGTCATGGTTGCCGAATTCTCAAGAATTTACCGTTGATGGTAAAAGGGGACGGGATTATATTAAAGAAATAGCCTCAGATCCAAGTCATCATGTTCTAAAAATAGTTAATTTAGATGAATCTGGAGTGACTCCACCGACAGAAACAAGTTATAATGTATTAGTGAAAGATTATAATGAAACATTAACAAGGAGAGATCTAAGCAATGATGTTTATTTCTGGGATTGTTCAATGACATTAGAGGAAGTTTAATATGTTAGATACTGGTCTGTATGGAAAAGCAATTTCTAATACTTTTATTTCTAAAACAACAGACATATCTCAAAGAATTAAGCCATTAATATTAATAGATTTCTTAGATAGCAGGCATGTTCTTAAATATAACGGGGTTGATATTGCATCAAGCAACTCGGCATTTACAACCCCATCAACTGAGACTATTAACTCAGAAGTAAGCGGGATGCTACTTAGGACTGCTAGATCACCATCCGCTACTTATCGCTCATTGAGTGCCAATGAGGTATCTTTTAATAAAAGAAATAGATCGGATTATTATTTTACTCCAAATGAATCAATTAATGGGATAGAACGCCAGTCATTTACATGGGCTGTATGTGATGCAAAAGACAAGTTTGGAAAAACTATTACTGCCAATGGAGAATGGCATGCATTGCCATCTTCAAAAGATGATAATTATGAATTTGGTTTCATATCCAATACAAAAAGCACAAGCTCCCTGCATGCGACTAGATCTGGGTATGAGTTTGCTTCACCAGTCATTATTGAATATAATTTTACGGAAAGAAAATGTAATATATTGAAAGTAATAACATCGGAATACAATGGTCAAATTAAAGCTTATAATATAAAAGCTTATGTTAATACATCAACTATTGTTTTGAATGTTGATGGTGAAATAGTTACTGATAGTTATTATAATACTCATTATTTAAATAATGAAAATATAAACAGAATTACATTAACAATTTATACAACAAAAAACCCATTAGACCGAGCAAGGGTTAATGAAGTATGCCCGATTTATCAAGTTGATATAACAGATTATGTAATTGATTTTGGCGTTAGCAAGGTTCGTGATGTTCATGAAACAAGTTTGCCGATTGCTGGTGGTGGTTCTTCAACATGTAATTTAAATTTAGATAATTCTGGTAAGGATTTTAGCATATTTAGTTCTGCTTCAACTTTTGGTAAATATATGAAAAAAGACTTAAGAGTTCATGTCTATACTGGTTGGCAAATTCTAAAAACAAATGAAGAATTAATTACAAATATATTATCAAATGCTATTTCAGCAAATTCAAGCACGATTCCTGTAAACTCAACAGATTCCTTCCCCGCTGGTGGTGGAAACAATAACTATGTTATCACAATAAATCCAGGCACGGCTACCCCAGAAAGGGTTTTGTGTTATAAGAATGATGCATTTTCTTTTACTGCAGTGACAAGAGGGTATGCCGATACAATAGCCGCTAGTTATTCTGCGGGAACTACTGTGTCTTTTGACCCATACGAATATGTGCCAGCTGGTACATATTATATTGATGAATGGCAATCGGCATCATCGTCAATGACTGTTTCTGCAACTTTAACAAATTGGAATAAATTTACCAATGAAAAAATGATTACTAATGGGTTCTTTATGCAAGATAGTACCGTTGCTGAATCAGTTAACAATCTTTTATTAAGAACAAATTTTCCAAAATCTGATATTTCTTATTTCTTAATACCATCAAAATCATATACAAAGAATGATGCTATTTTGCATTTTGGTTTTGATGAAGATACCGTGGATAGAGCCAACTCAACAAGGACACCATCTAAGTCTTTGAGGGCGAGATTTGTTGCCCCAGCAGAAAAACAAAGAAGTTCAATCAAGGATATAAAACTTGACGCTAACGATAGGGTTTTGTCTGCTGAGGAGAAAGCTTTAGACATAACAACATACATTGCTCCGTCCTTTGTATCAACATCAAAAGCAATAACTACACAGCCAGTAGGGGAGACAACAGTTGCGTTAAATTACACAACTGATTCCTTTGTTGCGGTAGATGGAACAACAGTTACGGATTACTATAATGGTGTTTTTGACGGGGTTTACATACCTTCCTCAAGCGGTATTCAAAGGCTTCGTTTAGATGTAAAAAACTGCGGTGTAAGAATGTTTTTTAATAAAAATTTAACAGAAATAAATGAGTGGTATGAAACAGGAGATGCAACGACTACTTTTTTAACCGAAGAAATGGACTTAACCGCTGGTAATGCTTATGAATTAAGAATTGAATTTTTTCATAAAACAAATACACTTGGAATTGCTTTAAAAAAGGTGGTTGGCGGCACTATATCTTGGGTTGATGAAGATGAGTGTGCAACAATGCCTTGTTTTGATTATATTGGGAACAAAAATGTTGCACCTTATTTGAATTTTTCAAGCGGGTCATGGAGTGTCAATACTGCTGGTAATTTTGTTGAAAGAGTTGCAAATAGAAATGATGGAATCTATGTCGGATCGGTTCTTACAGGTCAACCTAGCGGTGTTGTTTCCGATACTGATAACAAAAGCGTTTTGCTTGCCAGTAATTCCTACATAAGAGTCCCTTATCACATATCTTATGATGTATTCAATTCAGCCAGCCCAGTTTACAACAATGAATTCTCTATTGAATTAAATGCTAAATTCCATAACGGATCGTTTAGCTCTAATGGGGAATATATTAGCAATTGGGCTAACGCAACTCCTACATCTGGTTTTGAATTTTACCATAATTCAACTTCTCATGGGTTTAAATTTAGATCATCAAGTGGTGTGCAAACTGTTTCCTCAAATACAGCAATTTCAACATCTGAATTTACACATATTGCTGTAACATACAAAAATAATTCTTTAAAATACTATGTCAATGGCGCTTTGTCTAATTCAGTTACAACAACTGGAAACTTAGCTGCCTATACGGGTCGTGATTTGACCATTGGTGGTCGTAATGCATCTTACACAGAAAATGTTGGAGAAATAGCACCATCAAGTATTAGATCTTTCTATATAGATGAATTTGCTATGTTTGCAAAACAATTGTCGGCTGCGGAAATCAAAAATAGTTATATTCAAATAAAAATTCAACCAATTTTTGTTATGCCTTTCATTTATGGTAATGATGTTACGATTCAGTCATTAATTGATACAATAAGTTTAGCCGATTTGGGTAGATTATATATTGATGAGTATGATAAGGCTCGGTATGAGCATTATTACAGATTTTTTGAACCAACAATAGATCAACATACTATCGTTCAGCAAATTTTTTCAGATACAACTAACATTATTGATGCATCATACAATGTTCAATTGCAGGCTAATAAAGTAGTTGTGAAATTAACTGGTGTTTCAACAAAAAATAATGCAATTCAGGGACTTTGGGCTCCTGATGACGGAACAACGCTTGCTGTTGGGAAATTAAACGCAAATATTTTATCAAATTCATCATCAATACCAATGGTTACAACTGATAAGCCTTATTTCCCAAAAAGCGGGTATGTTAAAATTGATAGTGAAATAATTAAATACGAAGCTAAAACAGCAAACTCTCTAGACACATTGACTAGAGCGTATTTTGACACTGCGGCTGCATCTCACACTGCTAATACTCTGGTGAGAGAAGTCCAGCAGTATAGCATATCTTATAATTCAGCTCCTGCTTTTCAAATTCAAAATCCATTGATTTCTGGTATATTTAATAAAAATCCAGCATTAATTGAAATTATTAAATTTGAACCAAATTCTTATAAAGCTAATTTAATAGTTGCGGCATCTATATATGCCGAAAATGGGTCTGAAGTGTTCCTTAAGGGAACTAATGAGCAAAAAAATGAAGTATCTGTCGCTTCAATAGCTGGTATACCGATCATCGTTCAGAGCACAAATAACGACATAAGAGAGCAGAAAGAAACATTAGATGATAATATTAGACTTTATGGGTTAAAAGAAATTGTAATAGAAAACGAATTTATTACTGATCTAGAACATGCAAAAACGATTGCAACTTTTATTATATCTAAAATGAGCGATCCAGTTCCTGTTCTTAACTTAAACATAACTCCAACACCAAGAATTCAGCTTGGCGACAGGGTTAAGATATCATCAATGGATTCATTTGATATAATTAATGGTGAGTATTGGGTGATAAGTACAGATATTAGTTACGGCAATCAGCCATCCCAGAGTTTAGTTATAAGGAAGGTGGTGTAATGGCAATAAGACAGCCTCTGTCAACAGGAACATCGGAAAGCTCTATTATTTTCTATAATGGTGGTCATAACCATGATGGCATATCATCTGCTTTGATAGATACAGCAAAATATTCTATTTATGATTTTACAACTGATTTCATGGGTACGGATTTAAGACAATCAGTGCAGTCTGAAAATTTTAGAAAATTTAAAAATGTTATTGCGGAAATAGTAAAAACTGATGTTTTAACAACGGCAGGTATTACATTGCGCCCTAATCAAGTTCGGGCTGAAAACATTTCTGCTGGGGCGGTTACTGCAGAGGAATTATCTGCAAACATTGTTCTCGTTAATAATATCATCAGGAGTAATAGTTTTGACGGAACGGTTCTTGCAAATGGCGCTATCACTACTGCTGGGACAACTGGTTGGGCTATTTCTGGTCAGGGTCAAGCTGTTTTTAGCGCAGCATCCATTAGAGGCACTATAACGGCTGGTGCTTTATACATTAATGATTATAATCAATGGAGTGCCAATGGCGAAATATATGTTGGTAATCCCTTATTTGATGAGCCAGGGTTTGCTTATAGTGAAGCGCTCGGCATGGCTGTGCGGGGGAGTATTACGGCTACTTCTGGCAGAATAGCTGCATTTGATATTAACGGAAGTACCTTGCGCACAGGAGATCAGTTTATTGGTTGGATTCAGCTTGGTCCAGTGGAAAATGCTGCATATAACGGGGTAGACGCTGGAGAAATAGTTGTCTCTACTAGAGATCCAGCCGATAACCATGAAGTTCACACAAGTATGCGGGGTGAATATATTCAAGTTTTAGATGATGATAATAATAACCTTGTTAGCTATATGAACAAAAATGGTTTTTTTACTAATGGAGTAGTGGCTGCTTCATCTGTAATATACCCACATGGTACAGAGGAAATTTCTTTTAGATGGGACGGATCAGACTTGTATGTAGTTATTGATGGGGCTACGGAATACTTATTAAGCGCAGGAGGTGGCTCTCCTGCAGTCAGTCCTGCAGTCAGTCCTGCAGTCAGTCCTGCAGTCAGTCCTGCAGTCAGTCCTGCAGTCAGTCCTGCAGTCAGTCCTGCAGTCAGTCCTGCAGTCAGTCCTGCAGTCAGTCCTGCA
>Ga0209596_1001297_pt1 | contig 21794 bp, 25 predicted proteins | sample M_130807_MF_Meta_FD_187314 | JGI IMG/M metagenome (GOLD analysis project Ga0209596, IMG submission 187314) | Freshwater microbial communities from Lake Montjoie, Canada to study carbon cycling - M_130807_MF_MetaG (SPAdes) (version 2) | ecosystem: Environmental > Aquatic > Freshwater > Lake...
ATTCTAGCTATTATGTTGGCTATAACCGTCACAAATCTTGGCAAAAAAATAACCCCCTACCAAACTAACCAAAGATATAGGGGGCTATGAGTCTCTAATACGAGACCTGATGCAAATATATGTAAAAAATTACAAATTAAACTTATGAGAGTCAATATATTTTGTCACTAATCTATCACCTGTAGTGGCCCTCAATAATTTTATGGTAAGTATCCTACCTCCTAATGGCTTAATGGGAGCTCCACGTTCAACGTGCCACCCCTGAGAACCATCTCCATACTCTTCTTTATAGGTACCTGTGAGCATGAGGTGTAACTGCTTCTGTTTGAGTACATAACCTCCTACACTATGATGCTCTATAGTATCTCTTACATCATTCCTACAGCTGTTCTCATGTATATGGCCCATTGTAAACACATCAAAGTTCTCATAGGTTTCTAATGCTCTGGTTAAATTGATAGCACCCTTTGTAACTATACCACCACCACCTGAACCATGGAAGTACTTTACCTTAGTAGAGTATTTAGATCCCCATCCTGAATTTTGCTTAACTACTAACCATCCACCATAACCACCTGTTTGAATGTTAGATCCTGCTTTATAGTTTAGAAGGTCCACAAATCTTTGTAGGATGTCAGTTTCTTGAAATTTGATTATAGCAGTTTCGTGGTTACCGTATCCTACAAGCTTAATGATGTGTGCATAGGGGAGAAACCAATCTACAGCAGTTTCAACTATAGAGTCTAAGTATTTAGCGTTATTGTGTTCAGGTCTTATGTCTGACTTGTTACGTCTGTTATCTCCTCTACCTTGCATAAGACAAAACATATCACCATTTATCATAACAGGTATATCCTCTTCTAAGCAATAGTCTAGGTGTCTCTTGAGCATCTCCCTATCACAGTGAGGATTATCCCAGTGTAGATCAGATAGCATAGCAATACGTGCATAAAGATTATCAATGATAAGCTCATGCACATTTTTTGAATGTTTGATCATAAATAAAGTTTAAGTAATAGTCTAGTAACGAATGACAGGAGTACTCCTATAATAAAGCCCCATACTAGGAGCATCCAATTAGTTTTGGATTTAGTTATCTGCACAGCTTTACGCTGCTGTTTAGCTTCTCTATATATGTACTTGTATTTCAGCACATCTTGTTTTAGTATCTGAGTTTTGTATCTATATTCTATCCTGGTCTGATACCTGGTCTTAGGCATCTCTAATATCTGTATAATAGTGTCTTTAGTTGTTATGAATTTTTCGTATATAAGCGTATCATTACGTATCACTGCAAAGCTATCTATAGTATTAATCTTAATTGTATCATTTGCTATGCTTAACCCAAACTTAACCGCCTTCTTATAGTGGTATTGTGCTTTCTTAGCGTCTGAACAGCTAAATAGTAGGGATAGTATCAGAATGGGTAGTAAGTGTCTCATAAGCTCTCTAACATTGTTATCATTCTAGGGCAGGGATAGATGTCACTCTTATCCTTTCGCACTGAATTGTGGGTAAATATACCACTTTCTCCTTTCAAAGCACGTTTGTCAATATCAAAGATGGTAGCAAAGTAATCTCTAGGGATATTATACTGATCACAAAGGTAGACTAGAAGCTGTCTAGTGCTCTCTATTTGTGCATCTGTATACTTCTGCCAATAGATATAGCCTTTGTACTTTTGATCTAGTATAGTAACCTCAGTATAGTCTACTTTGCCACCTACATAATTATAGTAATATCCGTTCTTTTTGGTTAATGGTCCATAGTTACAGATCTCAATGCCTACAGATATCTTATCTAAGCTCTTATAGGCCACCCCTGACTCAGTGAATATCTCTTGTTTAAGGCCCAAGTGGTAAGCCCAATTTTTAGAGCTAAAGCATTGCACTATAGTACCTCTATTGCCTATAATAAAAGCTGTTGCAACTCTCTCAGGCTTAGTATCAAAATACTTAGCTACTGATAGTGCATCAGGGCCTCCTGCTGTATGGTGTAGGTATATCTGCTTTTTGTCAGTAAGCTCATCTACGTATTGATCCTTAGATAATCGGTGTTGTATTATCTTGCTTATATCTAACTCCATCTATATCGTTTTTTATTTCTTTTGAACGCTGTAATAAATTCTTAAATGCTGACCATATATCTATGCCTTTTACAGCCTTGTAATTTTCTGAGATTGATATAACTTCTATACTACAAAGTACTAGAGATAGAATTTTGGTGAGCATCAAAGGCACACTAAAAAATATTAAAATAATATCATTCAGAATAAACTTATCTATTAGGTAAAAACCAATAACAGCCACCTCATATAAAAACAACTTAGATACAATGGCTGATAGTTTGCGAGATGTGATTGGGATGCCTAATTTCTTAGACTTCCATATACCTGTTAGCGTATCTACTAAGATAGCAAAACCAATTAAAAATAATATACCTGAGATAGGTAAAAAGAAAGAGCCTACCACTGCGAAAAGTTGAATAATGTATTTTTGAATTGAGGATAAAAGAATGGCTAACTGTACTTTCATTAGAGAATAAGAATAGAGTTATTATATCCGTTCTCCCTGAAAGTGCCACAGGTGCCTAAGCAAGTTGTTTGGTATTGGTTAATGCAGCTGCAGTTATTGAACATAGGCCTTAGATCAGTATCCTGATTAGTGGTAGAGATAAACTGAGGGAATAGGTTTCTATTAACTAGCAGCCATCTGATTAATCTCTGCTCAAAGAATGATGCCTTTTGAGCGTAGTGTTCCATACCAAAGGCCACCTCATTACGTGATACACTTGCAGAGTAGTCACCTGATTGTGTTTGTAAACCTTTATTTTTAAGTTGGTAAGTTAATCCGAAAACAGCATCCTCTGCAGATCTCCAAGCTATCACAGGCTGTATGAACTCAACTAAGTCTACCTCATCAGGATTAAGTGTCTGAGCATTATACTGAGTTAGCATATAGTTATAGAAAGTAGTGCCTAAAATAGGCTGTACTCTTAGTGCTGCCTGAGTAGCTATGTATGGTGTTACATCTGTAACATCCACATTGGCTGTAATAGGTGTATTAACTTTTAGATAAGTTTCAGTGATAAAATATAGCATCAGACAGTAGGTGTTATTGTTGGGGTTGTTTCAATGGCAGGTAAATCAGCTAGAGCTCTTATCTCGTTTGGTGTCATGTTGTCAAGTATCTTCTGAGCAACAGTAGGATGCATAGCACTGATAAGATTGTTTATTCTTGAAGCATCACCCTCTAGCTCTACTATAGACTCATCTATGACCTGGAAGTTATTGATAGTGAAATCTGCAGGTATCTTAGAGATTGTTAATAACTCGTTAAAAATATGCTCAACACATCCCCTTAGCTCCATTACTACATTCTTTTCAAAAATAACATAAGCCTGCTTAATATCTGCACCACCTCCAAGGCTTCCTGTAGTACGTACTCCCATTAAGATAGGATCTATTGTGTGAGCAAAACATATCTGCTCAGTGTTAAGTTGTGAAGCTTCTTGAAATAGGCTATCATTACCATTAGTTGGCATGGCTTCTATCTTAGGTAACTGATCCTGGCTATTAGCAAAGAATGCCACAGCTTTCCCTGCATTAGCAGCCCCTTTCATACGATCTATAGTCTCTTTGATCATGTGCTTCTCCTCCTCTGATTGTGGCCTCTTAGGAAACATCATAGCAAATGAAGGGAAAATTGAGTTTTGAATATTAGACTTAGCAAAGTAGCTTAGCTCACCTGATAAGAAAGCAAAGTTAAGACAGCTAGTATATTGTGGTAGAGAATAGTGGTCCTGGCCTATAGACTTAATCTCATAACAATATAACTGCTCATAGTCAGTATTGGCTATGTGGTATGGCTTAATCTCTTGAATGCCTATCCTACGTGACCAATCATCACAAATAAAATACATTCTCTTATCTGCACTTACTCGCACCTTCTCAGGTGATACATTCTCTATCCTGCTAATCTTTTTACCTTGACCATAACAAATCTTAAAATACACCCTGTTGTGGATGATGAGCTGCTTAGTGACAGCCTTTACTATATGCTTTAAGTTAATCTTTCTTTCAAAAGTATAAAGCTCTAATTTTTCAACAGTAGTAAGCAAATCAGTCTTAAGGGCAAAGCCACCACCTATCACTGCATTAGTTTTGAAGTCCACAATAGCACCATGCAAAGGTGATGAGTAGTACATCTGATTGAGTATACTAGGGTAGAGATTATCATCCCCAAAATTAATCCACATGTTAGCAGAATATCTACTATCTACATAAGGTAGTGTAAGATTGCCAGGGCCAACAGGCATAAATGGGGTGCTAAAGGATTGGTATCCTTCCACCACTTCTGGAGCTGTGCTCTCTTTCTTAAAAAAGTTATTATACCATGCCATAATTAATCGTATATTGAAGTCCCTACAGGCCCACTTACCACCATTCTACCCTCTTCTATCACTACTCCTGTGGATTGTGCAATAGTTAAAGGTAGTACATAGGGTACTGAGCTCTGATAAACTTGGTAAATAAATTGCCCTTGTAATAATGTGATATCTACAGGCTCATTAAGTACAAAAAGATTGTATCTTTCAGGGTATGAGCTAGTATCAGCAGTAGTAAATAGCTGAGTGCTACTAGTAGTATTCATTTCATTAGTAAAAGCGAATAGATAGTGAGGGGTGGGTACAGTTGTGACCTCTGTTAAGGTTAGCACAATTTGATTAATCACACCTTGTTCAATGTATATCATACCTATATTAGATGTTCACTTCAAAATGTTTAGAAATAAAAAAAGCCCCACAAATTGCAGGGCTGATTTTAGAAAGGCAATAGATTAAATCAAGCCTAAAGCAGTGTAAGCTGCAGGTCCACCTGCTAACTGTACCTCTAGTGCTAAAGACTCATTCTCAGCTACCAAAGTAACTGTGTACTTAGAACCATCAGCTCTAGCAGTTCCTGATCCTTCTCCTGTAGCTGTAAGCTGCAAGTATGGGAAGTACCAATATCTACCATTAGCATCTAATACTACACCTGCAAGGTATTGTTGACCTGAAGCAAGTATCTTAAGTGCATTAGACTTAGCAGCTTCACGTCTGTGGAATACTAAATTGATAGTCTGAGTTACAAAAGTAGAGCCATTGATTAAATCAGCAGCCTGCTCTTCTGTATAGTTTGATGTGTTTCTGCGAATGAAGTAATTATCAAACACTGTTAAAGCAGGTGTAACTGTAATAGCTGTTACCTCATAGCTAGGGTATGTAGTGTTTGCAGTAACTACGTTAATGTTATCCTGAGGGATAAACCATACTTGATAGATACCACCACTGTTATTATCGCAACTTTTTTGAATGCCCTCGAGGGCTGTACATGTTGGCATGTTTTTTAAGTTTTATATAAAGGGGGTTGCCCCCCTCTATGAATTAATAATTAAGATCCAAAAACGATATCAGTTGGATTAACATAGTTAAATCCTACCTTCATGTTAGCACGAGTTCTGATGTAAGGCTCAGCAACTGTATCTGCTAAGTTCACTGCACGTAGATCTGATGGATCACCTTCACCATCAAACAAGTATACTAAATTATCCTTCAAAGTAATTACTAAAGTGTCATTACTCATACCTGGACAAAGAACTATTTTGATACCTAAGTAAGTCAAAGATAGATCTTGAGTGATATAAGCATTAGTGTTACCTGAAGCTACTCCTAATCGGTAGATGTTTACTAATTGAGTTGGTAAGTAGATGCGTAAATCAGCAGTACGTGATGCAATGTTAGCAGGTACTAAAGAAAATGCAGCCTCTAAGTCAGTTAATAACTGAGCAAAAGTAGGTGTAGCAGTCATATGGTAAGGGATAACATCGACATCTGCTGCAAGTTGTACTTCGTAACCATCACATAAAGAAAGTGGGCCACTTGGTAGAGCAGCATCACCTTGCCATCTCAATGATTCAATAGATCCATTAATAGAGTTAGCCATCTCAGACCAGTAAAAATTCATAAAGTTAGCTACAGAGAAATCTCCGTTTGAACCTTGAGCCATTTGCAAAGAAACAAAAGACTGCTCTAAGTCAAACTGACAAATTTGAGCCATGCTAGATAAAGCACAAACACTCATTAATTTAGCTGTAAGCTCATCAGTTGGTGCAGTGAAAGCACATGTAGATGGTTGTAAAATATCACCAAAAGTTACAGTACCGATTTTAACCTCAAACTTTACACCTGGTAAAGTACGAAAGTTGTCTACGATATCTGATGATCCTAGGTAAGCCTGAGAGTAAAAGCTCTCTGCATTGGGTGTAAGTGTAGCACCTGCACCATTGTTTAAGTCAAATCTTAGTTTTCTCATTTTGTTTTTTTTATTTGTTATTGTTAAATTTATTAAAGTTACTTAATCTTTGCTGCACGCTCAACGCTACAGCCTCCTCAACTACCACTTCTTCACCATCAACAGCCATAGCCTCTTCTAATTGGGCTTTAAGATCTGCTATCATAGCTACTAAATTATTTACTTCTGCATCTAGTGCAGGCTTAACTATTGCTAGTATTGCCTCAGCATCTAATACAGGATCTACAGCCATAGTCTCTTCTACTACTTCCTCCTCTTCTACTACTGTATCTTCTAGGGCTACCTCTTCTGGGGCTGCCACTACTTCAGCATCACGTATCTCAGTAATCTCACCGTCTACTACGACATAGATTTTACCCTCGATAGTGTGCTCTCCATCAGGTAATTTGTTCATATTTATTTTGGTTTTTAATTGTGTTTCTGCTTTTAATTTCATACCTAAATATCCCTCTATTGAGAAGCCTACCTGGTCATTATCTACCAAATGGTTATAGTACTCAACATCAGTTACCTGAGCTGTTACCATTAAGGTACCGGTAGGTACCTCTATACCGAATGATGAGTATGCCTTATCTTTAAGGGGGCTATCTACAATCCATGCTTCCAAAATATATGCTGGTACAGTCTCAGTAGTATCATGCTCTAAATTAAACAGGTCCTTATTAGACATGTCCTTCATAAACTTAGAATGTATTCTTTCGATTTCTTCTACTGAAAATGAAACGTAATATTCTTTACCATCTTCGTCATCCTTTCTATAGATCTCCATAGGGATAAGAGCAGGTGCTACAATACGATACTTAACATTATCTTTAAATATCATTTGCTTAGCCTGAGAATTGAAAGCCATACCCATTACTTTGATAGCAGGAGTGGATGTAAAAGCTATTTGTTCTATGCCTAAATCTTCTCCGTTTTCAGAGTATTCAGGATCAATCGTAATTTTGTAAATAGGTAAATTATCTTTAGCCATACCTATATTATATTATTTGTATATTTGTAAAAAAATTAAAACTATGATAACTATTTTAGGAAGGGATATCCCTAACCACCTTGACGAGCTGACTATAGAGCAGTTTGAAGTAATAACAGAGCTTAGCAACAATAAGGAATTGGATGCTGTAGATAAGCACTTACAAATCTTTGCTAGCCTAGGATTAGCTGAAAGTGAGTTCTATGATGTAGACGTGGCTGACTTTATTGAGTACACCAATGCATTCAATACTATCCCTGAGGTAGACTACCCTACCATCTCAAAAATTGAGTTAGCAGGATACAGCTACACAGCTGAGCTTAAAATGACAGTAAGAGATACTAAGCTTATTGAGAAGATAGCCATAGCTAAACCTAAAGGATATATCTCAGATGTCCTAGCAGTTTTCTTTAAGAGGGATGATCTTACACCTGCTGAGCATTATGCTGAGGCTCACCTTAAACTTAAGGCAAAATTGATTAAAGAGCTTAAGGCTAACATAGCTATCCCTTACTTACTCTTTATCACTAACAAGCTAGCTAAACAAGTTGAAGATGTACCTTCCGAAGAAGTGGAGTAATATCTCAGTTGAGCAGTTTATTGAGATAAGCCAAATAGACAAAGACCAGGGAGCCAATGGTTACAATAGTGAATTGATTTCTATAGTTACTGACATGACCTATGAAGAGGTAGATGAGCTAGATCTAGATGATATGGTGCAGATGGTAAATGATATGAAGTGGTCAAACACTCAACCATCTAAACAATATAAGCATGAGCTCTTAGGTATGAGAATAAAGCCATTGTCTAAGCTGTGCTTGTTTGAGTACATTGACCTGGACTATTACTTCAATGATAATTACCACACTAACCTAGATAAGATATGTGCTATCCTATACAGGCAAACTAAAGTAAATGAGTGGGGTGAGGTAGTACTGGAGACTTATGATTATGATATAAAAGTAAGAGCTGAGAAGTTTCTAGATCTACCAATTACTGATGTGTATGGTATAGTAGCTGAGTTTCTAAAGTTTAGGGAGAATTTTCTAGATGTGTATAAGAATTTGTTTGGCGAAGCTGAAGAGGAGCTAACAGCAGATGATAAGGCAGCCATGGAGCCTGAAGAGATAAAAGAGGTAGAGAAAGAAGTAAAAGAGAACAAATGGTCATGGGAGCGTATGATCTATGGCCTAACTGATGGTGACATCACAAAAAGTGAAGCTGTAGGAGCTCTACCACTTACCTATGTATTTAATATGTTGGGAATGAAAAAAGAGTTAGACATTTAACGGATACCCCTCAACGAAATCAGCAGGAGGATCTAATGCATAGAAAGTGTATACTAGCTTTTGATTTTCTTTGATAACAGGCACCCATTGGTTCATAGGATAATTTTTACTAAGCCAATCAAAGTACTGTTGATATATTTCAGCAGTGATACCTGAGCTCTCCATTTCCTGAGTAAATTTATCTACAAATTCTCTAGGAGCTATCTGACCACTATTAGGTCCATAAGCATTAGAAGTTTGTGGTACCCCATTATTCAAAAAGATAAAATAATACATAGCTATTATCTCTATCTCTAATCTTTCCATGTTTACTATCTGAGCATTAATTCTGATGCTATCTACTAGTGTACTGCCTGTAGGATTAGAGATATCATCTCTTACAATCCTCTTAAGAATAGTAGCCATCTTCCTACGAGTAGGATAGAGCACATTGAATATACCATTTTTTGCGTATGCCATTACAATCCTCCATCATTAATATTCCATAAAAACACATTTGTAAGCCTTGCCCTGCCTACTATACCTGCAGGTGAATATTTTGCTGTGCCAAAATCAACAGGGCTTAACCCTAATATAACATCATATTCGCTCCATCCATTGTAGATAGCATCAAGGTTAGCAGTAGAGAAAGTGGCAGGTGTTTTACTAGCCATGAAATCTTGAAAATCATTGACAATAGATACATCCCAAGCTCCTATGTTTTGATTAAAATTAGTTGCACCATAAAACATAGCATTCATATTTACAACTTGCTCGGTAACAAAAGCCAATGGTTGATTAAAAGAAGATGCATTATAGAACATATTACCCATATCAGTAACTGATCCTGTACTAAGACTTAATATACCATTGAAAGAAGATGCATTAGCAAACATACTATTCATATCATTAACATTCTCTGTATTAAAACTTAACGCTTGATTAAAATTAGTTGCACCATTAAACATACTACTCATACTAGTGACCTGTCCTGTATCCCATAGATTAATATTATTTATCGTAATTGTATTTGAATTGGCAAACATTTGAGAAAGATTAGTTATATTTTGTAAATTAAGGATATCAGATACTAATGATAAATCTAAGTTAGTGCAACTATTAAAATACCCTGCATTATTAGCACCTAACTCAAGCTGCCCCCAATGTACTACCGATGTAATATAAGTTGCACTTCCATAGGAACCAAAATTCCACCCGATACAATCCCCAATTATCTCAACAGTATAAGTGCCTGCTAAGGCATAAGTATGAGAACTGTTAGCAAAACTATTTACATCTGTACTGTTATCTCCCCAATCTATAGTTCCTGAATAAGTACCTGCTGGATCATAGGGTAGAGTGATAGTTTCGTTTGGAATTGTAGTAGTCCATGTAGTAGTGAAATATACAGGAGGTCCTGCTGTTATAGTTTCCCATTCTTCTATTACATTAAGGCTATTAGCAGTTCCTGATAAAGTTACGACTAAATCCTCCATATAATTTACAGAGTTAGCAGCATCACCACCCTGAGCTTCTAAGATATCAAACATTAGACACTTAGATTGATTAGGATTAACACCATAGTATTCAGCTATGCCAATGAGTAAGCTAGTATCATCATAACCTGTTACTCCTAAATTTGTTGCTATTTGTTGTAGTGTATTATTCGCCATAACTATATTAGTTTAGTAAAGTGATTTGTTTAGATCGGTACTGCACAATCAGTCCAGTCATTGACAGTAAGTGTGATACTCATCTGATACCCTGCAGCGTAATCTAGCAAGTCATTGTTGAGGGGAGTAAAGGTAGGCACACCTACCACATCAAAGCTATAGTCAGTGCTATCCATATAGTAGATGTACAAATCATTAAGTATCTGCTGAGTGTCACTTAAAATGGTGATGATGTTAGCTCTATCTTTTTGTATTATATCATAGCAGTAAATATCAAAGGTGAACTCAGTAGTATTTTCTGTAGGTATTACCCCACTAGGTACTATATACACCAGGGGGTACTTCTCATTTTGAGTAGCAAAGTTATACAGCTGTTCTTTGAAGTCGCTGCCTACCTTAAAGACTTGCTTATGGGCTGTATAGAATGCTGTGATGTGGTTAATTATTGCTTGTAAGGAATTCATAGCTCTGAGTTTTTATTTATCATGTTTATTTTCTTTTGCACGTTTGTTATCTGAGTCTCTGATACCACAGCTGTAACCATCATATTAGTACCACCACCTGAACTATCACCTCCTGCACTCATAGTGTTAGCATTGTTAGATGAGCCAAACAGCTGAGCTGCCTGAGGTATCATAGTGGCTGTATTGCTACCACCACCAGTATCTCCACCTCCAGTGTCTCCTCCACCTGCTGTTACAGGTGTAGATGGTGATGTGAGTAACTGCTTAGCCTTAGCTATATTAGTAGCTATCTGAATAATACCTGAAGCGAATTGTGCTATACCTGCACCTCCTCCTGTTACAGCATTCAATGGGTTAGTATTAGCAGCTGCTACTAATGCAGAGATAGCCTTAGCAGTATCAATACCTATTTGAATGAGAGCAGATGCCTTGTTAAATTTCTCAAGTTTCTTTTGGTCTTTGATTAGCATCCCTCCTAAGTTGGTAAGCCCATCTACTGTATCCTTAGCAAAACCTAGCTTAGCGTCTCTTACTTGTTTCTCTTTTTCTATTCTTTCAATAGCAGCATCATTCTCAACTTTTTCAATATCTGCTTTATGCTTATTCTCCAAGGCTAGCAAAGTCTCAGCATTACCATTAGCAAGCTCTTGCTCTTTAATATACTGAGCTTCAATGGCCATTATTTTACGTTGGTCATCAGTTAAGTTTAATTCATTAAGTGAGTTCAATAGAGCTTGTTGGTCAGCTATTTTTTTATCTGAGCGAGCCTTAGTAGTAGCTGCATCTGCTTTTGCTAATTCATCTTGAATTTCAATAAATATTGCAGACTCTGCTCCATACTTTTCTTTGGCTGCATTAATAGATTGGTTATAGGCTACCTTTTGCTGTTCTACTATCTTAGCTTCACCCTCAACCATGTTAGCTATCTTCAATGCATTGAGTGCTTGATAGCCTTCGTTTTCTTTTTTCTTTGCAGCTGCTAGTGCAGTTTCAGTTATTTTATCCTGCTCATTTTTTTCTGCTAAATCAAAGGCTTCTTTTAATGCTTTTCTTTCTTTGTCAGTCTTAGTAGCATCTGTAAGCAAATCAGCACGTAGCCTGTCATACTTTTCAGTTAATATCTCTTGTTCTCTTTTTGCATCATCTTTTATCGCAGCTATCCTTAAATCTTCAATTTGTCTTTGAGCAGCTAGCCTATTTGCAGCTAAAGTCTTGGCAACAGACCTAGCATTATCTGCTACCTTCTTTGCATTATCTGCTACCTTCTTTTCATTGGAAGCAACCATCTCTTCTCTTGAGTAGGCACCAGCCTGTATAATATCATTCTCTGCTTTAATATCTTCCTTTAATTTTATTCTCTTTTTGACGGACTCTTCATCATCCATGTGCCTCATGGCATTGTAAGTTTTTTGATTATACCTTATCCTAGCCTGTGCCTCGTATTGCAGTTTAACCGATTTTTCCTGTTCTAGTTTAACAGTATCTTTGCCTGCTAATTTAGCCATTGCTATTTCATGATCATAAGATTTCCCTATTTGTTCACTTCTTAGTTTACTAGCTGCTGATGCCTGTTCCATAGCTGCTGATACTTTAGCAGCGTTCTCATCTGCAGCATGGGTAGTTAAGCCTAGCCAATCAGTTAAGTCTTTGAATAATTGTATAACAATATTAATAGGTATCATTAACATATCAAAGGCTTTTTGTAAGACACCAATCTTATTAAGGAAGAGCAAAAATCCTGCTACTATTAAAACAATTACAGCCACTAATAAGAACAAGGGGTTGGCTAATAATTGTATCCCCATTTTTACAAAGGTCATACCGAGTTGAGCTACAGACTTAGTCAAAGCTCCTAAGCCCTTAGTTAAATCACCTACTTTGAACTTGCTAACCGTAGCTGTGAAAGCAGTTACCTGAGTCGCTGCCTTAGAAAAGTCCATGTTCATTAGACTATCCTTAATACCACTTATCTGATTGCCTACCTGTTGTACAGTAGATCCTGTACTAAAGTTCTTAATAGTTTTATTAGTTTCCTTAAGCTTCTGATTAAGTTCACCTGCCCTGGAGGATAATCTTTCTATCTCAGCAGGATCAGTAGCAGTTACTAAGTCATTTTTAATCTGCTTCAGCTCAGCCTTCATCTCACCGAGGCCTGCTAATTTTATTGGTATAGTTACTTCATTCATTATCCGTAGTATTTAATTTCGATTGTTGTATTTAATAAGTAACCATCTATGTATCCTGTGCCTATTTGTGAGGTAGTAATATATACTTCGTTAGATGCACCTAAGTAAGTGGTAGATACTATACCATCATAGAATACGTTATTAATCATGACGGTAAAAAATGGCACTATTATATCGCCTATGTTATACCCATCTAAATATCCTACGTACTCACCTACGTTTGAGCGTGTCCAAGTGATGCCTCCTATTGTATCATTAATTACCTGAGCTATAGGATCACCTATCCCTACCTGAGTTAAGGTAGCAGTGTATACCAATGGTGTGATGCCTACAGCTACACCGTTAAAAGAGTTACTTCTTAGGTTATCACCTACTAATTCATTCTCACCTATTACATAGTTATCTCCTACCACTACTGATCTAGTGCCTCCTACTATTACGTTACCCTTACCCATTACCATAGCATTAGCCTGATTGCCAAACACATTAGTGGTAATCATTCTAGTAGTATTGATATTACTCATGGCTAGCATCTGCATAGGGCCTATACTTGCAGGAGGGGTAGGTATTACTGGGCCACCTGGGCCCATAAACTTTGTAAAATTAATCTCGTTATCTATGCTAATCAGCTCTACCCTTGTAAGCTTGCGAGCATTGGCATCATAATCAATAACCTTGTTAATGTTCCACCATGAGTTATCTATCCTTATCTTATCATTGAGCTTAAGAGCTTGGATATCATTCTCCTTCAAATCAAAGTTAGCTATGAGCATCTTACCATTGTTAATCTGCCCCATTGTACGCCTCCAATATCTGTTATATAGATTGTTATCTGTTAGGCTAGTAGGTTGGTAATAGTAGAAGTCACAGATAGCGAAGTTAATATCAAAGCTAGGATTAAGAGGATCATCAAAGTGACCTACTAATGGATAGCTAGTTAAGTTGCTTTGCCCTACAGATGCATAGTCTAAAATAGAGTACGGTCCACAGGTAGCTAATGGTACACCTGTAAGTGTCTTATCATATAAGATACGTATATTAGTCTCAGGTGCTGCTCCTGCTATCATAGGCACAAATGCTCCAAACAAAGTTTTGATAACAGGAGTAGGGCTAAATAGTATAGGCTTAGTGTCTACCTCCTTAACATACTCATTATCGAAGATAACCTCAGCTTGACCATAGATATCACTAGTGGCATTTGTGTAGGTTACATTGGGTGCATCCTTATCTTCAGCATAGGTTAGTATTAATTTCTTAGCTGTTAGCTCAGGTAAAAAAGATAACTCCTGCTCCTGGTCTTTAGCAAGCTTCTCAGTCCAGTCTACCTCCACACCACTATCATAGAAATCATCTCTATTCTGCAGTAGTAGTTTGTTTGGTTGTACGCTATCTACCTGAGCATATAGGTTATACATATTAAAGATGCCCTTAATGAAGTCTGACTGCTTTATCTTTTTAGGCACGTAATCATTGACATCTATTGTACCACCTATTGCATATACTGTACTACTAGGTACTATGCTTAGTTGTATGTTTGTTATCACAGCCTGTATGCTAACTTGACCTGATGGACAAGCAGGGCCACCTACACCACCTGTAGCCCATCCTTGAACAAAGCCATTATTAGGAAACTGAATAACGGTTAGCCCTAAACTTACTGGAACACCACTATTAATGAATGGAGCAGAAAATGGAAGGTCAACCTGTGCAGTTTGTGTAAGAATGGTAGTGACACCATTAGGTATAGTCAAAGGGGCTGCTACTGAATTAACAACAGTTGCGTTTGGTGGGTTATTATCTAAGTATAGATTAGCTGAAACGATAGGGATAGTTGGTGCTACCACCCCAATACTTGGCTTATAGTAAACAGCATCTGCTATCATAGCTGGAGCTCTCCTAGCAAATAAGATACCACCTGAAGTATTATTTAATCTAAGCTCATAAGTTATGACTACATTGTAATTATAGTGCTGAGCATTAAGTGAGCTTATGATAAAGGGTGTAGTGTATACACCTGTTACAGGGTTAAAGATATTTTGTAGATCTTCTAGCTCAGTGTATGGACCAGGTATAGCTACTAAAGTAAGTGGAGTAGTAATGTTAGCTGTACCTATATTGGTAAATCCTGCCCAGTTGTGATTAGAATTAATAGTAGCAGTCACTGTTTTCTCTGCTTTAACCAAATAGTCATTATAGTCAAAGTTATCTACCCCTCCATTGTAAGGGATAAAGAGCTTGTCAAATCTATCATAGGCAATGGTAGGCCAATCATAAGTAAAGCCAGCATCAGCGAAAATTCTATCAAAATAAACCTTAGCAAAGATAGCAGGCTTAAACTCCTGAGTGTTATAGATGTAGGCTGAGTTAGATGGTAGAAAATACTTGAAGCCATCTACTATCGTGTTACTAAATCTAGACACTACATTAAGAGCATCATAGGTATGGTTAAAATCACTGAAGTCTATATCAGTTAGTTCCTTGTTAGCTATGGCTGTAAATAAATCTGCTTTACTATCCTTAATCAATACCTCATACTCCACGTGCTCCTCATAGCCATCAGTCATCTGAGCCTTCTTAACTGAGGTGAGCTGTATAGATACATCCTCCATAATTGGTATACCATCCTGAATAACTGATCCTGTAGTAACAGCATTGATGTTGAACGTGCCCTCCACTATATTCACATCATAGTAGTGGTTGAGTAGGTTGTTGTTATTCTTGCTACCGGTAAGAGTGATGGTCTTAGAGTAGTTACCTTGTCTCTTAGATATATCCCTAATATCTCCCACCTGAAAATTCAAAGGGAAGGCTGTGCCCTCCTTAACATCTAAGTAGCCTGTTGCTAATTGTATCCTTACCATCTTAAGAGTTTACTATATTGTTGTTAGCCAACTTAACTACTATGCTCTGCTTTATTAAATTCTTATTACGTTGCTTAAACTCTTCAAAGGTAGAAGTGACTATAGTGCAGCTTACATACTCTTCACTCTCAGGCAGCTCACAATCTGCATCATAGTTGCTAATCTTAATGTAGGTGTTAGGTGAGCTGATTAACTCAGTGAAGTATAGAGCCATGTCTTGGTTCATCCAATCAGTATTGAGTGCTATGGTAGTATCAGTAGAGATATAAGTGTTAGTCATACCTGTCTCAGTAGTTTCATACAACCATCTATCTATACCTGCAGTCTCAACGTATCCTGGCACATCCTTGTTGAATTGCTCACGTGTCACGTTGCCTGTAGTGTATGCCCTTCCAGTGAAAGCAAAGCTACCCCATGAGCCCATACGATCTAAGAATAAGATAGAGTGCTCTACTGTTCTTACCCTCCTATCTAAGTTCACCTTGTATTGCTTAGAGCTTGGAAAGCCATTCCTCTCATAGCGTACTGTGTACCATTCAGTGGTAGGCTTAATCATTGGGAGGGCACCTGATACTACAGATAGTACACCATAGTTGTTAGGGCCTATTGAGATACCACTAACATGCTCTGTAGCTGTTACATTTTTCTCGAAGGTGTCACCATCACTAGTTTGAAAGAACATAGTGTCAGGGGAAGTGGGTGAGTTATTAGCTACAGCATTAACCCATAGATCCTGGGATAGTGTAGCATAGAAGTTAGAAGGTGGTAGGTTGGTTAAAAATCTATCCTGAAAATTGTTGAGCATAAAATCATCATAGTCATATACAGGCCACTCTACCCATCTGATGGCTCCGTTGAATACAAAGTTTTTAATAGCTGTGATGATATCCCTAGTTACTGTCTTTCTACCATCTGCATAAGTGATAGCTCCATTGATAGTTATATCAGTTACAGCTGCAAATGGTGAGCTAACTACTAGGAAGCCTACCCCTACAGATAGAACTGTGAACAGCCCCTCTAAGTTTGGATTGGCTACACCTAAATCAGCCTGAGTAATATTAACCTGGTCACCTGCTACAAATGTATTAACCACGTTTATCTGTACGTTGCCTGCATTGTTAGTTAAGTTAGCAATATATAAGGTGGTAGTAAGATACTCTTCCCCTACCTTTACATCATACTGATAGTGGCTGTTAGTTGCGTTGTATACTGAGGTGTTAGTCAAGTTAAGGTCATAGCTTACCTGAGCCTGTAAGAGCTTCGACAAATCTACCTCACCATACCCTGTGCCATATACTGGCATCACCCTGTACTCAGCTATCTTATTAAGCGTGCCACTCTGATAGATATCAAAGATATACTTAAACCCTTGTAGGTTGTTGTTTGAGCTATCATAGATGAACTTGATAGGGTTGTATGCAGGCATCAGAGGTTGTGCCCTTGCTATGTTAATTATTGCCATACCTATATTATTTAGATTTGATTATTTGTTTTTGAACTCAGCCATAGCCACAGCATAAGCTTGATCTAGTAGCTGAAGGTGCAGCTGCATCCTATCAGGTCTATTGAATACTATCCTAACATTCTTGCCTGTCTTATGGTGGATGTATGCCTGCACCACTTGTATCTTATGTAGTATATCAGAATGCATAGTATGAATCATCAGTGTAGTACTCCTGCCTTATGTGAGTAGTGGCATAACGGATGGCATCCATTGCATCATCAAATAGCTTGACTGGTTCGTCAGTTATAAAATCTCCTATCTTCTTCCACTTGTAATTCTCATACTCTCGCCTTATGGCCTTATCATCCTGGCAAAATACTCCGAAGGTCTTAAGGTTGTCTATGCCTTTCTTAACTACTTTGTTTGCATTCTGCACATCATACCCTGCTATGTTCATCTCCTGTATTATTTCAGGTCTAGAGTAATCTGCTAAGATGGTTACCGTTTGTTCTATGTTGAGGGTTGCTAGCTTCTCAATGAGCATGGTAGTGGTTAGGTAGCTTTCATATATCACAGGCTCTATGTAGATATCATTGTCGCAGTAGTACACCCTCATCAAAGCTGTGGGGTGATTGTATCCAAAGTCTAATCCATATACATACTTAACAAACCTTGAGGGCCTATGAGCTACAAAGGTCCATTGACTATAGATGTTACTCTTACTGATAGCCTTCTCACCTAGGGCATAGATCTGATACAGTGCCTCATCTGTTCTAGCTAAATCCTCTATCTGAGCCTTGATACTATCAGGTAGGAATGGGTTATCTTTGTAGGTGCTCTTTATCTTTATGCTTTCCTCAGCAGGTAGCTCATATAACCAGGATGCACTATCACTAGGGTTATAGTCAAAGATAAGCTTGTCCTCAGTTCTCATATTGAGCTGAGTGAAGTCATCGAAGTACAGCTCATTGGCTTCATTACACCAGGCTATGTCTCTCTTCCTACCCCTTATCTTTTGCTCATCATCTACACTAAAGAACTCTACCATAGATCCATTAGCAAAGGTATAGATGTGCTCACTCTTGTTATGCATCTCCTGCTTATACAGCCCTATATCTTTTAGTATCTCTATAAAGTCTCTGAGCACTGTAGCACGTAGGGCAGGGAAGGTCTTACGTATCACTGACACCACCTTATTGTTATTCTGCAGGCAGTAGATGATCATGAGCTGACAAAGGCTGTAAGTCTTAGAGCTTCTACTACCACCCTCATTAATTATGAAGCGTTTATCTCCTGCTATGGCATCATAGTTCTTTTCAAAGATTGCAGTCGCTTTTATATCCATAGCAAAGCTACCCCCCTCTCAGAGAGTATATTGTTATTATTATTATTATACTACTACTACTACTTAACTATAGTAACAGTGATAGCTGATATCTTCTCATCACCACTGGTTACATCTGTATGCTCTTTTAATGCATTGAGACGTTGAGTTATGGATGGGTTAAACTGTCCTACCATTCCTCCTGTGATCTGATCGTTACGGATCTCTTTCTTTATGTGCGAACAGACTGTCCTATATTCAGAATATCTGTTATCAGTATTATCAAAATAATGGTGCACATCACTGTAGTTATTATAGCAAAATATCTCAAAGCCCTCATTAGTCAAAGGTACCCTTAATGGTTCTGCTACCATCTCAGCAGTCTTTTGAGACAGCACCCATTTAGTCCTGGGGTTAGCAGCACAATGATCCTTGTAAGCCTCAAATATCTCCATTAACTTCTCAGGAGTTTCTATCAGTTTAGGCTTAGGCATCTTTATCGTTCTCTACCCCTTTATACTTTACCTTAGGAGTGCTCTCTTCAAATAAGTAACCTAACCCAATCGAGGTATAGTACTTATGCTCATTAGCCATCTCTTCTGTGACCTCTATTGTGGTCTCATAGTTGCCATTGTAGGTAGTAATGTACGTACCTAGGTGTTCATTCTTTGTCTTCATACTGTGTTAAAATTAAAAATGTATAATAAAAAGCTATCCATAACCCTGCAGCTCTACTGGCCCACTCATAGTCTAAACAAAACAAAGCAAGTCCACAGCTCAGAGCTATTAACAGGCTAAAGATACTAATAACTTGGCTCGGTTTCATACCTATATTGTAATTTGTTTATGTTTTGTTTCAATTCCTTTATTAGGTAGTAAGCTGAGGTATGAGTAATACCGAAATAAATAGCCATAGCTCTACTAGTAATATACCCCTTATCAATGTAAGCTTCAAATACTATTAGCTGTATCTTATCTGTTATCTCATTCCTATAGATCTCTATTAACCCCTTATTAAAAGAGTAGGCTTTATCCTCCCTAAGCTTATGCACCAAATCATCATCATCTACAGGCTCAGTATTGGGGTGCTCAATGGCTGTTATCTTATCATCCCGGTGACTCTTTGATGTACTCCACAGGATCTGATACTTAATTGTGTTTAGTAGATAACCTTTCACCTTATCAGGATCACCATCTATATTAACTACGTGAAGGTAGGAGTTGTTTATGACAGTATCAGCGTCTATGTAGCTCCCCATCTTAGATAGGAAGTAGGCAGTGTATGCCCTCACCTCAGCATAGTTGCTGCTAATGTACTTGTCTAAGGCTTTTTTCATACCATTGCATAAAGTCCTTGGACCATATCCTCCTCCTAACTGATGCACAAAAGCATTCCCTAGGCTGTCTACCTTCGTATTTCTCTTTAATTTTGTAGAGTTTAATACAGCTGTACTTAGTATACCTTTCACTATCAGGCATCTTAGCTATATTATCAATTAGTTCTATCTCAGCTTCTGTAAACATTCATCTAGTATATAAGCAAGCAGTGCAGCCTGACAAGCCAGGATAAAATCAAAGGTACAAAATATAGTAAGCCAAAAAGCCACACATTTAATACATCCTAAAGCAGAGTGTATATGTATGGCTAATGGGTACCTGGTGTTATACTTGAATAAGTAGTTAAAAGTTGCTTGCAGTGGCTCAAAAGTAACAAACCACCAAGCTAAAGGTATAAGGGCTAGTAATATCATGGCCCAAATATAGTAATATTATTTAGAATGGCAAATCATCATCCTGCTCATCAGTTACTACTCTAGCTTCAGGTTTCACATAAGGCTCTTGGAAAGTAGCACTAAAGTACTTTGTACCTGCTTTACTTTCTTTTAACCATAGAGCTACCTCCATATCTTTACCGTTTACATTTACCTTCCCTTTGTAGTCAGGGTGAGTTTCGCTTGTCTTTTTGTCGTTCTTAAAGATAGCACCTGTGTTAATTTTAGTTTCCATTGTTTTACTTGTTTTTAGTTATTATTAATCATCAAATCCAAAATAGTCTTGTACCCATAAAATAGTTACTGCCCATCCCCAAACGACTGCTGGAGCTAGTAGTATTGATAGTAAAATTATCATAGTTGTTTTATTAGTTCGTTAAAATAATCCCTGCACTGTTCTACCCTCACCTTAATTTGCTCTATCACCTCATCATCTCTTTGTATTACAAAGGTCTTTACTCTTTTAGCATCAGGGATATGATTAAAGCTGTGCTGTTTCTGCACCTGGTCTCTAAGATCTAAACTCTCCTCCATTAGCCCTAACTTATAGTGAGCACTCTTTACCTCCTGCTCTACGATAGCATGTGGTGTATTGGTTAGGCAGTAGCATAGTAGTGCTTCCTGCTTATCAGTTAGCCACATATACCCTTGGAGCTGATAGTAGTACTCTTTGTTAGGGCATTCAGTATCAAACCAAGGGAACGTGCTGCCACTCCATGAGTTCTTTACATCTACTAGCACCTGATCAGTAACCACATCAGGAGTACCTGTTAGCCACTCATTAGTGAAGTGCTCTTCATTCTTAAATATAAAGCCCTTGTCTATCTGCTCCATTACAAAGCTGAGGCACATATCCTCGCACTCATTACCCTTATCAGTATACTTACTAGTAAACTCTTTTCTGATACCATAAACGTGTGCCAGGGCTAAGCCCTGGATATACGTTTTAGTTGTTTGTGATAGTACCTCCCCTTTAGTTTTGGATGAGGTCATTATCTTACCTATAGCACTGCATCTAATTTTCATATTACAGGTATTAATAGTAATGCTTTCTCTTGCGTTTCTGTAAGGTCAAAGCTATCCTTTAACTTCTCTATGGTAAACTTACCATCTGATATAGTCTTAATAGCCTCAGTAAATCTCTTTGCATCTATCTTAGGCTTTGCAGTAGATGCTACGTGGCCATCATCATCTGTGGCTTGCAAAGTTAGCAAGCTTTGGATGGTGTACCTTCTGAAGTAAGAAATTTGACTACCCTGCTTCTGAGCATCTAGATTTAAGTCAAGTGCCATACAGCTACTGATAGAAAAGCCAGTATAAATACAAACAAGCTGAGTACAAACACTACCACCATCTATAGGCTGTAGCAAAAGTAGATCATGCTGTAATAAGATAGGCTCAACAGTCTCTAGGATACTATTGATATCTGCATAAGATTTCTTGAAATGGGGGTTAGTAGCATTCTTATGTACTTTAC
>Ga0209596_1001299_pt1 | contig 21759 bp, 14 predicted proteins | sample M_130807_MF_Meta_FD_187314 | JGI IMG/M metagenome (GOLD analysis project Ga0209596, IMG submission 187314) | Freshwater microbial communities from Lake Montjoie, Canada to study carbon cycling - M_130807_MF_MetaG (SPAdes) (version 2) | ecosystem: Environmental > Aquatic > Freshwater > Lake...
CTGGCGAACCATTGCCATACATGCAAAGGACTTTCAATTCAATATTGATCCCATCGCCAATATACAAGTAAGTAGTAATGATGGCAATAAAATAAACCAAGTAAGCAATGGATTTAGCTTATGGGGGGCAAGTAAAAATATAGGGTTTCAATTATACTACCGCGATTGTACTGAATCTGGCGATTTACTAAAACTTAATAATTTTGAAACGCCTAATGCCGGCAATATACGGGTAGGGTTATCTAATGACAACCGATTAAATTATAGCGAGGTCCGCGGAAATATTTCCTATAGCTGGAAAAATGGATCCGTTAATTTTGGGAAGGATAATTTTTTATGGGGCTATGGCGAAAATGGACGAATTGTATCCTCGGATAAAGCACCCAGCTTTCCTTATTTCAGGTTGGATTATAAACCACTCCAATGGTTAAGCTTTAACTATATGCATGCATGGTTAAATTCCAACTTAACTGATTCCATGCGCACTTATAATACCTGGACAGGGGGTGTAAGTGGGGATATACGTGTAAGGTATATTTCTAAATTTTTAGTTACCCATAGTATTAAGGTAACTCCTATGAAAGGATTGGATTTGGCATTAGGAGAATCCATGGTGTATAGCGATAAATTGGATGTTGGATTTTTAATCCCCATTAATTTTTTTAAAGTATATGATAATAACCGAAGCAATTATTTAATCAATGCAGGATCCAATGGGCAAATATTTATGCAGGCAAGTTCGCGAAATCAAATAAAAAACACCCATCTATATACAACGGTATTTATTGATGAAATAAGATTAACAGAAGTATTCAACAAATCAAAAAGCCGCAACCAATTGGGTTATACTATTGGCGGATCAGTTACTGATTTATTCGTACCCTATTTAACAGTAGGCGCAGAATATACAAGGGTAAACCCATTTGTATATAATAACTTAATCCCAGCGCAAAGATATACGCAGTACGATTATTCATTAGGGGATTGGATGGGAGCTAATATGGATCGACAATTGTTATTTGTAAAATATACACCGCTGCCTAAGTTAAAATTATATGCACGCTATCAAAGTATTCGAAAAGGCGGTGAAGGCACACTTTGGGAACAATATGCGGCCGAACCACAACCTGCATTTTTATTTGGCTTAGAAAAAACTAGGAAAGATTTTTACTTACAAGCTACCTATGAGGTAATTAATAACTTATATCTCAAGGGGGTGTACCAACAAATTAATGAAACCTATACTACCGGACAAAAAATATCCAATAGCCTTATACAAATGGGTATTTCCTTTGGGCTTAATTAATTCGGACTTATTGAAAAATGGATTTTAATTTTTGAAGCAGAATCAAAGGAATGAATATTGGGGCTTCCATAAAATACCGCCTAAACATACGCTTAGGCTCCTTACAAAAGCGATAAAACCATTCAAGGCCATTTACTTGCATCCAATGTGGCGCCCTAGGAATTAAGCCAGCGGTCACTTCAAAAGCACCTCCGATACCAATACAAATTTTAGTATCTAACTTCTGAAAATTTTCAGCAATCCAAATATCTTGTTTTGGTGCTGTTAGGCTCACCAAAACAAAATCGGGCTTTGCTTCATTAATCAAGGAAATTATTTTATCATTTTCCGATGGCTCAAACTTTTCTGCAAAGGGCGGACTATAAACGCCACTAATTTGAATACCTGGATAAAGTTGTTCTGCTTTTACTTTTAAGCTAAGCCCCACACCAGGGGAAGCCCCTAAAAAAAATAAACTAAAATTATTCTCTGAACAAAATGGTAATAAGGAAGGTAAAAGATCCAATCCAGTAATGCGTTCCGCAATAGGCGTTCCTAAAAATTTGGAAGCCCATAATACCGGAACTCCATCACAAAGTGTATAAGTGGCATTATTATAAATAGTTTTTACAACACTATTTTTATTTGCAGCTAAAATTGAATTTACGGGCGTTATACAAACACTGGCTTTTGAATTTGATCGAATGGTATCCTTAAATTCTTTTAATAATTCTGGAAGGGTGATGGAACTAACCTGAATGCCTAAAATATTTACTTTATAATGCATGGTTAGGAATTAGGTGTATTAATGGAGGCTGATTCCGCTTCTGTCGTATCAGTAATATTATTAGTATCTGCAACCCCAAGGCTCATAAAAAGTAAACCTACCCAGGTCCAAAAAGGGAAGGCGCCCATGGGGCCTTCTAAATAAACATCAAAACTTGCATTGATAATAAATGAAATTAAAATACAAGTAATTGCGTGTTCCTTTAAACTTAGTTTCCTTTTAAATAGCGGCTTAATCAATAAAAATATCCAGTACAGCCAAAGTATAAATAAAGGAATGCCATATCTCGCCATGATGGTTAAATGAAAATTATGCGGAGAACGGACATCATCTTCCGACATTTTAATGTCATCGGATTGCGCTAAACTCATCCCTAGTCCCTTGCCTTGAAAAAAATATTCCTTTGAAAAACTATAGTCAATGATTTTTGCCCACCATGCAAAGCGCCATAAAATATTATCCTCAGAAATTTTATTATCTGTGTTGGTGGTTAAGGAGGTAATGTTTTCTTTAATTTGGTTAAAACCGGCAACGCGACCCTGAAAATTTTCACGTACTTGGATACTTAAATAAATTGGAATTACAATTACCAAAGCCCAAGGAATAAATTTTGTAAAACTTTTTAATGCGTCTTTTATATAAGTATCTTTTGAAAAGTAGATAAAACTAAACACACCCACCATATAAGCTAGCATACCGGATCTGCTATATGCAGCAACCACTAAAAAATTAAAAAGTATTAAAATAGCTAAGCTAATTAGCCATCTGTTTGAAAGCTTTTTAATATTTAAAATTACTAAGATGGTGCAAATCATTAAATGCACACCCATATCACCATTTTTAAATAGTAAAATAGGGATATTCCCAAATGGCGCCACTGTCTCAAAAAATGGCACGTAATATTGTAATATAAAATTAAATAAGGCCACCAGTGGGAACCATTTATAAATATGAAATAAGCTTTCCCAAATAAGCTCAAGTTTATCCTGGTATAAAAAAATAATAAAAACAAACCAGCCATATTCAAAAACGAATGAATCTCGAATGGAATCAATGAGCGAGTAGTTTTTGGCACCCCATAAAATGTATACAAGGGTGATTAGCATAAAAAATAATAAAATTTTCACGCGCTTTTCCCAGATGAAAATGTATTTGTGTCTATTTAAAATAAGTAGGATAATTCCACCAAACCATAAAGCCTCCACCAAATAACTATAAGCAATACCCTTGTTTAAGTAAACATATAAAGCCATAATTATAAAATAGGCTTTAAGGTATAGTGCTTTAATGGCTTCCATTAAACATAAATTTAAGGGAAATTGTTAACTGGGTATTACTTTTATCAGAATTATATCCAGGCTGAAAAGAATAACTTTTATTACCTGGCCATAAAGCCTTTACCCACCTATAGTTTAGTGCCTTTGTATTTATATAGGAAGCCCCTATTAAAATATTTTTAATAGGATTGAATTGTGCTTCAAATCCGGTCGTCAAATCCACATAATAGATATCGTGATTTGAATTTCCCAAGGCTCCAAGATAAGCGACATGGAAAAAATCGGTATTGTGGTTAATTCTTTCCACCAAAAAGCCAATTTTATTTAAACCTTTGTTCCAACTTAAATTTATTCGTTGACTCGCTGAACCGGGTCCAATGGAAGCGCCTAATATTTGGGCTTCATTGGTATAGCCTTGTCTGATATTTGGGCTTGTATAGAAGGAGTTATTTTTTGGAATATTTAGTATGTTGCCTGCAATAAAAATTTCCTTTGCATCCATTAATTGTAATTGGGTTGCTTCAAAATTAAATTCAATGTAGGATTTGTTATTGCGCGATAAAAATAATTTTTTAATACCAAATACAAAACCGTTAATAGCGGTATCGTGAAAAAATTGCCAAGGAAAACCAAAACTACGTGGTTGTCCTAGTTCGGCATAAATTTCCGCATTTTCTTTGGGCAGCTTTAAACGCATCATAACCGCACCAATACTATATTTGTCAGCATTCGTTTTAGCCGATGTGAAGGGCTCAAAGTATTTTTCAGTTTTTGTGGAGTAATGTTGTGTGGAATAGGCATAACCCAAGTATAAGTTAGGAAACCATTTAGGACTATAGTTAACTGTAAATGCTTGGATGACTCTTTGTTGGTTGGTTTTAGGTATAATTGCGCCAGGCCAAATACTGCACATCATTCTTTGATCAGGATTGATCCAGTTTAAGGAGTCCATTTTTCCTGAGATCATTTTAAATTCAAAATTACCAAGCCTAGTTTCAATGGGCTTATTGGTTTGAATATAAGCATGCAAAAATCCAGGAGCATTATTTGTAAATAGGAGGCTATTGAATTGTCCTGGGCCCCACCAAATATTTTCATTGGAAACACCAGCACTCCAATTTTTTGTGGATAGCCCCACTCTGGACTGCCCTAATGAAATACTATTAATCGGCAACTTGCCAAACTGCCTAAAATCATCAATATTATTTGCAACTACATAATAATACCTTGTCCAATAGTTTCTGTCATTCTCATTTCCTTTAAATAACTCTTGTGGAATGTTTTCTAATTTAACTAATTCAGGTTGAATATTAACATCAAGAATACCCCATCTTATATTAGCACCTGCACTAAAGCGTTCCTGTTTCCCGCGCGAGGGATACATATTACCATCATTGGAACCATAGGGAAGGAAACTATTGTTTTGATTATTGTAAGTTAATTGCAGGCTTTTGATGCTAAGGCTTTTGTACTTAAATAAGTGAGTCGTATTTAAATTTTGCAACGCTTGTGTGGAGCGTATCATGAAGGAATTCATATCCGTTGAATCCGCATCAACCTCATCTTCATCGGATATATACTTATGTAATATTTGCTTATTGCGTAAAGCATTCATTATTTTAATATCATCTAACAAAGCAGACTGCGCAAAAATAGTTAAGCCAATAAAGCTTAAAATACAAGAGGCGATTATTTTTTTTACCATAAATAGATAGTATTTATGTAAAAGAAAAGGTTGGTTGGATTATTATCCTGCTTCCAGATATAATTTTTTGCCTTTATCATTTCCATATTGGCACTGAGTAATATTTTTTTATAATGATACCTGGTTTGTAAACCAAAGGAGTAGTCGGTCCATTTTATGGATCGGATCCCTACATCCTGAAATTCTCCTACAAATTCGTAAGGGTTTTGTAATATATGCTGAAATATAAAACCAAGCTTATTCCAACCCTTATTATAACTAACGGCCATTGCCTGCATATTATTACCAAAGCCACTCACGCCACCCATAATTTGATTTAAATTGGTATAGCCTTCAACAACACCACCATGTTCATACCAATTACCTGCATTTCGGTTTATATAACTCGTAGTTTGTGCTAAACGGGCAATTTCAATATTAAAATTTAGGTAGCTAGTTTCGTTAATTAGTTTTAATTTTTTAAAACCCCAAACATAGCCAGAGGAGTGGGCCATGTCCATCATTAAATCTCTAAAATTATATTTTGCATCATTAAATCCAAATTCAAAATACATTTCTGCGTTTTCCTTGGGCATGATCCATCTTGCACTTACAGCGGCTACCTGGTCTCTTTTCACCGTATCATCATTATAAGTATTTTTTAAAAAGGCTACAAATACTGGCAGGTAGGTATAAACAAATCCATTACTTTTACTTGATTTTAATAGGGTATAGTTTTGAAAAGTTCGGGTTAAACCAAAGTACACATTTTTTATAAATTTGGGCTGGTAAGAAATATTAATGGAATTATAATACCTACTCCCATTATTAATGAAAGCAGCGTGTAGTCTTTTGTTTTCATAACCTTGGGTATTGTCCTTTTTTAAATTGCCAGCTTGCAATTGAAACTCAAAACTACCGGCAAAAGTGTTAATGGGTCGATTACTATTAATGGTATAATGTAAAAAACCGGGTGCATTATTACTCATTAACATAGAGTTATAAATACCAGGTCCCCACCACAAATTTTCGGTGGATATTCCAGCTGTCACAGGGCCCATATCATATCTGATACTTGATTGCCCAGGCATAATTTTTTTAAAACTAGGCGTAACTGCACCCCAATAGTTATTGGTTTCATAATTCCCGCTGGCTGTTTTTACAAATTCAGGTCTAAGTTGAATTTTTAATTTATGCCATTGTAAATAAACTCCCCCACCAATTAAAAATTGGTATCCTTTTGATAAACTAAAAGCACCATCATTCCAACCATAGGGATGGTGTGTGGTTAGTTTTTGGGTGAAATTGATAGGGAGCAAGCTAATATTTAAATTGGGCTTATTGACTAATTGGTTGTTATTTTCAATATCGGCGTCAATTATATTTAAGAGCTTATTATATGTTATATCCGAATTGGTATAAAAAGGACGAATCGTAAGTGCATCATTGGGTGCTAATTTTCCTGCTAATTGCAGGTCGCGAATCAATTCCTCAATATCCGTAAAGCCAACTGGAATGGACATTTCTGCAGTGGGCTGATCTGGATTGTTTTGTTTTAAAAAACCAAGTGGCTTTTTTAAAATTTTCCAGGAGATTATTTTTTCTTTCCAGCTTTTTGAATTCGAAGTATCCTGCGCTGAAATCGTATTAATAGAGAAAAAAATTAAGAATAAACTAAAGCTGAATGCATAAAAAATACCATTTAATTTTAAATACTTAAATGGTAATAAATGCTTGATTCCCTTAGTGAAAATTATCATATTACAAAGATATATAATAATCCTTGTTTAACATATAAGCATTACCATTGTTTTACCCCTTTATTAAAAAACAATACTACTTGTTCTTTAACAAGCCCATTTTTTAATATGACAAAGTGGAATAAAATAAACCAAACCATGCTTAGTAGGCTAATGCTACTTATTTGTATGTAGGGGCTTACTATTAAAAATTTAATAAATATTATTATTATAACATAAGGAATGCCAGCAAGTAATTGTTCAATTATTAAGGGTAATAATAACTTAATATTATAATGCTTTTTTGAGAAATAAATAAAAGCACCACAAACAGCTAATTCGGTTATTAGTATGGTAATGGCTTCGCCAATCTCCTTGAATTTGCTGACCAACATAAAGGTTAACCCTATACTTAATACCATGCCTATAATTGCTGACTTTAAAATTTCTTTGTCCTTGGATAGCGCATTTAATATTTGAAATCCAAAAATACTGGACATGCTAACAATTAATATTAAAGGAGCTGAAATTTGCAATGGCAAAACAGAACGCTCGTAGCCATTGCCTAAAACAATAAACACTATTTGAGTAGCACAACCCATCACAATAATCATGATTGGAATACCCATACTAATAATGAAATAAAACCCTTTGCGAATTATTTCAGTAAATTTTTGAATTTCACCTGACTGGTATAAACTGGTTATTTTGGGAAACATGGCAGCTGAAACGGCCGCTAAAACCGCAATAATTATTTTATTTAATTTTAATACGGATGAATAGTAGCCCACGCTTTCGTTGTCGGCTAAAAACCCTAATAATACTGTGTCCAATGATAAATAAATACTTATTGAAAAAATTGTCAAAAACAAAGTTAATAAAGGTTTAACATGTTGTTTTAAGTTTAATGCACTAAAAACACTTTTATTTAAAATAATATATTTAAGAATATATTTTATGTTCACAATTGCTACAAGTACACTAGCCCCCACTTGTAATACCATATATTTACTATAATCCGTATTGGTTTTTATAAAAACAAAAACGCTTAAAATAAATACTATACGTATAAAAAAATACCTAAGGGCAATAAATTTAAATTGGTTAAGTCCCGCAAAAAACCATTCAAAAAGGAAAGTTTGACAAAAAAAGAAGGCGAGAGACCAAGTGAATAAAACAGAATCGGCAGAAAGTTTGGGTATAAAAAAAATAGAAAATCCAAAACCAACCGCCAATAACGATGTTATTATAAGGTTGATTGTAAATAGTTCTAAAAATGTTTTGGATAATTCAATTTTATTGTCACTGTGCTTTGCAATCATTCTTACCCCGTATACCGGTATACCCACTGCGGCTAATAATACAAAGTAACGTGCAATACTTTCAGCAAAATTCAAGGTCCCTAAATAGGTAGGACCTAAAGTGCGTGCTAAATAAGGGAAGGTTATTAATGGTAATAAAACCTGCGCTAGCGCAAACAAAATATTATAAAAAACATTTTTCTGTGTTGACATTTACTGATGTTAACGGTAACTTGCATCTACAATTAATTGGTATAAATTCTTTATCATTGGCAACACCCTTTTAATTTTATCTCTCAAAGGTATACCATACACATATTTTTTATTCAACACATTTTCTATAAAGCCCTTCTCTACATTAATCTTTTTTGTAGCAATCATTTCTCTACAAAATGTGTTTAATTCTCGTATTTCTTGCAAATTTGTTTTTCCATTGGAGAAAACTCTTCCATCTGTTCTGATGGGTCTGCAATGTTTCATTTGAACTGCATGTATGACTGCGGTATTTGTTTTATTAAGTAATTGCTGAATGGTTGGAATTAAATAAACGTCAATGCCGGTTCCGGATATACTTTTAACAAAATATTGACCAGCCTCCATAAATATTCCAAAACTATAAAATGGCGACATGATCTCCACCCACCAGGCTTTCAAAATTTGGTAACCCGGCTTATGAATAAAATTTCGATGATTGTAATAACTGTCATGGGATAAGCTCGCTTGAAAGACATCTAATTTTTCTAATTCAGCTATAAATAAAAGTTTATTTAAATCGGTAATGGAAAAATAAATATCATCATCTAAAATACCAATATACTTATAGGATAAATTTTCAATTTTGGATAAATAGCTATGCACATTTTGTAAAATATCCCCCTTGCATTCTGATTTAATGGAAACAAAGTGATGAGATGTTATTGTTGCTATTTCGGGTTGTTTTGCCAAACCGGAGTAATCATAAATTAAAATGTCAAAATTTTGATTCGCATCTTTTAAAATGCAAGACAAGGGAGTTGAAATCCCATCCCATGTAATAACGACCAATGACTTTTGTTGCTCCATTTGCATATTTAACAAAAGTAGGACACAATTGTATTACGGCAATAAAAAAACTTAATTATAAGTTTACGCTTATATATCTGATAAAAATTTTCAGGGTCTCGTATGGTGCTTTCTGTATCTCCCCAAAATGTGATTACTTCAGGTACTATTGTTCCAATACGAACCATTTTCGGATCTATATATTCCTTAAAAATATCAATTTGACATTTAATTTTATTTGTTCTACTTAATAAATATTTAGCTGTCTGTGGGGTTAGCGAATACCCATAAGCGCCATAAATTGAGTTTAACAAAGGCTCGCCAATACTATATTTATTGTTTAATTGAATTTTTTTTGATTTTTTTATACTTGCATGTCCGGTCCATGCCCCCCAAAAAAACAGATCGTAATTCATCTTGATTTTGTCTATTTGTTGCTGCAAAATTTCAAGATTAATTATCTTGCTATCTGATTCTAATATTAAATAATGTTGATTCGAGTTTATATCATTATCGGCAACAATTTTTTGCCAAGCTTTTCGGTGTGACATAACTACGCCAATTTCATTGAACAACAATTCCTTGCCAAACCTAATTTTTGATAATTGAATCATTTTATCAATAAATGGCACATGTTGAAATTTTGGAAAAATAGCTTCAACTATCTTGCTATTAATGATTTGGTTTTGGAGTATCCCCACCTGTTTATTTCTTGCTGATTCGTATTTTGATTTGATGATATAAGCAGCAATTGGCGTAGTCATAGATATGTAAAATTATAGCTTTGAAAGAAAAGTAAAGCTATTTTCATTAACTTCTTTGAAATTTAAATAATACTTATTTTGTAATGCGTAGGGGGTAAAAAAATTCTTGGATCCATTATTAGGGTATAATATAAAGTGGGGCTTTTTTAACAGATGACAAAGGTGAATGGGCAGGCTGTCTGAACCAAATATAAAATCAGCATCGTTAATTAATGCCAATAATTCCTCAAAATTAGCGTATGACCCTAATACACTTTGCGACTCAGTTTGTATCGAGTTTTTGTTGGGTTTATTAAAATAAGCCACCTGCAATGATTTATTGGTGTCTTTTAATGGAGTTTTAATATGTTCAATTAAATTTTCAGGGATGCGCCTAGCAGAAATTCGAGCATCGGGTATAATTAGCACTTTGTTTAATGAGCCAATAGACAAGGGTGTTTTTAAATCGGTATTAAAAAACGCTTCCATTTCAGCATACACTTGCTTATCAATTATGGCTTTAAACGAATGCCCAGTAAATAAATTCAACAGGATTGATTTTTTTTCTTGTTCCACATAGTCCACCCCTTCATTATTCGGATTATTTTTTACAAACTGTTTTAATTTTACAACTTGCTGTAATGTGTTGGTTGAAATTATATGTCGGTTGGTAAATAAATTAAGTTGCGAATTTTTAATGTCAAAATCAATAAATTCAATTTTAAGGGAACTTAAATCAATAAAGTTGCTTAGTGCGTTGATTAAAGGCTTTAAATGGTTGGAAGCAATAACCGTATAATTATTTTTTTTTGGGCTATTTGCTAAAAAATGTAAAGCAATGGTAGCATCACCATAAGCGCGTAATAAAAATAAGCGATGCGAAATAGGAGTCATGGGGAAACTATGATTTATTATTCCCAGTATAGGCTAGCAATAAATACAGAAGCCCAGTAATCAATCCGGCGAACATGCCAATCAATTCAATGATTAAAAATGATTTTTGTTGGTTGACCAAAGGGAATTTGGGTAAATCCAACACCTGAATAATTGGTTTTTGATTGATCAACGAAATGCGTAATATTTCCACATTTTTAACTACCTCGGCGTACAATGTATTGAGCACTAATTTATCACGTTGTGACATTTCCTCAGGCACAGCTGATGATTTATATGCCTCATTCGCATCAAAAGTATTTAAAGCGGCAGATTGATAGGAAGTTCTATTTAATAACGCTTGCAATGAATCAGCTTTATTTTGTAATCGAGTTATGTTTGAACTTAGATTCCCCACTTTAATTTTAATATACATTTCGCTTGTTTCATTTAACAAACGCTCTGAAAATAATTTTGAAAATTGTGGGTTCGTTGAATTTGTACTAATGCTAATAATGGATCCTTTTTTATTGGTGCGTTGTACATTTAAATTTTCCTTATTGATTTTTTCAATCATAATGTATAGCACACTGTCTTGTATAATTGTATGCCCTGATCCTTTTTTTATCTTTGAAAAATTTAAATTAGCTAAGTCATTACTTTTACCTTCTAATTTATTTTTTAAACCACTCGTCTCATAATACAAATCGGCTAAGGTTTTATTATTTGCACTATCGGCTACATCAACCTTAGATAACAATACAGATTCTATAATATTTCTAGATTTGATAATTTCTAAAATATTGTCACCATCAAATAAGCCTGCATTGCCTCCAGTTAAGCTGCTAATATCAAAACCTAATTGCCCAGCCATGCCCGCTAATCCACTTCCGCTTGATTTTTCCTCTACAATAAAAGTAGCGGTTGCTTGATATTTAGGACTAGTGATAAAATAATAGGCTAACCCTAATACGCCACCCAAAACTATCAACAAGCCCAATAACTTTAATTTGGATTGAATAAATTTTATAAAATTTTTAGAAGAGACTATAATATCGGTAAGTGCAACTGTATTATTTGGTAATGACATTGTAAATTATTTTGTTGCATTAATAAGTGAAATTACTAAACCTACTAAGGAAGCGATGGTGGTACCAATACCAATCATTTCACCAGTTGTTAATTCTTTCTTAGGCTTAATAGGCACATAAACTTGTGATCCTGCTGTTACTTTTGGATAAAATTTTAGAAAAATAAATTTTTTCGTACTTCTAACTTTACCATTTGGACCAATCACATAGGATAGTGTTTTATCTGCATTAGATGCAAAACCTCCCGAAGCTCGAATGGCGTGCTTGAAGCCTTTGTTATTGTTATCAAAAGTAATTTTCATTGGGATATTCACACCCCCAAAAGTTTCAATGGTTTGTAACACTTTTTCAATTCTTAAGATATCATTTTCTTCTAAAATTAAATCATCTGGACTTCCAGGAAATTGCAATGCTTTTTTCAAGTCAAAACTCACAATTTTTTCCTCATTCTCTTTATAAATATTTTTTATTAATGCAGTGTCATTTAAGTTTTTTATTTCAGTTCTGTTTTTGATTAAATTTTGTCGGGTACGAAACACCACACTATCTGTAGTTGATTTTCCAATGGCTTGTTTACGAATTAAAATTGCACCGTCCGAATAAGCGGATGCTGTTAATCCGCCTGCCCGTTTAATTACTTCCGACGCACGTTCGTTTTTATTGGATAAAACATAGTTACCTGGATATAAAACCTCTCCCTCAATGGTAACCATTTTTTGCTCAGAATAACTGGTTGATTTTCGGACAGAGACAATGTCAAAGGGGGCTAATAAAAAATTGGGATTTTCATAAAAGGCAGAATTTTTATCAATATTAATTTCCCTAACAATTGCGTATTTAAAAGTTTCCTTTTCGTTTTCTAATTCTTTAACGCGTCTGGATATTTCAATCTTTTGCAAAGTAGCTCCATCTTTAATTCCCTTGGCCATTAAAATTAAATCCATTAATCGCATGCTATCGGTGTAATTATAATCACCCTGTGCATTTACTTCCCCATTGATGGAAACATAATACTGCTCTCTGATGGCATCCTTTTGGTAAATAAAAATGGAATCTTCTTTTTGCAATTGCATATTTGATTTACCAGATAAAATTTCATTTAAATTAAAATTTAAAAAACTTGGGGTAAAATCGGATTTCAAACGGATTAAAGCACCACGATCAAAATAAGTATTCTCTTTAATTTGGGCTAGCAATAACAAATCCTTTAAGGTATGTACCTCATTCAAACCATATTCACCAGGATAATAGATGGAGCCTTGAATATGCACTCTGTTCGCATAGGAGGAGGCAATGGTATCCACCAAAATAGTATCTCCTGAGATTAAATTAAAGCTGTCAAATTGATTTGATTTTGCAGTGAGTATTTCTTTATTTTTATCACCTACGCGTTTTACACGCACAAAGTCCTTGTGTCCCATATCGGCAAATCCACCGGCAAATTTTAATATATCTCCCAAATGATCTTTTTCCTCCACATCATATAAAGCTTGCTTTTTTATCGCCCCTTTCACGGCCACGCGGATGGTATAAGGTGCAACACGAATCACATCCTCATCCATTAATAATTTGTTTTTTGATAAATCACCTTTCAGTAAAAAATCATACAAATCAAATTTCACGAGTTCCTTACCATTGCGCATTAAAAAAATATTGCGAAAGGAGCCAATGTTATTAGGCCCACCTGAAGTGTATAATGCGTTCATTAAAGTAGAAAGAGAAGAAAGGCTATAGGAGCCTGGTCTTTTTACTTCGCCCACAACAGTAACACGAATACTACGTATATCACCTACGGAAACATTTACCTGTGTTTTACCAGAACCAATGGTGGGGTAAATTTTTGTGAGTGCGATTTTAATTTTTTGTTGCGCATCCTCCAAGGTTAATCCTGCAACTTTAATTGGACCTAGGTTCGGGAAGCGAATAAACCCTTCTGTACTTACATTTAATTTTTGTGTTCGTTCACTTACGCCAAAAACATCTACAATGATTTGATCATTAGCACCAATGATGTAGTTTTTGGGTGAAGGAATGGACAAATTAGGCTCAAAATTCAAAAATTCCTCCTCAAAAATATCAGCACCAAATACTTTTAGGGTATTAAGGCTCAAGCTATCTTCTTCCTTGTATAAACCCGATTTTATCCCAATTTTTTTGCGTTGGGTGTAAGGATCAGTTGCATTTTGCGGATTTTTGCCCAAATTCCCTTGATTTAAGGTGGACATTCTTGCTTTTAAAGCCTGTATTTGATCGTTAGAAAGGCCCTTTTCCTTTGCTTTTGCCTCTAATTCAGGTCCAGTTAAACCCGTTAATTGGTATTGACTCACCAATTGCATCAGCTGTTCATTGGTCATATTAGCCACATTCATGCTGCCATTTTGTGCGAAACCATTTAAGGCCAACAAAAATAATGCACTGATTATCAATAATTTACGAAATAAATTCATATAATTTATGTATATAATGTAAAAATAACGAATAATAATTTTTGTTTGGGCAAAAAGGGGGAAATATTCATGATCCAAACGCGTACAAAGATATCATGTGAGTAAACTTTATCAGCAATAAATGATGGGTATAAACCGTTATAATAATGTTACCTAAATATTATCAAAAATTAACTAATACATATTACATTATCAATACAATTTTAATGTAATTTCGCAGTACCCCCCTAAAATTTATTTACAACTAAGTATGTCATAACCTGTTCATTATATGTGACTTAGAAAAGCGTAGCTATATCCAAAATATTCAAATTAACAAAACATACCCTATGAAGTTTTTATTATTCATTGCGGCTTTTTTATTTATTACCAATGTAAGCTTTGCACAAGGCGCTTTAAGCGGCAAGGATTTGAGCACGATTAAAGTGGATGCATTAACTGAAGCTGAAATTGGACAAATACAACAACAGCTTAAACAAGGCGGCGTATCTATTGACCAAGTGGAACAACAAGCCATGGCCAAAGGGATGTCGGCAAGTGAGTTTGCCAAATTAAAAGCGAGGTTGGCCAATGCCAAAACCACCACAGGAAATAAATCACCTTTGTTAAAAAAACAAAGTAACCGACGTAACGATAGTAGCTCCAAAAAATCGGATAGTTTGGACTTTTTTAATTTTAAGCCTATCAATCCATTGATTTATGGATCGGAATTATTTAATCAAAACAACACTGGCTTAAGTTCCAATCAAAATATTGCTACCCCATTGAATTATGAAATTGGCCCTAATGATGTATTAAAATTAGTGGTGTATGGGGTGCAGGAATATGCAGAGGATATTACAGTTTCCAATGAAGGTCGTATACAGGTACAAAATGTAGGCCCCATTAAAGTTGCCGGTTTAACTATTGAAGCAGCCATTGAAAAAATTAAACAACAAATGGCGAATACCGCCTACCCAAGTATTGCAAGGGGTGAATCTAAACTAGCGTTAACCTTAGGAGATATTCGTACCATACATGTAACTGTTATTGGTGCTAATAAAAGCGGTGTATTTAATGTATCTTCCTTATCCAATGTATTAAGCTTGTTAACGGAAGCAGGTGGCCCCAGTGAAATAGGCAGTTACCGACAAATTGAATTAATCCGAAACAACAAACCGTTTAAGAAAATTGATTTGTATCAATTTATGCAAAATGGAGATCAGTCACAAAATATTGGATTAAAGGACAATGATGTGGTACGTGTACCGCCGTATAAAAATAGAATTGAAATTAAGGGACAAGTAAAACGCCCAGGTATTTTTGAGCTTATCGGCAATGAAAATTTTAATCAATTTTTACAATATGCAAGTGGATTTGATGATACGGCTTATACCGCTTGGGTAAAAATTATTCAAAAAAATGGCAAAGAAAAAGCAGTAAAAGATTTAGCAAAAATTGATTTTGCAAAATACCAACCACAAGGCGGCGATGAAATATTTATCTCAAAAATTTTAGACCGTTATGAAAACAGGGTAAAATTATCAGGTGCTATTTTTAGACCTGATTTATATGAACTTACCCCAGGAATGCGTGTTGCTGATTTGGTACAACGTGCCGATGGTTTAAAGGAGGACGCTTATACAGGGCGCGCGCAGTTAATAAGGTTAAAGCCTAATTTATTAAAGGAGCTAATTACCGTTAACTTAACCAAGGCATTGAAAAATGATCCTGCCGAAAATATTTTATTACAACGGGAGGACGAATTGTATATCAGCAGTGTTTTAGAAATGCGTGATTCATTGGCGATTGATTTAATGGGGGAAGTAAAAAATCCGGGCAAGTTTATTTATATTGATAGCATGACGGTGAAGGATTTAATATTATTAGCAGGTGGCTTTACTTATATAGCGAATAAAAAAGTGGAAGTGGCTAGGCAATTAAAATTTGGTGATAAGGTAACTAACAATAATGTAGCTACTATTTTACAAACCGAAATTAATGGGGATTTAAGTTTTAATGCGGGCCATGAAAATTTTATTCTACAACCATTGGATGTAGTTACGATCACTAAACAAACTGGTTATACGCAACCAGCTATTGTAAAAATTACAGGGCAGGTACAAAACACGGGTAATTTTGCATTAGCGAGTAGATTGGATAGAGTAAGTGATATTATTACACGCGCAGGTGGATTGATTGATGGATCCAGTAGTGAATTTGCCTTTATCAAACGCAAAAGATACGAGTTAGATAGTTTAAAATCCGATGAAATAAAAGCAAATATTGAAAAAGCCTATGTTGAAAAATTCAAGGCACAACAAAATGCAAGTTTGGAGGAAGAAAAACAATTGATGTCGGATGAAATGAAAAATGGTAATAGCACTACTTCCAATACAAGTTTAACCATGAGCACGAAGCTGAATGAAATGCAGCGCAAAAATTTAAAGGATACTTTGAATATGATGTATCAGGAATTACAGGACGACGTATATCAAATTGCGATTAATTTAAATGAAGCAATCAAACATCCAGGAACAAATTCTGATTTAATATTAATGAACGGGGATGAAATAGTGGTCCCTAAACTAGATAACAAAGTTAAAATAAGTGGCGGTGTATTAAGGCCTACCAATATTGTATATGAGGAAGGATTAACGATTGGGGATTGTGTATCGGCCGCTGGCGGCGTTTCAGAATATTCACGCCGTAATAAAGCATATGTAGTGTATGCTAATGGGAAATCGGCAAGAATGAAGGACTTTGGGTTATTTAGAATAAACCCTAAAGTTAAACCAGGAAGCGAAGTGGTGATTCCTGAAACTAATTCACGTAAGGACAAGGCCTTAAATGTTACCCTACAATACTTTACAGTAATTACCCAACTTATTGCAGCTTTGGCAACAGTTAAATTGTTAACCAAGTAAGTTAAAAATTGAAAATCATGCAATCAGAAAATACTTCAAACAATAGCAATTTTGATAATGATGAAATTTCCTTAAAGGAACTCATTTTTAAAATTCGGGAGTGGTATCAGTTTTTATTAACAAAGTGGAAACTCATAATATTGGTCAGCGCCTTTGGCGGTGCTTTTGGACTTACTTATGCTTTTTTTCAAAAACCCATTTACAAAGCCGATTTGACTTTTGCCATGGAAGATGAAAAAAGTGGCGGCGGTGGTTTAAGTGGCGCTATAGGATTGGCAAGTTCTATTGGGATTGATTTAGGTGGCACAAGTGGTTTAAGTGGTGCATTTTCGGGGGCAAATTTAACAGCATTAATGAAGAGCCGAAAAATTATTGAAAAAACATTGTTATCACCGGTGGTATACAATGGTAAAATTATTAGTTTGGCCGACTATTATATTGAATTTAATGAATTGAAAGAAGGCTGGAAAAAAAATCCCCATCTGAAAAATTTGCATTTTCCTGTTGCCAACGACAGAAGTAATTTCACATTACAGCAGGATTCTATATTGAAAATTTTTTTTATTAGTATTGTCAATAAACATTTAGAGGTTGGGCAAATTGACAAAAAAATTAGTATTATCAATGTTACTGTTAATTCTATTGAAGAGGGTTTTTCAAAAGAATTTTGTGAAACTTTGGCTAGGGTTACTACTGATTATTATGTTGAATTAAAAACAAAAAAATCAAAACAAAATGTAGCTATATTACAAAAGCAGGTGGACGATATTAAATCAAAATTAAATTACTCTATGATTGGATCTTGGGGACTAGAAAAAGTTAATACACAAGTTAATTCTACTATTCTAGGTCAGTTATCTTTAAATTTAGAATTATCAAAAGCCTCCCTTCGCAAGGAAACTCCATTTATTCAAATTATTGACCGTCCCATTTTGCCTTTGGATAAGGAAAGAGTGAGTAAAACAAAATCATTATTGCTTGGCGGATTTTTAGCTGGTTTTTTGACGGTATTGTATTTGGTGTTTACTAGTTTGTATAAAAAAATGATTGCTTAGTATAATAATTTATTTGGTATTAAATAATTAATTCAATCCCCCGTTAAATGTTTCAAAACAATAAACTCATGTTTAAAAATTTTAGTATTGTCCCTAGGTGGGTGATATTTTTAATTGACATTGGGGCCACCTTATTTTCCTACCTATTAGCTATTGCTATTCGGCAAAATTTAACCTTAATTGGTGTGGATTGGGCTGTTGTGATCAATTCTGTTGGGTTAATATTAATCATCAATACTTTGGTGTTTAATGCGATTAAAACTTATTCAGGCATTGTTAGGTATACTGGTTTACAGGATGCTGTTCGTATAGCCATTTCAATTTTAGCATCTTCGGCGATGTTGTTTTTAATAAACTCCATTTCAATGGCTGCGAAAAGTCAGTTTATTTTAAGTACTTCCATATTAATTGTATATACCAGTTTTAGTTTTTTATTATTAGTGAGTTACCGTGTATTGGTCAAGTTATTGTTTGCTTATGCCAAAAACTATAAGATGAAAAAGAAGAGTGTTGTTATTTTTGGCGCTGCCGATACTGGTGTAGCAACACAACGTGTACTTGAAAATAACGGAGGCTCCAATATTAATATTGCTGCCTTTGTTGATGATGATAAAAAGAAAACCAAGAAAAATTTAAATGGTATTCAAGTTATTCGTTTTGAGGAGTTTGCAAAATTAGTTGCTATACAGCCTATTGACGAATTAATTATTGCCAGCTTTACCATACCTACTAAACGAAAAAATGAATTGGTTGACTTTTGTTTGGACCATGATATTAAAGTATTAAGTGTACCACCTTATAGCAAGTGGGCTGAGGGTAAGTTTAGCAGCAATCAATTACAGAGTATTAAAATTGAGGATTTATTGGAACGTGATCCTATTGTGATAAATAATAATCAAATCCGTTCACAAATAAAGGGTAAGCGTGTATTGGTTACTGGTGCAGCAGGTTCTATAGGAAGTGAAATTGTTAGGCAACTATTACCTTACGCACCTGAAATGATTATTATGTGTGATCAGGCTGAAACCCCGCTTCATAATATTGAATTAGAATTACAGGAGCGAGGCACTCGTGTAAACTGTGTTTCGTTTTTAGCCGATATCACAAATGAAAAAAGAATAGAGGGTTTATTTGAAAATTTTAAACCGCATTATGTATACCATGCAGCAGCCTATAAGCACGTTCCAATGATGGAGCTTTGCCCAACTGAAGCAGTTCGGAATAATGTAATTGGGACTAAAATAGTTTCTGACTTAGCTGTAAAATACCATGCAGAAAGGTTTGTAATGATCAGTACCGACAAAGCGGTGAACCCTACCAATGTAATGGGGGCAAGTAAACGCATGGCTGAAATTTATGTACAAGGGTTATCGAGTGAAAAAAATATTGCTACTAAATTTATCACTACACGTTTTGGAAATGTACTTGGAAGTAATGGATCGGTAATTAATAGGTTTAAGGAACAAATTGAAAAAGGCGGACCCTTAACGGTGACGCATCCAAATATTACACGCTACTTTATGACCATCCCTGAAGCTTGTCAATTGGTATTGGAAGCGGGTAGTATGGGCAATGGTGGTGAGATTTTTGTTTTTGATATGGGGCAACCAGTAGCTATTGCCGACTTGGCTAAAAAAATGATCAGATTGTATGGCATGATCCCAAATATTGATATTAATATTACGTATAGTGGCTTACGCCCTGGTGAAAAATTATATGAGGAATTATTGAACGATGCTGAAAACACCCTAGCTACTTACCACGATAAAATTTTGATTGCTAAGGTAAGGGAGGTGGAACTGACTAATATTAATGAAAGCTTCAATGATTTGAGGTTATTAGTGACTTCGGCTTCCAAAGTCTCCAATGAAATGGAGCTGGTGGGTAAAATGAAGGAACTGGTTCCTGAATTTATCAGTAACAATAGCATATTTGAGCGTTTGGACCCTAGCCTTCAAACCAAGATATTGGATATGACGGGGGGGGGTAGAGATTTCTAATACGAACTAAAGGGTCCATATTTTACTCAATAATAATTAATTATACTACTCAATATTGCACTATATTTGATAAACAGTATTGAGTTTACATAATTAAAATGTGACTCAGAACGGCGAAGCCGTCATAAACTTTCTCGAACATCTCATCTACCCAATGATCTTAGATAAAATATTTACTGGAAAAATCAGGGTGCAATTACTCACTAAATTGCTACTCAATCCCACTAACACCGTGTATTTGCGCGGTTTGGAACGTGACTTAGGTGTAAGCAGTAATACAGTGCGGTTGGAATTAAATAAATTATCGGAAATGCAATTGATACAGGAGCAAACCGATGATGAAAACACAAAAACAAAACATTACGCTGTAAATACAAAACACCCCATGTTTAAATCCTTACGAGGGGTGATTATGCAGTATGTTGGCTTGGATCAGATTATTGAAAATATATTGGATAAGTTGGGAAATGTGGATGAGGTATACCTAACTGGAGATTTAGCCTTAGGAAAAAACAATCCTCTTGTGGATTTAGTAATAGTAGGCGATGTTGATAAAGGTTATTTATATCAATTAATTGAAAAGGCAGAAACCTTGATTGATAAAAAAATACGAGTTGCCTTATATCAGCCCCTGGAGTTTACTGAGAAAATGTTGAAGGATGTTGGGGTGTTTATGAAGTTGATGGGGTAGGATTTTGGATTAGTATATTTCAGAATTAATTAAAAACTTAACTCTTTCATCTTTCAATATAGGAATTTATTTGAACTAAGGAAGATGGGTAAGTTTGGTATATTATTATGAAAGTAACAGAATAAATTAAAATAAACTTAAATGAAAAAAGCAATTATTACAGGAATAACAGGTCAAGATGGTGCTTATTTAGCAGAATTTTTACTTAATAAAGGTTATGAAGTTCATGGTATTAAAAGAAGAGCATCTTCTTTTAATACTCATAGAATTGATCATCTATATCAAGATCCTTATACTCCTCATCGTCATCTACATTTACATTATGGCGATTTAACTGATAGTACTAATTTGATTGGTATAATTCAAAAAGTTCAACCAGATGAAATTTATAATTTAGCTGCAATGAGCCATGTGCAAGTAAGCTTTGAGGAACCAGAGTATACTGCAAATGCAGATGGAATTGGTGCCTTACGAATTCTTGAAGCAATAAGAATTTTAAAATTAGAAAATAAAACAAAATTTTATCAAGCATCTACCTCAGAACTTTATGGTTTAGTTCAAGAAGTTCCACAGTCGGAAACTACTCCATTTTATCCAAGATCACCATACGCAGTAGCAAAACTTTATGCATACTGGATTACTGTAAATTATAGAGAGGCTTATAATATATATGCTTGTAATGGGATTTTATTTAATCATGAATCACCATTAAGAGGCGAAACATTTGTAACAAGAAAAATTACAAGAGGTGTTGCACAAATTGTTTTAGGAAAAATGGACTGCTTACATTTGGGAAATTTAAATTCCAAACGAGATTGGGGACATGCAAAAGATTATAT
>Ga0209596_1001300_pt1 | contig 21752 bp, 17 predicted proteins | sample M_130807_MF_Meta_FD_187314 | JGI IMG/M metagenome (GOLD analysis project Ga0209596, IMG submission 187314) | Freshwater microbial communities from Lake Montjoie, Canada to study carbon cycling - M_130807_MF_MetaG (SPAdes) (version 2) | ecosystem: Environmental > Aquatic > Freshwater > Lake...
CCTTGTCTGAAGTTCGGGCGTATCTGGACGGGACGTGGGCGGTCCACTCGTCAGACCAGTACGGTACGCTGACATGACTATGGACGTCGGACAAGGCGGCGCAATCCCGGCGAATCTGGCACCACAGTTGTCGGTTGTTGCTCCAGTGTGGAATGAAGCTGAGACGCTTCCGCTCTTCTATGCCAGATGCCGTAACGTCCTGGATGCACTGGTCGAACGATGGGAACTCGTGCTGATCGATGACGGGAGTGCGGACGGATCCCGAGAGGTCATGGAGACACTCTCAAATTCGGACCCGCGGGTGCGGGCGCTGATCTTCTCGCGCAACTTTGGGCACCAGATTGCGATTACAGCCGGTCTGGACTATGCCCGCGGCGACGCTGTAGTGGTCATCGATTCAGACCTTCAGGACCCGCCTGAGGTAATTGCAGACCTGTACGACCAGTGGAAGTCCGGGTTCCAGGTGGTGTATGCCATGCGGTCTGCCCGGGTCGGTGAGACATGGTTCAAGCGGACCACCGCCTCGGCCTTCTATCGACTGATCCGAAGCATTGCAAATGTCGATATTCCCCTTGATACCGGGGACTTCCGCCTGATGGACCGCCGGGCGGCGGACGCCTTACGGTCGATGCGTGAGCATCACCGATTTGTCAGGGGAATGGCTGCCTGGATTGGATATCGCACTACCGCGGTGCAGTACGCGCGGGCCGCCAGGCATGCAGGCGAGACAAAGTATCCGCTGCGAAAGATGGCCCGCCTTGCAATTGACGGCATCACAAATTTCTCGTACCTACCGCTCCAGCTTGCTACGTATGCGGGTTTCTTCGTCGCCGGTCTAAGCTTGGCTGGAGTGCTGGCGGCAATTCTCATCCGCATCTTCCTGGGACACGAACTCACTGGTCAAGCAACGACATTGGTCAGCGTCCTCTTTCTCGGCGGGATCCAACTGATCTTCCTCGGTGTCATCGGCGAGTATCTGGGCCGGATCTACGACGAAGTCAAAGGCAGGCCCCTGTACTTGCTTGACACGGTTTTTGGCGACCCGCGTGCCTCCTCGCCCACGGGCAGCTCCAAACGAACAGCGGGCACCTATCGTGATCGGGGCGCTGCCCCGGAAGCGCGTCACGGCGATACGGATGAGTAGTGTCAGTCGGTCGCGTGTCATGCGTGCAGTCGCGGGCATAACCGGCATCGCGGCGTCGCTCGAGATTGCCCGCCGGGTGTCCGGAGCCGGACCGGATTTTGCCAACCCGCCCGGTAGCCCATTGCGCGAAGGCGGCCTTAGCGCCGTCTCAGGCTTCTTCCGCTCACGTCCACCAACTGAGGACAACCTGCCCCGAGCCGGTCACGTCCTGACACGACCTGAAGCCGTCGATTCCCTGCAGAGCGGTGGGATACGGCGTGATCAGGTGACCTGGCTCGGTCACGCAGGATTCGCGATCCAGGTCGCCGGAGTCAGACTGTTATTAGACCCATTCTTGACAGAGTTTGCGTCGCCAGTGCCCGGGATCGGTCCTCGCAAGTTTGTTGCTACACCGTTTGAACCCGCTGACTTTGGTCAGACCGACATCCTCCTGCTCTCGCACAACCACTACGACCACATGGACGCATCGACCTTGGACGGTTTGCCAAACCGGGCGCGCATGACCGCGGTAGTGCCCGAAGGACTCGGCGATCGGATGAGCGTATGGCAATTCGGGGCCGTGACAGAATTGCCGTGGGGAGCAACGACCGTGGTTCAGGGCGTGTCGATCTCCGCACTGCCGGCGATCCACTTCTCCGGCCGTGGACTGTTTGACCGAAACAAGTCCAACTGGAACAGCTACTCGATAACCACGGGTACCCGTCGAATCTATTTCGCGGGCGATACCGCCTTCGGCCCGGTGTTCCGCGAACGTGTCGCCCCAGGTGGACCGTATGACATCGCACTCGTGCCCATCGGGGCATACATGCCTGCATCAATGATGGCCGCGGTTCACTGCACGCCGGAAGAAGCGGTGCGCCTGGGACGCGACATCAACGCGTCGCGCCTGATTGGCATGCACTGGGGCACAATCTCCCTATCAACTGAACCGAACTTCGAGCCACCAAGGCGCTTCGCTGAAGCCGGTGCCGCTTCCAGATATCGAAGCGACGAACTCCTGCTTCCGCCAGTTGGGGGAACCGTCAGCCTCGCGTAAGCCAGGAACGGGATAGAAAATCCGGGACCACGCCATCGCGACAGAGAGTGAGCCCCGGAATCCTCTCAGGTGGCCTTACGTGGGATTGACGTCAAGCAATCCTTGTTTGACTGCCCAGTAAATCGTGTAGTCCACGCGATCCGGGTCACGCCCGGACATCAGGAGGGCAGCGCGCACGCCTTCAAGTGGCGACGCGGTGACGCAAGCGCGGCAAATTGGCCTCACAAGGTCGAGATAGAGAAGCTCCTCCATCTCAGGTGTCAAGTACACCGGGAGCGTTTCGGCGAGCCCTGCCGTTCCATATTCCGACGTCACGAGTGTGTCGGCGCCGACCAGACTTCGGGTCGCAAAATCCCCGAACAGGTCCCAAAGCGATGAAGCATCTGAAGTGTCAGGCACCAGATTGTCAAGGGTCTCACCGGCGTCTCCGGTGGTGTCGTTACCTTCGGCGGCCATGATCTCACGGATCGTCAGGACGTGCCTGAGCGCTGCACCGACCTGTCGGACATCGTAGACATTCGTCGCCCGTTGTCGCGCCCCCTCCGCAAGACGCAATCGGTAGGGTTCGTCGCTCCCAAGCAGGATGATCGCCTCCGCAAGTCGCGCGACGTCCACCGCCACAGTCTGCGCGACCAGCAAGTGCATCAAGGAATTGTCGATCAGCTTTCGATCCGGAAGGATCGAAGTGAACCTGGGCATGTACGTCGGGACCCTGAGGCCTGTCTCACCATGGACGACAGACTCCTTGTAGCCATCCCAATCGGCGGCCACGACCGGTACGTTGCAGGACATTGCCTCTATCGCGGTCAGCCCGAAAGTCTCCTGCGGGTTATCACTGGGAGCCACGAAGATTTCGGACGCGCGATAGAGGGCAACCTTCTCAGCATCACTGACATCGGGCCGAATGATCACCGCATCGTCAATCCCGCGACGCATCAGCAGCAACTTCACCCACTCCAGGTACGTGCCATGCGCCGCCGCCCCGGCGAGGATCAATTTCCACGACCCGCCTAGTCTTTGGCGCGCCCGCACGAAGGCTTCGATGACTGGCCCGATGTCGAACTTGTCGACAACCGAAAACCGACCGAGGCTAAGGATGTACCGGGTCCCCGCATCCAGACCAAGGAAGGCGCAGGCTTGATCGCGGTCACCGGGACAGAACTCCTCGGTATCTATCCCGTACGGGACCACGGCCATGTCCAATGTCAGGGGAAGTGGCACACCAAACCGTTTTCTCAGGTGTCCGGCTAGGGCCAGCATGATGGTGAACCCGGATTCACTCGTGCAATTGAGCAAGTCGTCATCGCGCAGCGGTGCGTGCATGTTCAGCAACATCGCTGTCTCGGTATCGGGGTAGCTGATCGAATAGATCACCGAAAGGATCCGGAAATCGGTCCCAGTCGCCTTCCTCAGGGACGCGAGACCGGCGACCTCAGCGGAGAACGTCGGCGCAAACACGAGGTCGTAATCATGGGTAACAACCTCCTTGTGGAGGTGAAGCATCTGGTGAACCGATACTCTGACCGACCGCAACCACGGGACATCCGCGACCATCCGCTCGTATGCACCCTGGTGTGCGAGCAACGGCGCAAAAAAATGCACTTCATCATAAAGTCGGGTCTCAATGAGCGACCGGAGCATGTACCCGCTACCAAACACGGCCCCCCGGAAATCGCTCTTCTGGACAGACCCAACCACCATCGGCAGGATCGCAAGGCGGCGGGTCAGGCTTCTGGTCACGTCATCATCCTGAGGGGTGCTATTTCGCGAATGGTGGTCCAGGTCATCGGTCAGGCCTGTGAACACCAGACCGTACTTGTGGCCCATCAAGATACCGGGTCGGGCGCCAGACACGTCCCTTATCCGACATGTATCCGGTCATTCGGGGCTACCATGGACCGTGGAAATCCGAAGGAAGCGTGCCACCCGCGGAAAGCAAAGGCATGGATCGGTTCACGGGATGGATCGGTGTTGCGGTCTTGGCGCTCGTCGTCGTCGCAATCGTCATGATCCGGTCGCCGGCAGTTCGTCCTGCCATGACGAGTGACCCGACTTCTCCAGAAGGGGTTACCCGTGCATGGCTGGTGGCAATTGACGACGGGAGACCGGAGGATGCATGGCCACTGCTCGCTCCCCGCACACAAGCCCGCGAGACCAGAGACGACTTCCTTCGGCGCATGACGAGGACAAGGGACAGCAGTTCTCCCCGTTCAACGATTGCCGGGGCCAGAATTTCCGGTGACGAAGCGGTGGTTGAAGTCTCAAGGTCGCGCCCTCGATCGCCTGAACCATTCTTCTTTTGGACCGGTGGCGCGCCATCGGAAAGGGTCGTTGCGCGGCTGGAACGAATTGAAGGCACCTGGAGGCTTACGGTGCCCCCCGGCGAATGACGGGACTGTCGGAGCAAGCCAGCAATCAGCGCAAATCACGGGTGATGCTTCCGAGACGCTACCGATGGACGCCACAATGATCTCGATGCCGATCAACGAAAGGTGCGAACCGAGTTGAACTTAGTCCGACGCATCTACTTGTTAGCGGTCGCCCTTGTTTCGCTCGCGCTTGGGTCGGCGTCGTTCAATGCCGTGGCAGTGGCAGTAGTCGATACGTTGATTGGTATCGACGCTGAGGTCCCCCTGCTTGGCGTCGCGGGAATCATTGTCCAAATGCCCATATGGGCCATCCACTGGACGCTTGCCCAACGCGATGCCAATCGATCACTGGCTGAACGAGGTTCATTGCTTCGTCGTACCTATCTGTATGTAGTGATGACCGCGGGTCTGACAGTATCCGCCGCTGGATTATCTTCAGCGATCACGCACTTGGCCGGGTCCGGGACGCGGGACGAAATCGTCGAAAGTGCCATCGGAGGCATGATCGGACTAGCCCTTTGGGTGTACCACCGCCGCGTCATCGTGCTTGACCGCGTGCTTTGCGCCGAAACGGGTCTTGCGTCAACAGTCCGGCGGATTGCGTCCTATGGACCCGCGACAGTGGCCGCTCTTTTCGCACTCTCAGCGGTGACCGAACTCGCGACACAACTCGTCCGAAGGATTGCTGCAACAGACATCGGCACGCTTGGGGTCGAACAGACGGCTTGGGCAATCGGCACGGCCATCGTCTCCACCGCAATCTGGGTGTCCCACCATCGTGGTGGGTCTGCTTTCGCGGGCGGGGTCGTCACCTGGCCTCCAATCGCTGGGCCACCGGAGGATGACCAGGCAATCGTCCCTGTCGCGTACCGGTTCGTGGTGCTCACGGTCGCGATCGGGTCGACGATGTACGGCGCAGCCATGTTGGTGGAATGGATCCTCGGGCTCACTGTGGGATCGGCCCCGCCCGACCATCCGTTCGAAAGCGCACTCGATGGGATGGTCGAGGCATGCGTATTCGGCAGCGCCTGGTGGCTGTTCAGACTTGCGTCAATCGAGTCACGGTTCACCACGCAAGACGGTAAGCCCCGGGGCCTCGTCATTCTCTACCGATACCTCGCGACGGTCGTCGGTCTTTGCATTTGGGTCTCGGGACTTGCACTTCTCCTGACAGATGCGATCACCTATGCCACCTCGCACTCGGCGGCGGGAAACCTCGAAGGTGCGTGGCGCCGTGAGGCCTCACTCGTAATGGTAGGTGTCCCACTCTGGCTCGCCTATTGGAGGGCACCGGGCCACCCACTCCTGGATATCGGCGAAACCGGGTCTCGTTCGAGGCGCGGTGCGCTCTACCTCGTCTTGCTTGCGTGCGCCCTTGCACTCCTTGCGACAGGTGTCGCAGTGGCCTACGCGGCGCTGGAGGCGCTTGTCGGTCGGGATGTGAACGAGATTCCGTGGTGGGCGTTGGTCGCCACCCTGTTGTCATTCGGTATCGGCGGCTATCACTTCACCGTTTTGCGCGCTGACGCCCGGCGCCTCTCAATAGTCACCGTCAAGTCCCCAGATACGGTCGGTGGCCCGTCCGTCGCAAGCCTGCCGGAGGATCCAACACTGACGGAATGGGCGGTGATCAGCGGAGGACGGAGCGCAACGTCCGTGACCTGGTTTGGCACCTACGCTGAGGCCCGGGTCGCCTCCGCACGCATGCGTGAAGTGGATGAAGGTGCTGCCGCGTGGATGCGAATTGTCCGCACGGTCCCAACCACGCCCGCGGACGGACCAGATCAGCCGGCGTAGTTTGGCGCTTCCTTGGTAATGACGACATTGTGCGGATGGCTTTCGCGCACTGATGCACTGGTGATGCGGATGAACTGAGCCTTCCGGTGCATCTCGGCTATGTCGGCAGCCCCAACATAGTGCATGCCCGCCTTAAGGCCACCGCTCAACTGATAGATCAGGTCCGCCAAGCGACCCTTGTACGGAACACGTCCCTCGATGCCTTCGGGAACCAGCTTGAAGGCACCCTCCTGCACATACCGGTCACGCGCATAGCCCCCGCGGCGCTGCATGGCCGCCAGCGAACCCATGCCCCGATAATCCTTGTAGTGCTCACCCTGGAAGATCACGACCTCACCCGGTGACTCATCGACCCCCGCCAGCAATCCACCCAGCATGACCGAATGTGCTCCCGCGGCGATGGCTTTCGCAATCTCGCCCGAGTAGCGAATGCCACCATCAGCCATGACCGGCACACCGTGCCTCCGGGCCGCGGTTGCACACTCCATGATGGCGGTAAGTTGCGGGACACCCGCACCAGTGACGATCCGGGTGGTGCAGATAGACCCAGGCCCGATTCCAACTCGAAGTCCGTCTGCACCTGCTTCGATCAGGTCTCGGGCACCTTCGAAGGTGGCGACGTTGCCAGCAAGGATGTCCACATCGAACGATTTCTTCAACCACTTGATGGCTTCGATCACCCCGACTGAGTGACCGTGTGCGGTATCAAGGACCAGAAGGTCCGCACCGGATTCCACCAGAGCACCCGCACGCTCCTGCATGTCAGGACCAACCCCGATGGCCGCACCGACGCACAGGCGCCCACGGCCGTCCTTGGTTGCCAAAGGGAATTGGACCTTTTTCTGGATATCCTTGACAGTGATGAGGCCCTTGAGAACCCCGTCGTCATCGACAATCAACAGCTTCTCGATCTTGTGACGGCGAAGGATTTCCTTGGCCTCATCGAGAGTAATGCCGACCGGCGCCGTCACCAGACCCTCGTGGGTCATCAGCTCGGAGATTGGCCTCGTTGGATCCGTCTCAAAGCGGGTATCCCGGTTAGTGAGGATGCCCACTAGCCGGCCCTCCTCAACGATTGGGACACCCGAGATGTGGTACTTCTGCATCACCATCTCGGCATCCGCGAGCCGGTCTGTCGGGCGAAGGGTCACCGGCTCCACAATCATTCCGGCCTCGGATCGCTTGACCTTGTCCACCTCGGCCGCCTGCAAGTCCACAGGGAGATTGCGGTGGATCACACCAAGACCCCCTTCACGGGCCATGGCAATTGCCATGCGTGCCTCTGTGACGGTGTCCATGGGCGAGGAGACGACAGGAAGATTGATGCGGATGCGCCGGGTGAGGAACGTTGCGGTACTGACGTCATGTGGCAGGACCTCACTGCGTCCTGGCCTCAACAAGACGTCATCAAATGTGAGACCGTCGGTGGACACCCAGATTGGCGTATCGCGTTCGAGTGGTGCGAAACCCGACGGAGTGCCAGGGTCTTGCGGATGGCCTTCGGTCCACGGAGACGCGTCAAGCGACGGGCCACCCGAACGCACGGGCGATGACGGGGATGCCCCTTGCGACACCGTAGCCATGCGTTCATCTCCTTCGGCCTACCTGGCCATCGCGCATCTCACGACAGGTTTTCGAGAGACGGAACCACCGCCCTGTCCGGTCACACGCACTTGAAAGACCAGTTCGGACAACACTTCCCGTACCTGAACTCTAACGTCCGTAGGCAGTGATCGCAACGCGCCGGAACCGACGATTGGCCCTCGCCCGCGATGTCATTGGCCGGTACTGCACGCTGCTCGGCCGGGTTGCAGAACCTGCGCAAATGAGCGGGGTTGAATAAAAATATGTGCGAGAAGCATGACCGGTTGTCGATTGCGCTGCCAAAAACTTCCCAACCGGCGATAATGAGGCCATGACGGGACAACAGATTTTACGACCGGCGGCGGAACGGAGGTTTTCCGATGCGCTTCGTTCCGCTTTCACAAATCAGGATGATCCGTGGTACATGCGGATCCAGTTGGCGTCAACCACACTTGTTCTCATCTCGATAGGCGCTCTGATGGCCGAGACCGTTCCCGGGGTGGCTTTGGAGTATGCGTCGCTTTGGCATGGGCTTGAGTGGGTCTTCATGATCGGGTTCGGTCTGGAATACCTTGCCTACCTGTACGTGGCTCGCGAACGCCTCAAACACGCAACGTCTTTCTGGGGATTGGTTGACCTGCTTGCAATCCTTCCGTCGGTCTTTCTTGTCCTCGGTGTCGGCGTCGCGGGCGGTTTCCTCCGCACGTTAAGGGTGCTCCGGGTCCTTCGGACACTGAAGATCTTGCGGCTCGCCGTGACCCGCCTAGCGCACAGCACTAAGAATTCCGGGAAACGGCGAAACACGATTTGGATTGACCTCCAGATCTACTCCATGGCGGTCTTTGTTGCGTTGGTGCTTTCAGCATCCCTCGTATATGAAGTTGATCATCTGAGCGAAGGATCACCGTTCACCGACATCCCGACAAGCCTCTGGTGGGCGGTAGGGATGCTCGCAACGCACGGAAGTCCCCTCATGAGTGCTTCGGCATCGGCACCGGTGAAGATCATCGCATCACTGACGATGCTCACGGGCGTGGCACTGTTCAGCATTCTTACGAACGTCATCGGCCGATCGCTGCTGACAACGCTTTTCGGTGATGACGGCCGGGATGATGCTTCCAAAGAGCGCAACCGTCGCAGACGAGCCGAAGCAGCGGAAGCGGCGCGCCAGGTCGGGCCGAAGATTTCGGGTCAAGTTGACCGTGCAATAAGCTCGTCTGGCCTATTGGCAGGCCCGGAGGCGCCCCCCGTACCTGCACATCTGTCCCATGGCTGGGGTCGCTGGCTCTGGTCCGCATACACCAACATCTATTCGCGGGAATACGAAATAGTTTCGAAAGTTGTGACATTTTCAATTTTCTTGGCCACGGCCACCATCATGCTCGAATCGTTACCTTCATTCGTAGAGCAATACGGTTCGCTACTCGAGGCGACCGAATCGCTTGTTCTCGTGGTCTTCGTCTTGGATTACGTGGCACAGATTTACATCGCCCCGGATCGGTGGGGATATATCCGCTCATTCTGGGGCATCATTGACGTAATCGCCATTGTGCCCGGCCTTTTCCCGATCCTGGGAATAACCCAAGTCAAGTCGATCCGTCTGTTCCGGATCCTGCGTGTCCTGCGTGTCCTCAAGCTCCTGAAAGCCGCAGCGACGCGTGCCCGACACACTGTTGCCAAGAACCAAGATACGTTCCGGACCGACCTCGAGATTTACGGGATTGCCCTGTTTACGGCGGCAATCCTGTGCGGGACACTCATCTGGTTCGCGGAAGGCGACGTTGAGTCGGGGTCATCTGCACCCAATGCCTTTGAAGGGTTGTGGTTCGCGGTTGTAGCACTCACCACGACTGGTGCAGGAGTGAACGCCCCTACGACCCTCTTCGGACGAGTGGTGGCCTCCTCAACCATGATCGTCGGACTCGCCCTCTTCGGTGTCCTGACCAGTGTCATCGGGCGGGCGATGCTCAAGTCGCTGTTCGGTGACGACGGTGGTGATGATGGTGACCTCGCGACGCTCGATTCCGACGAAGATACTGGAACACAGGTGGACTATGGGTCCGTCTCAAAGGTCGGCAACTGATAGAACCCATTTTCTCGTCGACCGATCCGGATTTCACACAGGGGGAGAGTGTTCATGGACTCCACAGAACCGGGCTTGGACGGCTACGGTCGTGATGTCTATGCCTCTGCCAAAGGCGATGTTGATGAAGCAACCATCGAGCGCCTGCGAGGCGTAAGCGTCGCAACCGCGTGGTCAGTGCTGAGCAAGGCCGGCATCCTCAAGCCCTGCATGGCAGGTGTGACCCCGCTATCGGGCCCCGAGGGATTCCCCCTTGTCGGCCGGGCCCGGACACTTCGCTACCTTCCACTGCGTGAGGACCTGTTACCCCTTCTACGCGCTGCAGGTCATGCGAACCCCCAACGACAACTGTTTGAACTGGTGGGTTCAGGCGACGTCGTGGTGATTGATGCAATGGGCCAGACGGAAGCCGGAACCTTGGGAGATATCCTGGCAACTCGTCTCAAGGCGAGGAATGTCGCCGGAATCGTCACAGACGGATGCGTCCGCGACGCGCCATTCATCAAGCGGATGGGTATCCCGGTGTTCACCAAGAGCGTGCATCCGGGGGCCAACACCAGCGCACTGCTGCCATTTGAATTCGACGGACCTGTCCAATGCGGCGGGGTTACCGTGCTACCCGGCGACATCATTCTTGGTGATGAGGATGGCGTCGTGGTTATCCCGGCTCATCTGGCAGCAAAGGTTGCCGACGACGGGCTTGAGCAGGAACGCCTTGAAGGGTTCCTACGCATACAGGTAGAGAACGGCGAGTCCCTGCGTGACGCATACCCGCCAGGACCCCGCCTGCGCGAGGCATATGAGGCATGGTGCCGTGAGAACCCCCACAGGTAAGTGATTGTGACGTCGGTGCCACGTACTTCAGGACTGGGAACCCGGTCTGGCGTACCATCGGGGAATGATTTGGCCGGGCCGTACCCAGTCCTGCGACCGTTGCCATGAAGTCGATCGGGGGTCGCGAACATGAAGTCATCGATGACCCAAGACTGGTCCGGGGCAACCAAGGTCCCAGTTCTCCGGTCTATCGCGCACACGCTGATCAATGGCAATTACGCGCTTTTCATGGCCGGGAGTTTCTGCTCGGCGCTCGGCGGGTGGGTTCAGGCCGTCGCCATCGGATGGCTGGTGTTCGATCTGACTGGGTCACCATTCGTCTTGGGTCTGGCGAACTTCGCGCAGATGTCGCCACTCTTCTTCCTCGGCCTCATCGGCGGCGTTCTTGCTGATCGTGCCGACCGTCGAATCGTCCTGATGATAGGACTGTCAGTCGGCACCGTAGCAATCTCCATCCTTGCCGGACTGACGTACATGGGTCTGGCGACGGTCCCCATCATCCTTCTCATCTCCCTGGTGCTGGGACTGGCCAACGCTGCCGTCTGGCCCGCATGGCAACCCTTCATCAAGGAACTTGTGCCCACCGAACGACTGCGTGAGGCCATCGCCTTCAATTCCGCGCGCTTCAACCTCAGCCGTGTGCTGGGTCCGGCTTTTGCTGGCGGCCTGCTTGCCAGTTCAGGCGCCGCCGCCTGCCTTGCGGTCACCGCGGCAACCAGCTTGACCGTGGTGGCCTCGACCTATGCAATCCGGCGCCCGGCACCACTCAGGGCGTCACGAGGCGCACCGTGGATGTCGTCGCTCGGCGAGGGTCTCTTGTACGTCAGGGAAGACCGTTTCTCGTTCCGCCTGCTGGCCGTGACGACACTGTTCGGATTGGTCGTGATGCCATATTCAACTTTCCTGCCCGCCCTAGCGCGTGACGTCTTGCACTGGGGACCGGAAGGACTGGGACAACTCCTGACCGCGGCGGGACTGGGCGCAGTCGGCGGAGCCGTCTTGAACGGGGCACCGTTCATCGGTGCACATCCCAGGCATGCGATGGTGGCATTCAGCCTCATCGGCGGAATATCAACGCTTATGCTCGTCGCCGGCGCTCGGTTTCTCGAGGTCGATGCCTGGATCGCGTGGTTCGCACTCGCCGGCACAGGACTGGGGACCGTTGGCTTCCTGACTAGCGCCAACGCAACCCTCCAGATGCGCATTCCGGATCATCTCGTGGGCAGGGTCATGGGATTGTGGGTAGTGCTCAACGCGGGGACCAACCCGCTTGGCAGCTTGGCACTGGGGTGGTTGGCGGAGTATGTCCCGCTTACCACCATCTTCGGAATTGGCGGAATGGCCAGCATTGTGGTCGCAGGAAGTCTGGCAATCGCTCTGAGGAACGAACCAGACACCTTCATTCCCGCCTGAAACTGGTGCACCGCCATTCGGTGGGACGTCAGAGTGTCAGCGCGTCAAGGGTAACCCTGAGGGCATCAGGCAGCGAGTACCCGACGGCTTCGACAGCAGCATCGACATCCGCAACGGTTTCGGTACCGACAATCACGCTGGCGATCGCCGGACGTCCAAGCAACCACGACAGGGCCAAGGTCGCCGGCGCCTGTCCCCAATCCTGCGCAATCGTGACGAGACGGTCTGCCAGATGGATCTGAGACGGGGTGAAGTCAACTCCACCACGGCGGACCCATTCAGGGTCTCCGGCCGGATGGGCTAGCGAAACGCTTCCGGTCAGCAGACCGACTTCAAGGGGCGAGTAGACCGTAACGCCAACATCGAGAGCTTTGCACGCGGGCAGCACCTCGGTTTCGACAGCACGATTCGCAAGGTTGTAGGGCATCTCCATGGCGATCGGTGCGGACCAACCGCGCCGATCGCAGATCCAATGGGCGCGTGTCAGTTCCCATGCAGCAAAATTCGAGAACCCGACATATCGGACCTTGCCGTCCCGCACAAGGTCATCAAACGCCCTGAGCGATTGTTCAAGCGGGGTGGTTGGATCCTCATGATGCGCGTAGTACAGGTCGATGTAGTCGGTCCCCAGCCTTCGGAGCGACGCCTCACATTGGGCAACGATATGGCGTCGGGTCAATCCTCCGCCACGCGGACCGCCATCATTCGGTCCTTCCCCAACCCGTTCCTGAACCTTCGTGGCGATGACCACTCTGTCCCGCCTGCCACGAACAGCCTTGCCGACAAGCTCCTCTGATCCCGGCCGTTCACGCCACGTTGGCATCCCGGGGCGATCGAAGCGTTCCTGATTGCCGTACGAGTTGGCGGTGTCTATGAAATTGATGCCAGCGTCAAGCGCGTGTGCAACAAGATCATCGGAGGCACGCGCGTCCGGACGCAGTCCAAAGAAGGCCGTGCCCAGACACACCGTTGAGACGCGAACGCCGGATGCTCCAAGAATTCGGTATTCCACAATCTCTCCTCCGAACTACAACGTGTGCCGACTTGCCGACCCAATCAGTGAGCGATCGTGACCAGGTGAGGTCAGAAGTGTTGCGGTGTCCGAGAGTGAGGCTAGCCTCCAGAGATCGCCGTGATGAAATGGACCTCGGAATCCGGACCGACTTCCTGATACATTGCCACCCGGTTGGTGTATGCAATGTCATCTACCGCGACAGTCTGGCTCGGCTTGAAATACGCGCCGTTGCACAGGCGGTCCTTCATGCCAGGAAATTGGACGTCGAGTTCATCCACGACCGCCCGGACCGTCTGGCCCAGGACGTGGACCTTTGTCTGTCCCCCTGCGAGCTCCCGCAAATCAGGTGAGAGAAAAACGGTCGCCATAGTTCGCTGCCTCCGGCACATCGCGCCATGTGACTGAACGAGTAAAGGGATGCCATTCCCCCGCCCGCGTTGACGTTGCGAGGGAACGGCATTAGTCAGGAATGCTTCCGCCAAGCCTAGATGACGCCAAGGGCGTGAAGGACTGCGCCCGGGTTCATTGGCAATGCATGCATCCGCACGCCGATTGCGTTGTGGATGGCGTTGGCTACTGCCGCCATCGGCGGCACGATTGACGCCTCGCCGACGCCTCGCACGCCGAACGGATGCCCCGGGTTCGGGACTTCGACAATCACCGTGTTGATCATCGGCACGTCAAACGCCGTGGGAAGCCGGTAGTCGAGCAGTGAGGTGTTGGCCATCTCACCCTTGGAGTTCATGAAGTACTCCTCGCTGAGCGCCCACCCGATCCCCTGCGCACTTGCACCCTGCAGCTGGCCCTCGACATAACTCGGGTGGATTGCCTTGCCCGCGTCCTGCACGATGGTCCACTCCAGGATCTGGGTCTTGCCGGTCTCGACGTCTACCTCGACGTCCACGATGATCGAGGCAAATGCCCCGCCGTGGCCCTGTGGATCAACGTTGCCGGTTCCGGTGATCGGTCCTCCGGTGTCCTCGATGTGGTGCGCCGCTTCCTTGAAGGACATCGAGTGGGTGCCGGCATGGAAGGACCCGTGGTCGTAGGACACGTCATCCGGCGCGACCGACCACACCTTGGCAACGCGTGCCTTCATCTGGGTGACCACACTGCGTGCCGCTTCGATCGCGGCCAATCCGGTCGCGAAGGTCGTGCGGCTCCCACCGGTCACGCCTGTGTAGCCAACAGAATCGGTATCCACGACGCTCGGGCGGACGTCCTCGGCACGGACGCCAAGGATTTCGGCCGCCTGCATCGCAATTGATGCGCGGCTCCCGCCAATGTCCGTTGATCCCTCGATCAGGGTGACCGACCCGTCGCCGTTCACACTGATTGACACGCTTGACGCGAGACCGATGTTGAACCAATAGCCATACGCAACACCGCGACCGCGCTTGGTCGATGGCGAAGGGGTGCCAAGCGGCGCGCGGTAATGGGCATGCTCCTTGGTCGCGTTCAGGACTTCGATCCCGCCAACCTTCTTGTGCAATGGTCCCTGGACTAGCCGTGTTCCCTCATGCGCGGCGTTCAGGAGACGGAACTCGATCGGGTCCATCCCGAGCTTCTCGGCTAGCTCGTCGATCACCTGCTCGGATGCGAACGCGGCTTGCGGAGCACCGGGAGCGCGGTACGCTGCCGTCTTCGGACGGTTCGTCAGCACGTCGTACCCGTCAACCCGCATGTCGTCACACTTGTACGGTGCGAAGACGCAGAGCATCGCTGCACCCGTGTCGGATCCGGGGTACGCCCCGGATTCCATGTACAAGTCCGCGGTCATCGCAACCAGGTGGCCTGCCTTTGTGGCGCCGAACTTGATCTTTGACCATGACCCGGGGGCTGGGCCGGTGGCCTGGAAGACCTCGGCGCGGGACATGATCAACTTGACCGGACGGCCACTCTCGCGGGACAGCAGCGCTGCAAGCGGCTCAAGGTAGACATTGATCTTGCCACCGAAACCGCCACCGATCTCCTGCGGGATCGCCTTGATGCGTGATACCGGCACGCCGAGGATCTCGGCAGTGCTGTCGCGGACGGCGAAGGCACCCTGGGTTGAACTCCAGATGGTGATCTTGCCGTCCTGATTCCACATTGCCGTCGCGTTGGTCGGCTCGATGTATCCCTGATGGACCATCGTGGTCGTGAAGTCGCGCTCGACGATCACGTCCGCCTTGGCGAACGCCGCGTCCGGATCCCCGAGTTGGTGACGCGCGTGCTTGGTGATGTTGGAGTGGATACCCGTGTCCTTGCCGAGTGACTTCTGGGTGATCTCGGGATGGATCAGCGTGGCACCCGGAGCAATCGCGTCCTTGAGATCCACCACTGCTTGGAGGGCCTCGTACACGACCTCGATAAGCTTGCAGGCTGCCTCAGCGACGTGAACGTTGACCGCCGCGACGGCCGCGACGGCGTGACCCTTGTAGAGGACCTTGTCGCTCGCAAGGATGTTGTCACTCATGTGCTTGAGATTGCCGCCACCCTCGCCAAGGTCAATCTCGCGATCCTCGGCGGTAGGGAGGTCGGCGGCCGTAACCACTGCGTGGACACCATCGAGGGCACGTGCCTTCGAGGTGTCGATGCTGACGATTCGCGCATGGGCGTGGGGACTGCGCAGGACCTTCCCGAACAGGAGGCCATTCAGCCGGGTGTCCCCGCCGTACGTCGCACGTCCGGTCACCTTGTCCACACCGTCGTGACGGACAGGGCGGGTACCGACTACGTTGTAGTCGCCATGGGAAATGATGATGTTGGCGCCATCATTAGCCGAGATGACGCGGGTCGCTGCATTTTCACCGGTGGGACGATCGATTGTCGTCGTCATAGCCCTGTCCCTCTGTCAATTGCCCCAATCCTGCGCATTGTCGCGCGGGTCTGGGGAAAACGGTCACGTTTGAACCGATCTGGCCTAGTGCCCAACCCTCATGATGTCCGAGGCATGCATCACGGCCCGAACGATCTTGTCGTAGCCGGTGCATCGGCACAGATTGCCCGAAAGCCAGAACCGAACCTCATCCTCGGAAGGGTGCGCATTGTGCTTGAGCAATTCCGACGCTGAAACGATGAACCCCGGCGTGCAAATGCCACACTGCAATGCAGCCTCTTCAAGGAAAGCCGTCTGGAGGGGGTGGAGTCCTCCCACCGGGGCAATACCCTCGATGGTCGTGATGGACTGTCCGTTTGCCTCGACACCGAGCACGAGGCATGAGTTGACAAGGCGTCCATCCATGACCACGTTGCACGCGCCGCAATTTCCGTCAGAACAGCCTTCCTTGGTGCCCGTCATGCTCAAGACGTCACGCAGGCACTCGAGAAGCGTCTGGCGTGGCTCCGCCAGGAACTGGACCGATTGGCCGTTGATCGTCGCCTCGACGACGACTTTCGTCGCCGAATGGGCATCTACCGCAACCATGTTGGCTCGCCCTCCCTTTATTTCTTGTAAGGCCGGTCCGCAAATCGGACGGTCGGCCCATGGTTGATGTCGTAGCAGGTCAGTGCGCGGCTCCGTTCGTACGGACACGATGCGCCTCATGGGCCCCAGGCACATGTTCGCCCCGGGCACGGGCAATCGCTCCAGCCAGGGCGCGCTTCGTCATGACCCCGGACAGATGCACGCGCTGCGCGATCGTTCCACGCATGTCGGTAATCGGCTTTGCTGCTGCGCGCGCCGCGGCTGCCGCGGCATCGAGGGCGGATTCTTCCCCACGGGTACCGACAACTGCCTTGACCGCGTCGGGGACGCCAATCGGCGTCGGGGCGACCGAAGTCAGGAAGACTCGCGCCTCAGTCACGACGCCATGGCTGTCTAGCGCAACCCATGCGCCCGCCCCAGCAACCGCGATGTCCATCTCGTTGCGTGGGATGAAACGCAAGTAATGACTTGCACTATGGGCACGAGGTGCGGGCAAACGGATCGCGACAAGAAGCTCATCTGGGTGCAGGACTGTCTGACCCGGCCCCGTGCAGAACTCGGCGACCGGAACCTCCCGGCTTCCGCTCGGTCCGGCGATAAGTGCCACTGCCCCGGCAGCTGCCATTGAAGGGATGGTGTCGCCCGAGGGGGCACCATTGCACAGGTTGCCTCCAAGTGAGGCGCGTCCCTGAATTGCAATGCCTCCGACAATGCTAACCGAGTCGATCACGCCCGGGTACCCGGCAATGATCGCCGGATGGGAATAGACCTTGAAGCACGGCACGGCCGCACCGATCAAGACACTCCCGTCGGCATTGACACGGATTTCGGTCAGATCAGGGATGCCCTTGACATCCACCACCCGGTCGATCTGACGGCGACCCGACTTCAACTGCACCAACAGATCGGTGCCACCAGCAAGCGCCCGCGCCTTGCCGGGCTTCTCCGCGAGGAGTGCCACGGCTTCGCTAACGGACCCTGGGCGCACGTACTCAACGTTGTCCATGCGTTCGGTTCCCCTCCAGCTATCTTCTCCCCCGCTTCGCGCTCAACTTGGCCACTCCCCCGTTGCCGGATGATGGGCACCAAACCGCACTTGGCGAAGGCTTCTACTCGCTTCACGACTGACGAGCCTGCCAAATTGTCAAACAATCCGGAAACATCTCGGCAGATCACATTCATGGTACCCGGCGGGGAGTGTGTCTGCATCCGGCACGATACGCTGTTGGGTGAAACTCCTCCGATATCAACCGTTGCCACAAAATCAGCACTGGAGTAAACGAATTGAGCCTGCGCGCCAACTTTGAAGAGATTGTCATGCTCTCCGTCATCGGAGAGATCGGATCCCCTCGCCGTCCATTCTCTCCATATGTAGTCACCCACGATGGCCGACCGGTCACCGTCCCGAGCTCGGGTGGAATTACCTACAACGTGAGAGTTGGCGACCGTGCCTCCGGATGGGCGTGTGACCACGTCGAACCGGGCGCCACCGTCCGCAACAAGGATGCGGATGAGAACAACGCGCTGGCGATACTTTCCTGCATCGGGAATGAGGCCCATGTCGTTTCGGGAGAAGGGAAAGGGTCGGTCGGCACCGTAACCGGCAAGCACGGGGGCGCGGAACACCTGATGATCGACTTTAGCCCCGAGGTTCTCAACAAGCTCACAATCGGCGACAAGATCCAGGTCCGCGCCTACGGCCGCGGGCTGCGCCTGCTTGACGCACCCGAAATCAAGCTCATGAACATGTCGGTGCAACTGCTTCAACGCCTGCCGGCAACAGTAGCGGAGGATGGGTCACTGACCATTCCGGTTGCCGGAATCGTGCCCCCGGAACTGATGGGATCGGGCGTGGGATCGAATGCGGAACGCGGGGACTACGACATCCAGACCCATGATCGGGAAGTGCTCGAGGCTAACGGTCTGGCAAATCTGCGACTTGGCGACATCGTGGCCGTTCGCGACCAGGATCACTCGTTCGGGCGGGGCTACCGGAAGGGTTCGATGGTCGTCGGGGTCATTGCCCACAGCGACTGCATGGTTGCCGGACACGGTCCCGGGCTGACCACGATCATGACCTGCAACACGGGGAAGTTGCACCCGGTGATCGACCCTGAACACGCGAACATCGCGTCAATTCTCGGCCTCAGGTAACCGTGCGCCGTGCCATCCTGACCAGCAACCACGACCACCGTGGGTACCGGGTCAGGATGGCACAGATCCCGGGCTCATCCAGTTACTTACGATGACCGAGACCAAGGCGATCAGGCAAACCACGACGATTGACAGAATAACCGGGTCCCTGAGAGTAATTTCCTCATCATCGGCGTACGTCTGAACCGTCGCACGGGGTGATTCTCGAAAAACACGGCTCAGAAAAGCCGCCACCGGTGACACGGACCACGGTTCCTTGGAAACCGCAGGCCGCTGCCACTGCGCGAGGATCTCGGCCGGCACCGTGGGCAACGGTTCCTGGTCGATTGGCCGTAAAGATGTGGCGTCACCAACACGCACAGGCGCTGGGCTCGAAGTGACAAACCCGTCCGACCGAGGCGGCGCACCGAGGCCCTGCCGACGAAGTGCCTCCTGGGTTACGTGCGGGAGGCTTAACCCCCAACGGCGCTGCGAAGCAGTCATGCTCTCGAAATCCAGGCCACCGCACGTGTTGCAGGATGCGCTGTCTTCCTCGGCATATGGTCGACCGTCCAGGTGCATCCAGTCGGTCCACCGCTCACCTAGCCCGGTGTCGTCCGAGTCTTGGGGCGCAGATGGGTTAGCCCACAGCAAGTAGGCGCCGCCGCAGAGGCGACACTCCTGCCAAGAAAAGGGAAGCATCATCGGCATTATGGTTGCATGACTGCCCGGTTTCGTGCCGACTTCAGGCAGTATCGCCACATCCTGGCACCGCAAACCGCCTTGAACGGCCCGCAATCGCGCAGATTGGACAAGCTCGCAAGCACCCGGTATCATTCACTTCTGCGACGCGGGGTGGAGCAGTGGCAGCTCGTCAGGCTCATAACCTGAAGGTCGAAGGTTCGAATCCTTCCCCCGCAACCAATTGTTCAAGCTTTTCATCGCCTCGAACGGTTTTCCGTCGAGGCGATTTTCGTTTGGTGCCCACGATTTCTACCCGTAGCGAATGACGCGATCAGCGACCTGCCCCGGCGCGTGATGACCTCTCGACTTGCGAGGAACCCGGCGAAGATGAAAAGCACGCCAAGGAACTCCCCAAGGTAGAAGGAAGTGGTCAATCCCCACCGGTTCAGCGATCCGGTGATACTCGGGGTCAGCGCACCCAGCGCGATGAACAGGTTTGAAACGGCGCGTTCGGCGTTACGTCCGTCACGCCAATACGCCCACCCGGAATGGAATGCACCGAAGAACAGCATCAATGCCCCACCGATATTGAGCATCGGTGTGAGCATCCGTACCTCGGGCGGCAATGCAGCGCCCTGTGGAACGCCCGTCAATGGGTCCAGCATTTCCGCATAGGTCACCGGTGCCCCTAGGACCTGGAAGGCCGCGTACCCACTTCCAGCAACCAACGCAATCAGGGCGGCATGACCGGACCACTCGGGCCATTCCCACGCGACGAAGCCAAGAACGACGCTGGTGCCAATTCCGGCAAACGCAAGCGCCATGGCCGCTTCCATGCCGGTTTGCTCACCGGCCTGCAAAAGCTTCCCGGCACGGTACACCGCAGGGATGCTTCCGAGAAAGATCCCTGCCGCGGCGAACTCGCCGTAGCCAGTCGTCCGAAGGAGGTAGACCTCTCCCAGTCCAAGCCAAGCGGCGGCCATGACCGCGCCCGCGACATACCAGGTGCGGTAAATCGCTTCTGACCATCCCCAAGCCTGGCCGATCGCATCGGCACCCGACGCAAGCCCGTACCAGACCATCCCGATCGACCAGATGAGTTGATGAGGTCGGCGCCGGTCGGCCCATTGGCGGGCAAGAATAACGGCGAATGCGATACACAGGAGTGCAGACGCTGAAGGCAGGACCGGTGAACGGGTCGCGTTCCACATTGCGGGCCTCCTGCACGGGCGGGCAACGTTGCTGACCCGCAACCCCTCCATTGAAGTGGAGGCGCCGTAACGGGACCGGCAAGCCAACGACCCACCAAGAATCTACGTGAGATGGATCCTAGTGGGCGTGCCCCGCGTGACTGGACCACGCTGCAAGTCCGAACCGCTTGCGGTCTACCAACCCGGCTGAGCCGGTGGCCACTGACGACCATCCAAGCAATCGCATCCCATTCAGCGCGACCACCACGGTCGCGCCGGTATCAGCCGCGATCGCCAACCACAGGCTTGCCATGCCGAAGACCGCCAGCACAGCGACCACCATCTTGACAAACAACGCAATCGTGACATTGGCGATGATTGTCCAGCGGGTCCGTCGTGCAAGACCGAGGAACCATCCGACACGGGTCAGGTCGTCGGCAACAATCGAGACATCCGCCAGCGCGTGTGCAACATCCGCGCTGGCCGTTCCGACAGCAATCCCTACGGTCGCGACGGACAGCGCGGGGGCATCATTGACACCGTCGCCAACCATCGCCACACCACCTGAATTCCCGGCAGCTAGGGTGCGAATCAGGCGAACCTTGTCCTCGGGCAGGAGCCCGGCATGACGATCAGCCGGCAGCACACCGATTGCAGAAGAAACCGCCCCAACTGCGCCAATCGAGTCACCAGAGAGGACTACGACCCTCGAAACGCCACCACGGCGGAGCTGGTCTACCGCGTCTTTCGCTTCGGCACGACGCTGATCGGCGATCCCGAACACAGCACTCACGGTGCCCAAGGATTCGGGCCGAGGAAGTCCACCAGGTGACGGGTGATCATGCTCTAGCGGCCATTCCGCGAGAACGACAGGTGTTTGACCAGATTGGTCGATGCTCGTAAAGGTCGCCGCGAGACCTGACAGATCACAACCATTCTCGGCGATCCAATTCGGCTTGCCGATCAGGATCTGACCACCGTCAATGACCGCCGAGACGCCACAACCGGGGACGGATTGGAAATCGGTCACTTCGCCCGACCACGGCGAGAGCGCGCGTGCG
>Ga0209596_1001301_pt1 | contig 21735 bp, 14 predicted proteins | sample M_130807_MF_Meta_FD_187314 | JGI IMG/M metagenome (GOLD analysis project Ga0209596, IMG submission 187314) | Freshwater microbial communities from Lake Montjoie, Canada to study carbon cycling - M_130807_MF_MetaG (SPAdes) (version 2) | ecosystem: Environmental > Aquatic > Freshwater > Lake...
CGGTACAGATGGCACATCAGGTACTTCAGGTACAGATGGAACTTCAGGAACTAGCGGTACAGATGGAACTTCAGGTACAGACGGAACTTCAGGAACTAGCGGAACAGATGGCACATCAGGAACTAGCGGTACAGATGGAACTTCAGGTACAGACGGAACTTCAGGAACTAGCGGTACAGATGGCACATCAGGTACTTCAGGTACAGATGGAACTTCAGGAACTAGCGGTACAGATGGCACATCAGGTACTTCAGGTACAGATGGCACATCAGGTACTTCAGGAACAAGTGGAACAGACGGAACTTCAGGAACTAGCGGAACAGATGGAACTTCAGGAACTAGCGGTACAGACGGAACTTCAGGTACTTCAGGAACAAGTGGAACAGACGGAACTTCAGGAACTAGCGGAACAGATGGAACTTCAGGAACTAGCGGTTCAGACGGTAGCTCAGGAACTAGCGGAACAGACGGAACTTCAGGTTCTTCAGGAACAAGCGGTACAGACGGTTCATCAGGAACTAGCGGAACAGATGGTTCAAGCGGTACTTCAGGTACGGATGGTTCATCAGGAACAAGCGGAGCAGACGGCTCAAGTGGAACTTCAGGAACAAGTGGTATAAGTGGTGTAAATGGAACAAACGGAACGTCAGGTTCTTCAGGAACATCTGGTTCAAGTGGTTCATCAGGAACTAGCGGTTCAGATGGCTCATCAGGAACAAGTGGAAGTTCAGGTTCTTCAGGAACATCTGGCTCAAGTGGTTCAGATGGCTCATCAGGAACTAGCGGTAGCTCAGGTTCATCGGGAACATCGGGTTCAGACGGTAGCTCAGGAACAAGTGGAACAGACGGAACTTCAGGAACTAGCGGTACAGACGGAACTTCAGGTACTTCAGGAACAAGTGGAACAGACGGAACTTCAGGAACTAGCGGTACAGATGGCACATCAGGTACTTCAGGTACAGACGGAACTTCAGGAACTAGCGGTACAGACGGAACTTCAGGTACTTCAGGAACAAGTGGAACAGACGGAACTTCAGGAACTAGCGGTACAGATGGCACATCAGGAACTTCAGGTACAGACGGTTCTTCAGGAACTAGTGGAACAGACGGGACTTCAGGTTCAAGCGGTTCATCAGGAACTAGTGGAACAGACGGGACTTCAGGTTCAAGCGGTTCATCAGGAACTAGTGGAACAGATGGTTCTTCAGGAACCTCAGGTACGGATGGAACATCAGGAACATCTGCATTAATTTGTACACCATTCTTAGCTGGTGATTATTATTTTCAGGCGGTAAATACAACTTATAATGGGCCATCGTATTCAAATATGTCATGGGGTCCTGGACAAACATTAAGTGTATATGCACCTGATGATGTTATTGAATATATCTTTATTAGTGGTTATACCGCTTCAACGGGTACGTTAATTGCGGGTATTACATATTCTTCAAATCCTGGTTATAAAACACAAGCGGGTGTTACACTTTGTCTTGCGGGTGAGCAAGGTACTAATGGAACTTCAGGTACAAGTGGAACAGATGGTTCATCAGGAACTAGCGGAACAGATGGTTCTTCAGGAACTAGTGGAACAGATGGTTCTTCAGGAACTTCAGGTTCAAGTGGTTCTTCAGGAACTAGTGGTACAGACGGAACTTCAGGTTCAAGTGGTTCTTCAGGAACTAGCGGAACAGATGGTTCATCAGGAACTAGTGGTACTTCAGGCACAGATGGTTCATCAGGAACTAGTGGTACTTCAGGTACAGACGGTTCTTCAGGAACTAGTGGAACAGATGGTTCTTCAGGAACTTCAGGTACAGATGGTTCATCAGGAACAAGCGGTACAGACGGTAGCTCAGGAACAAGTGGTTCTTCAGGAACTTCAGGTACAGATGGTTCATCAGGAACTTCAGGTAGCTCAGGAACAGATGGTTCATCAGGAACAAGTGGTAGCTCAGGAACAGATGGTTCATCAGGAACAAGTGGTAGCTCAGGTACAGATGGTTCATCAGGAACTTCAGGTAGCTCAGGAACAGATGGTTCATCAGGAACAAGTGGTAGCTCAGGAACAGATGGTTCATCAGGAACAAGTGGTAGCTCAGGTACAGATGGTTCATCAGGAACTTCAGGTAGCTCAGGAACAGATGGTTCATCAGGAACAAGTGGTAGCTCAGGAACAGATGGTTCATCAGGAACAAGTGGTAGCTCAGGTACAGATGGTTCATCAGGAACTTCAGGTAGCTCAGGAACAGATGGTTCATCAGGAACAAGTGGTAGCTCAGGTACAGATGGTTCATCAGGAACTTCAGGAAGCTCAGGTTCATCAGGAACAAGCGGTTCAGATGGTTCTTCAGGAACTAGTGGAAGCTCAGGTTCATCAGGAACTAGTGGAAGCTCAGGTTCTTCAGGAACAAGTGGTAGCTCAGGCTCATCAGGAACATCGGGTTCAGACGGTAGCTCAGGAACTTCAGGAAGCTCAGGTTCATCAGGAACAAGCGGTTCAAGCGGTTCATCAGGAACAAGTGGTTCAGATGGTTCTTCAGGTACTTCAGGAAGCTCAGGTTCTTCAGGAACTAGCGGTTCATCAGGAACTAGCGGTAGCTCAGGTTCAAGTGGTTCAGATGGCTCTTCAGGAACTTCAGGTAGCTCAGGTTCTTCAGGAACATCAGGCTCAAGTGGTTCATCAGGAACTAGCGGTAGCTCAGGTTCAAGTGGAACATCTGGCTCAAGTGGTTCAGATGGCTCTTCAGGAACTTCAGGAAGCTCAGGTAGCTCAGGTTCTTCAGGAACTTCAGGAAGCTCAGGTTCATCAGGAACAAGCGGTTCAGATGGTTCTTCAGGAACTAGTGGAAGCTCAGGTTCATCAGGAACAAGTGGAAGCTCAGGTTCTTCAGGAACAAGTGGTAGCTCAGGCTCATCAGGAACATCGGGTTCAGACGGTAGCTCAGGAACAAGTGGCTCAAGCGGTTCTTCAGGAACTAGCGGTTCATCAGGAACTAGCGGTAGCTCAGGTTCAAGTGGAACATCTGGCTCAAGTGGTTCAGATGGCTCTTCAGGAACTTCAGGTAGCTCAGGTTCTTCAGGAACTAGCGGTTCATCAGGAACTAGCGGTAGCTCAGGTTCAAGTGGAACATCTGGCTCAAGTGGTTCAGATGGCTCTTCAGGAACATCAGGCTCAAGTGGTTCATCAGGAACTAGCGGTAGCTCAGGTTCAAGTGGAACATCTGGCTCAAGTGGTTCAGATGGCTCTTCAGGAACTTCAGGTAGCTCAGGTTCTTCAGGAACTAGCGGTTCAAGTGGTTCTTCAGGTAGCTCAGGTTCATCAGGAACATCTGGCTCAAGTGGTTCATCAGGAACATCGGGTAGTTCAGGTTCATCAGGAACTAGCGGAAGCTCAGGCTCATCGGGAACATCTGGTTCAAGCGGAACAAGTGGTTCATCAGGAACATCAGGTAGCTCAGGTTCATCAGGAACGAGTGGTTCAAGTGGAACTTCAGGTAGTTCAGGTTCTTCGGGCTCTTCAGGAACAAGTGGAAGCTCAGGTTCTTCAGGAACATCTGGTTCAAGTGGTTCATCAGGAACATCTGGTTCTTCAGGAACATCTGGTTCAAGCGGAACAAGTGGTTCAAGTGGAACTTCAGGTAGTTCAGGTTCTTCGGGCTCTTCAGGAACAAGTGGAAGCTCAGGTTCTTCAGGAACATCTGGTTCAAGCGGAACAAGTGGTTCATCAGGAACTAGTGGAAGTTCAGGTTCTTCAGGTAGCTCAGGTTCTTCAGGAACAAGTGGTTCATCAGGAACATCAGGTAGCTCAGGTTCTTCGGGTTCTTCAGGAACAAGTGGAAGCTCAGGTTCTTCAGGAACAAGTGGTAGCTCAGGCTCATCGGGAACATCTGGCTCAAGCGGTTCATCTGGAACATCTGGTTCAAGCGGAACAAGTGGAAGTTCAGGAACATCTGGTTCATCAGGAACTAGCGGAAGCTCAGGTTCTTCAGGAACATCTGGTTCAAGTGGTTCATCAGGAACAAGTGGAAGCTCAGGTTCTTCAGGAACTAGCGGAAGCTCAGGTTCATCAGGAACAAGTGGTAGCTCAGGTTCATCAGGAACTAGCGGAAGCTCAGGTTCATCAGGGACAAGTGGTTCGGCGTTAATTAATAGTAATGTTGATAACTTTGTTCTAACTGCGACAGGAACTGCGGGAACAATCCAAGGTGAACCAAATATGAGATTTGATAGTACTAATTTCTATCTAAGTTCATATTCAGGTGGAACAGTGACTACAGGAACATCAACTTTGGTAACGATAGTAGCGGCATCAGGAGTATCTGCAAACTTCAACTATTATGTTTCTGATGGAACAAACAAAAGAGCTGGAACTGTAATGTCAGTATGGGATGGTTCAACAACCGAATACACTGATTATTCAACACCTGATATCGGAGGAGCAACAACAGGTATCTCATTCCGAACAACAGTAAGTGGTAGTGATATACTATTCCAAGCAGTTGTGACATCAGGAACTTGGACAGTCAAAGTCGGAAGTAGAATTGTATTCTAACTTTAAAAATAATGAAATAAAAAACCACACCCTTAAAAGTGTGGTTTTTTTATTTTGATAAACCTATAACATTTATGTAAAGTTTAATATTTATAGAGTAATAAACATAAAAGATTTTTTCTTTTGGAAAGTGAAAAAAGGAAAACAACATGGCAAACGAATTTGTAGCCCGTAACGGTATAAAAGTTTTGGTGGTCCCAAGTGGAAGTTCATCAAATCAAGTCGTGGTATGGAACGCGACAACGAATCAATTAGAAAGAAGAACTGATGCTGGTACCTCAGGTTCTTCAGGAACAAGTGGGTCATCAGGTTCTTCAGGAACGTCTGGTTCAAGTGGTACGTCAGGTTCTTCAGGAACATCGGGTAGTTCAGGTTCTTCTGGAACATCAGGTTCAAGTGGTTCATCAGGAACATCAGGTTCAAGTGGTTCATCAGGAACGTCAGGTTCATCAGGAACAAGTGGTTCATCAGGAACAGCTGGCTCATCAGGTTCTTCAGGAACGTCAGGTTCAAGTGGTTCATCAGGAACAAGCGGTAGTTCAGGTTCATCGGGAACATCTGGTTCAAGTGGTACATCAGGTTCATCAGGAACAAGTGGTTCATCAGGAACAAGTGGTTCATCAGGAACAAGTGGTAGCTCAGGCTCATCAGGAACATCAGGTTCAAGTGGTTCATCAGGAACGTCTGGCTCAAGTGGTTCTTCAGGTACAAGTGGTTCATCAGGAACTGCTGGTTCTTCAGGAACCTCAGGTTCAAGTGGTTCATCAGGTTCTTCAGGTTCATCAGGAACATCAGGTTCAAGTGGTTCATCAGGTTCTTCAGGTTCAAGTGGTACATCAGGTTCTTCAGGAACCTCTGGTTCAAGCGGAACAAGTGGTAGCTCAGGTTCTTCAGGAACTTCAGGTAGCTCAGGTTCATCAGGAACAAGTGGTAGTTCAGGTTCTTCAGGAACATCTGGTTCAAGTGGTACGTCAGGTTCTTCAGGAACATCAGGTAGCTCAGGTTCATCAGGTAGTTCAGGTTCATCAGGAACTTCAGGTAGCTCAGGTTCATCAGGAACAAGTGGCTCTTCGGGAACAAGTGGCTCAAGTGGGACTTCAGGTTCATCAGGAACATCAGGTTCAAGCGGTTCATCAGGAACAAGTGGTAGCTCAGGTTCATCAGGAACGTCTGGCTCATCAGGTTCATCAGGAACGTCTGGTTCAAGTGGAACATCTGGTTCTTCAGGAACAGCTGGTTCTTCAGGTTCTTCAGGTAGCTCAGGTTCTTCGGGAACATCAGGTTCTTCTGGTTCTTCAGGAACAAGTGGTTCAAGTGGTTCTTCAGGAACATCTGGTTCAAGTGGTTCTTCAGGAACATCTGGTTCAAGTGGTACGTCAGGTTCAAGCGGAACAAGCGGTAGTTCAGGTTCATCGGGAACATCAGGTAGTTCAGGTTCATCAGGAACAAGCGGTTCAAGTGGAACCTCTGGTTCTTCAGGAACAGCTGGCTCATCAGGTTCATCAGGTAGCTCAGGTTCTTCAGGAACTTCAGGTAGCTCAGGTTCATCAGGTAGTTCAGGTTCTTCAGGAACTAGTGGTTCAAGTGGAACAGCTGGTTCATCAGGTAGTTCAGGTTCTTCAGGTAGTTCAGGTTCTTCAGGTAGTTCAGGTTCTTCAGGTAGTTCAGGTTCTTCAGGAACAAGTGGTTCAAGTGGAACATCAGGTTCTTCAGGAACAGCTGGTTCATCTGGCTCATCAGGAACAAGTGGTAGCTCAGGTTCTTCAGGAACAAGTGGTAGCTCAGGTTCTTCAGGAACAAGTGGTTCAAGTGGAACATCTGGTTCATCAGGAACGGCTGGCTCATCAGGTAGTTCAGGTTCATCAGGAACAAGTGGAAGCTCGGGTTCTTCGGGAACTTCAGGTGTATCAGGAGCGTCAGGGACATCAGGTTCATCAGGAACGTCTGGTTCATCAGGAACGTCTGGTTCATCAGGAACAGCTGGCTCGTCTGGTTCATCAGGAACTTCAGGTTCAAGTGGTTCATCAGGTTCAAGTGGTTCATCAGGAACTTCAGGTATAAATGGTTCATCGGGAACATCAGGTTCTTCAGGAACAGCTGGCTCATCAGGTTCATCAGGTAGCTCAGGTTCTTCTGGTTCTTCAGGAACAAGTGGTAGTTCAGGTTCATCAGGAAGTTCAGGTTCATCAGGAACAAGTGGCTCAAGTGGTTCTTCAGGTAGCTCAGGTTCTTCAGGTAGTTCAGGTAGCTCAGGTTCTTCAGGAAAGTCAGGTTCATCAGGAACGTCTGGTTCAAGTGGAACATCTGGTTCATCAGGAACATCTGGTTCTTCGGGAACTGCTGGTTCATCAGGTTCATCAGGAACTTCAGGAAGCTCAGGTTCATCAGGAACTTCAGGTAGTTCAGGTTCATCTGGAACTTCAGGTATAAATGGTTCATCGGGAACATCAGGTTCTTCAGGAACAGCTGGCTCATCAGGTTCATCAGGTAGCTCAGGTTCTTCTGGTTCTTCAGGAACAAGTGGTAGCTCGGGTTCTAGTGGTACTTCAGGTAGTTCTGGTACATCTGGTTCTTCAGGAACAGCTGGCTCATCAGGTTCATCAGGTAGCTCAGGTTCTTCTGGTTCTTCAGGAACAAGTGGTAGTTCAGGTTCATCAGGAACGTCTGGTTCAAGTGGTTCTTCAGGAACATCAGGTAGCTCAGGAACATCAGGTAGCTCAGGAACATCAGGTAGCTCAGGAACATCAGGTTCAAGCGGTTCTAGTGGTAGTTCAGGTTCAAGTGGAACATCAGGTTCAAGTGGAACATCAGGTTCTTCTGGTTCAAGTGGAACAAGTGGTAGCTCAGGTTCATCAGGAACTTCAGGAAACTCAGCGGTTGTAAATAACAATACAAATACTTTTGTTGTTACGGCAACAGGAACAGCAGGAACAGTTCAAGGTAACGCAGGTCTTAGATATGATGGTTCAACATTGAATGTAACAGGGGATACCACAATGACAGGAGCTTTAACCGCAGCATCAAAATCATTTGACATCCCTCACCCAACAAAAGAAGGATTCAGATTAAGATACGGTGTGTTAGAAGGACCAGAACATGGAGTATACGTTAGAGGTATTGCAACATCAAAAGTAATAGAATTACCTGATTATTGGACAGGATTAGTTCACGAAAATAGTATAACAATTCAATTGACACCAATAGGTTCAGCAACACTACATTATCTTGTTAAGATTGAAGATAATAAAATTTACATAGATTCTGAAACATCAGTTATAAATGTTAGTTTCTTCATACAAGCAGAACGTAAAGATGTTGAAAAAGTATTGATAGAATACAAAGAACAAGACTAATAAAACGGGAGAGGGAAACCTCTCCCTTAATTTCAGAAAATAATGGCGAACGAATTTATTGTACGAAATGGGTTGAAATCCTTAGGGGGAATCACATTTCCTGCTACAGGGATTAATGCAACTTATACTGTAGGTGTTAATGATTATTTAATAGATATTACAGGTAATACTATTACAGTAACTCTACCGACTGCTGTTGGAGTTAATGGTAAGAACTATGTTATTAAAAATAGAGGTACTGGTGTTGTTACCGTAGCAACAACCTCAAGTCAAACAATTGATAGTGCAAATACAAAAAGTTTAAATAATAACGACAGTATTGAAGTTATAAGTGACGGTAGTAATTGGATTATTGCTGCAGGAACAGGAACTGTGACAAGTTCAACAACAGCTAAATCTGGTGTTGCTTCAAATACAACATTTACAGGTACACCTCTAAATTATCAGGTATTATTTACTTCTGAATTTCCTAACACAAATTATTCAGTAACCATAACAGGGGGGGACGCTAGAGTATGGACGGTAGAAAGTGTGACGGTAAATGGATTTATAATTAATTCAAATAGTAATACTGGTCTACTTTATTCCACTTATTGGATTGCAACACTAAATGTGTCCTAAGTAAATAAAGTTAAATAATGTCAATTAGGGTAAATAAAGGTAATTTTAAAATAAATGCAATTGCGAGAGCGGTTCTTACGTTTATTCCACCTACACCAACTCCAACGACAACACCAACAACAACTCCGACAGCAACAGTTGGAACAAGTCCTACTCCAACTCCAAGTATCACTGCAAGTCCTACTTTAACAAAAACGCCAACAGTAACTCCTACGCCTTCAATAACCGCATCTCAAACAGTAACACCAACAAATACTGCAAGTCAAACACAAACTCCAACACCTTCAATTACTGCTAGCCAAACCGTAACACCAAGTAATACCGCAACTCAAACACAAACTCCTACACCAAGTATAACTGCATCACAAACTGTAACACCAAGTAATACTGCAACTCAAACACAAACTCCTACACCATCAATTACTGCTAGTCAAACACCAACACAAGGCTCAACACCAACTCCAACAATAACTCAAACACAAACTCCAACACCTTCAATTACTGCTAGCCAAACCGTAACACCAAGTAATACTGCAACTCAAACACAAACTCCTACGCCTTCAATCACCGCATCACAAACCGTAACACCAAGTAATACTGCAACTCAAACACAAACTCCTACGCCTTCAATCACCGCATCACAAACTGTGACACCAAGTAATACTGCAACTCAAACACAAACTCCTACGCCTTCAATCACCGCATCACAAACTGTGACACCAAGTAATACCGCAACTCAAACTCAGACTCCTACACCAAGTATAACCGCATCACAAACCCAAACTCCTACACCAAGTATAACCGCATCACAAACCCAAACTCCTACACCAAGTATAACCGCTAGCCAAACAGTAACTCCAACTAATACCGCAACTCAGACTCAAACACCAACTCCAAGTATAACTGCATCACAAACACAAACACCAACTAATACTCCAACACCAACTAATACGCCAACTAATACTTCAACCCCTACTAATACTCCAACTCAAACAGTAACACCATCATCAGTTCTTTATAATTGTGCATCTTGTACAGGAACAGGGTGGGTTCCATATAGTAGTACTCAATGTTATAAACAAACAGTAAGTGCCGCAACTCCTCCAACATATACAGTACCATTACAAAGAACTGGGTTTGTTGATTATTCAATAAATGGTACAAGATTCTTTAACTCTGGATATACTATTGGTGGAACTGGGTCAGTACAAGCAACATCAACAACAAATAACATTTGGTACAATCAAGTACCAAATAGTTCTACGGGACCAATGAATAGAAGTGCAATTTGGTACACTGCAGATACTTTACAAAATACTTGGATAGGATTTTCAACTTGTTTATCGGCGTCAACAATTAATGCGACCAAGACTTACTACATTGGTACGGGTGCGGATAATGAATTCAGACTTGTGTTAGATGGTCAAGTTATAATTGATACGACTTATGGTAGTATGCCAGCTAGCGATAAATTTAAATATTGGAATGTTTATCCTGTAACAATTCCTGCGGGTAATCATACTCTTGAATTATATGGTTTAGATTATGGAGTAGTTGCAGGGTTTGGTATGGAAATTTATGATAATACATTAACCCAATTGACCGCAGCAACTTCAACAAGTAATTTGAATATTATTTGGTCAAGTAGCGGATACACAACAGCTGAAATAGTACAAGATACTTCAGGTTATTATTTATCTTCAGGGTATACTTGTACTTATCCTGCGGTTTATTCAGTATGTAGTGGTGGATGTATTGATTACGTATATTGTGATGCACCAGGTATAACACCAACTCCAACACATACCGCAACTCAAACAAATACTCCGACAAATACTTCAACTAAGACACCAACTCAGACTCAAACTCCTACACCAACTAATACCGCAACTCAGACTCAAACTCCTACACCATCAATTACTGCTAGTCAAACACAAACACCTACACCAAGTATAACTGCATCACAAACACCAACACCAACTCAAACACAAACAGGAACCGCAGCAGTAACACCAACACCAACTCCTACACCATTTGCAACATTTGTAGCATCATTTAGTTTCACAAGCCAAAGTGATGTATGTTATCAAAGTGGGATAATTCCTATTGATAATTTCAGAATAATTAACAGTAGAACTGCTGGTTCAGATTTCTGTGATAATAGTATACAAGTAAGAAGTGCAATTATTGATGGAGCAACGTCTAATTTTATTTGGTTAAAATTACAAGGAACTGAAACAGTTAGAATGTTCCAAATACTATTGAATACTTTAGGAGGATATTATTATGCAATACCATACGAAGCTTGTACAACTTGTCCTACCCAAACCCCAACTCCTACCCAAACTCCTACCCAAACTCCTACCCAAACACCAACTCAAACACCAACAGAAACACCACCAGGAACATTTACAATTTCATGGACAAATAATTTTATAAACACTGGAACAAATACTTTGAACATATACAAGAACGCTGTTTTAATAGTAAACCAATCTGGACAAGGTAATAATTCGTTTTCAGTTAATAGTAATGATGTTATAACTTATGAATTAATATCCACCACACCTGACTATACCGAAGTTCAAATAATTGATAATATAAATGGTACTATTTCAAATTGTGGATACGGAAGTGCAAGTGTTGCAGAAACAAATGGGTATTCCTATACAAGTAACGCTACAATAGATGGAGTCACAACAAATTACGTAGGTGGATGTCCATAAGACAAAATAAAAAATAATTGATATTTATAAACAATGGCAAATATAAACGTTTTTGATACTAATAACATAAAGTCTACAGGTTTAACCGTAAATGGTGTAACCGTGCTTTCAGGTAATAGTTCTGCGAGTATATTAACTGTAACTGGTCAGACAGGAACGTTTATGGAAGTGATTGATGACCCTACCTCTAATTTGTTGTGGGGTATATCAGGAGACACGGGTGCTGTTTTTGATGTTAATGATGATTCTATTAACGCATATGTCAATTTTAACTATACGGGAAATACAACAACCTCAGGAAATACAACAATTACTGGTTCGTTAAGTGCGACAACAAAATCGTTTGATATTGCCCACCCAACAAAAGAAGGATATAGAATTACTTATGGTTGTTTGGAAGGACCTGAACATGCAGTTTATCATAGGGGAAGAACAAACTCAGATATAATTGAATTACCTGAATATTGGTCAGGGTTGGTAGATGTAAATACAACAACAGTTCAGCTAACACCAAACGGCGAATACACACCACATTGGGTTGATAAGATTGAAGACAATCAAATATACATCAAATCTGAATCAGGAAAAATTGATTGTTTTTTCCTTGTACATGGTGAAAGACAAGATGTTCCAAAGATTCTTGTTGTTTACAAATCACTTTAAATTATAACGGCAAACTATTAAACACTTGTAATGGTGTGATAGATTTTTGACAAATATGTTGTCTCTCAGTTCCTTTATAAACTGGACACCAATCCCAATCACCACCATCAAACGTTAACACAGGGTCATTCCAACATTTAATACAAAGGTTGTTTGAAACTCTTGTCATGTTATATGAAAACTCATGATTATTTTCACTGAATCCTGCAATCATAACTGTTTTTTTACCTAACGCCCAGTTCATCCAAGATAGACCTGAACTTAAACCTACGAAGAAATCTGCGTGGAATAAAACATTCATAACTTCAGACCAATCTTTGGTATGGTTGTGTATGACACCATCAATATTGTATTTCTTTAATGATAAAATTACAACTTCATATCCCAATTCTTTTAACATTTTTGAAAGGGTAACCCAATTTTCAAAAACCCATTCTTTACAACCCGCAGTTGATTGAGGACCAAAAACAACATATTTCTTTTTTATTGGTCTTGCTTTAGGTGTGAAATTTAAACTATAATTCATCTCCCTGTATTTCAAACCTAAGATATCTGTTGCGGTTTGTTGTAGAGGAATTAGATTAATCTGAGTTGGATAATTATCAAACTTTCTCCAAGTTTGATTATCATCTTTAAACCAACCTAATCTATAGACCACATCACAATTAGTTGACTCACCAGGTTTTATGAATGAAATGTCACTATAATCTTTGGAACCTTCAAACCATTCATTGTGGAATGTACTTAAAACAACCTTACATTTTTTTTCATTCATTAATTCAATTGCATAAGGTGCCCATGCTAATGTGTCACCGATAGCCTTTGTTTCAAAAGAGATTAAAACAGTTTTATTCTCCAAACTAAATCTATCAACAATTTCTCCGTTAACTTTTATAATCCAAGGAATGAAATATTTTTTGGAGCTGGCAACCCACATATTATTGGTAATTGTTTGAGAATGAATTACCTTATCATTATCACCATTGATGAACTCAACAAAATATTCTTTTTTCTCATCACCTAAAACTTCAAATCTTGGACCATCTAAGTAATTTATAATAAATCTATTTTCTTTTTTTGGTTTATCTAACCAAGGTTTTCTTTCTAAGAAATCGTTAATTGTTTCCAATCCTATTTCAGCAATACGTTCCCAATTAAATTCTTCTCTAATCTGTTCTGATTCTACTAATGCAAATGTTTTATATCTTTTATAATCACCATAAACCGCAATCATCTTTTCACCTAAATCATCAAAATCGGGTTCATAATAATTTCCAACATTATCATTGAAATGATTATATGTGCTAGCACTTACTGGTAATTCGTGTGATATCTTAACAGGAATACCTTTACCTTCACCAAATTCTAATTGACCTGAACAATCTGAATAGATTGATGGAGTACCACAAGCCATCGCTTCAATAAGAGGTAAGTTCCAACCTTCAGCTCTTGCACAAGATACAAATACACTACAAGATTTTAATAGTCTAATATATTCTTCTCTTGGTGGGAAATGAAGAATCTTAATCCTATCATCTTCCAAACCATAATGTTTTAATCTTTCTTCAGTTGAATTCAATCCATCATTTGAGAATGGGTTATCAACAGAAACAATTAATTCAACAGGTTCGTTATTATTGAATGTGTTTACAAAAGTTTCAATAACCTCCTTGATGGACTTTCTATAATCCCATCTTCCTGCTAAAAAGAATGTGAACTTATCTTTTGTTAATGGGTGAGTAACCTCTGTGTCAGGGTAGAATGTGTTTACATCAACACCTTCAGGTACCACCTTAATTCTATTTGGGTCATAACCTTGTGCAATGGTACAATCTCTTTGCCATTTTGATGGAACCCACATTTCATCAAACTCTTTTAACTTATTAAAGTATTGTTGAGGTTGTAAGGTTGATTCCCATACGTTGTAGGCAATTTTTGGACCATCGTAGTTATCGTAAAAAATGTGATGATTTGTTTCACACAATACAATATTGACATCAGGTTCAAACTCTTTAGATACATCAGGGTATAAAGGGAAATCACCTCTTGTTTTATCTGAGTTCCAAAGGATTTGTTTGTATAATAATTTTTTATCAATCTCATTAAAATAATGTTCATTATCATGAGCATTTTTATTGTATCCTTTCCACGATTTACCGACAGTAAAGTTTCTAACTTTAATATCTGCGTGTTTATCTAAATGTCTGAAAAAATCTCTTGTGTGTTGATTATATCCTGTGTCACCAACGTAAGAACCGTGGGCATAAATTTTAGGTTTGCTCATTTGTTAAATTATTTATTGAAAATATAAAGGATATGTGTTATAATTTCAATTGAAAACTAAATATTATGGCACAAGGAGTACATAAAATAACAGAAGATTTTGAAAAAGCTCTGTGTGACTACACGGGAGCCCCTCATGCAATCGCATTAGATAACATGAGTAACGCATTATTTTTGGCGTTATACTATGAAAAAAACATTAAAAAAACATTAACGAGTGATACTGTTGATTGTCCATCAAAGACATATCCTTCGGTTCCTTGTGAAATAATTCATGCAGGATTGAAAGTTAATTTTACACCTGTTGAAGGAAAAACAATCAAAGGAGCCTATACCCTATCACCATCCAACGTAGTAGACTCAGCACTCAGATTTACGGCTGATATGTACCAAGCGGGTACTCACATGTGTTTATCTTTTACAGGTCCGTATAAGACCTTAAAATTGAGCAAAGGTGGTGCAATTATTACCGATGATTATCAGGCGATGTTATGGTTCAAAAGAGCAAGATTTAGTGGAAGGAGAGAATGTTCATATCATGATGACCATTTTGACATGCTCGGTTGGAATTTTTATATGATGCCAGAACTTTCGGCAAGAGGGTTATTGATGATGACACAGTTCTACAATTTAGATGGGACAAAAAAACATAATGCGGATTTGGAATTACCTTATCCTGACTTATCAAAATACGAAATTTATAACAAATGAAATTAGCATTATTTGGATACGGGGGGCATGCTCGTGAGGTTGCGGTACAGATAGGTCAAGATGTGACCTTCTTTGTTGATGATGACTATGTAACAGAAAAGACTAAACCTATTAGTTCATTTGACCCGTCTGAATATGTTATGATGGTCGCGGTATCGGATGTAAACGATAGAAAAAGAATTGTTGACTCACTTCCAAAAGAAACAAAATATTTCACGTTTGTTCACCCAACAGTTCTTAGTATGGATAACAATATTGAAATCGGTGAAGGAAGTTTTATCGGAGCGTATTCAATATTAACAACCAATATTAAAGTTGGAAAACATTCAATATTAAATAGAGGAAATCAAATCGGTCATGATTCAATAATTGGAGATTACTTTAGTGCGATGCCAGGTGCTATTATTTCGGGTAATGTTATTTTAGGAGAAAATGTTTATATGGGAACTAATTCTTCAATCAGAGAAAAAATTCATGTGTGTTCAAATGTAACAATTGGGTCAAATGCAACGGTTGTAAAAAATATTATAACAGGTGGGACATATGTTGGAGTTCCTGGTAAATTCAAAAAAAATTAACATGGTCCTTAAACATAGTTCAGATAAAATAACTTTTATTGTAGATACAATTCATTCAATTGGGTATGAGACAAAGGGTGCATCAATTGCTTGTCATAGGTTGGCTTATGAGCTGGCTAATCAGGGTCACTACGTTTATATTTTTAATGAACCGTTTTATCCTCATGAAAATATTGGAGTAATACCCGTTGAAAAAAGAAATGAAGATGATGGGTGGTGGAATAAATTTTATTGGACACCATTTGGATATAATCCTGAAAGAACAGTTTCAATATACACTCAAATAACGTGGGGTAACCCGATGAATACAATTCATAATGTAAGATGGGTATTACACGATTATGAGTCTGTGCAATGGGAGACATTTGGTGATAATGAATATGTTTGTAATTTTGGAACATTTCAAGTTCCTGAAGGAATTAAACAAACTAAATTGACTATTTTTGATTATAAGTTTGATAAGTTTTATGATAAAAATAATCCAAGTAGAAAAGGTTTTGGACATATAATCCATAAGAATACTCCTGAATGGGGGTTAGAATTTTTAAAACAATTTGGGTCAACAGAAATATCACATTATAACGGACAAAAAAATCTTGATTATTTAACGGACGAGTTCAACAAGTATGAATATGTTTTAACTTTTGATGATAAGTCATATTATACCACGGCAGCCGCTCTGTGTGGAACCAAGAGTATTATTTTGAATCCAAATGAGAATATAACACCATCGGAATATAGATTAGAAAACCCTATTCAAATGTGCGGTGTTGCATATGGGATGAACAATATAAAATGGGCAGACCAAACGATTGGGTTGGTTAGAGACCATTTATTAGAATTGGAAAAAAGAGATAAACAAACAATATCTAATTTTTTAGAATATTGGAATAAAACATTATAATAGTGGAAAAACAAGTAGGGTTAGTTGAAGTGTGGTTAGGTAAAATACCTGACTATTTCCAGTATCATCTTGAAACAATAGGGACAATATCCTGTGCCGACTTTTACTTCTTTACCAACGATAGAGAGTACGATTTTTCTCAAATTAAACATGACAACTTTCATTTAAATTACATAGATGAAACTGAATTTTTAGAGAGATTTAATAAAACATCAAACATTAAAGTTGATAAGATATCACACCCAAAGAAGATTATTGATTTCAAATTAGCTTATTTTGAGATGTTTTCTGACTACGTTGGAAACTACCCATATGTTGGAATATACGATATTGATACAATGTTTGGTGATATTAATCAAACCATATTGGATAGTGTTAATCGTTATGATTTTATCTCTGTGGGTGATGAAGTATACCATAACAGATTGAGTGGGCCTTTGATGATTGTTAGAAATACCAAAGAATTCCACGACTTAATGAAGACCGATAGATACTATGAAACATTAGTACAGGAAGACATATATGGTTACGGAGAACAAGAGTTATCTGTCATTGCGATGAACAACTATAAGACCAAGATAATCTACTCAATGAATACCGAAACAAATAATGGTGGAAAAAACAGTTACGATGTTTGTTGGAGTGGTGGTAAGTTAATTGTAAATAAAGAGGAGAAGTTAATCTATCATTTTATTAGGAAGAACCACACCATTTTTCAAAAGGTTGGAAACCAAATATTCGGTAGATATGATAAACAGTTTGCTGAAGACTTTTATTGGGTGTTTGGATTTACAGAGAATTACTCTCAGACAGTGCCATATTTGATGGATTCAATTAACAAATATTCTAATAGGATGTGTGTTATCTATACCATAAATTTTGATTATCAAATACCTAAAAAATTTTTAACAAGTGGTCAATTTATATTCAAAAGAATTGACATACCTGAGGGAAAAAAAGATTATAGAGGAAGAGATGAAAACATTATTAGCTCCAAACCAAAATTAATGTTGGATGTTTTGAATTTCTTACCAAACAAAAAATTCATCTTTATTGATAGTGATGTTAGCTTAACAGTTAGTGCTGACGACATCAGTAAGTATTTTTCAAGATTAACCAACTTTCCATTAATCAATTCACACACTCATGACAGAATTTATTTAAGTGGATTGGTTGAAGGTGAGCAGTGGACCAGTACGATTGATATTGTTGCGAATAAAGTTGGGGTAGAGGTATGTGTTTATCCAAGAAGAAAGACAAACATTATGTTGTTTGATGAAAATTCAAGATGGTTTTTCCAAGAACAGATTGACCTATATGAAACGTATAAGGATAGTGAACCTGGTATATTTGCCTTTCATGATGAGGACTCAGCTAATCTAATTCTTTCAAAATATAAATTATTTGATTGTCTTCATTTATGTGATATTGAAGAATGTGACGACATTGATATGGGTAAATTTTCAGATACCAATCATCCATTTCATATGACAGGGTTGTCTCCATTTTTGGTGTTACCAAAACATCAAAATGATGTGGTATTCTTTCACGGGCTAAAAGACATTGGTAGATTCCAATCCATAGAGAGGACATATGGAAACACTGTACTTGATTGTGAAGAATTGTTAGTAACCTATTCAAACAATTCTATTTTCTTTGAGAAGAACTCATTTTTAACTTCTAAAAAGATTGATGAGAATGTTGATTTCATAATATCTGACTTAGATGGTAATATCATTGAAAAATTAGAGAATCAACAACTAATGAATTATTGGGTTTTTTACCTATCAAATGTTTTTTTAGAAAAAAAATCTTATATTATTGAGATAGTTAAAACCCATAGTAAGGTCAAAATTTATAATAATCTTTTAAAAATACAATAACATGCATCATTCAGCTTATGTAAACGCGGAAAAATTCGCAATAAAATACACTCCAAACTTAGAGGGTAAAAAAATTCTTGACGTTGGTTCATACGATGTTAACGGAACATTAAAACCAATTTTTGAGAAAGGAATCTACACTGGTTTGGATATGGAAGCAGGTCCAAATGTTGATGTTGTTTCTGATGCTCATAATATCCCTTTTGATAATGAACATTTTGATATTGTTACATCATCGTCTTGTTTTGAACACGATGATATGTTTTGGGTAACATTCTTAGAAATGTGTAGAGTGGTAAAACCTGGTGGTTATCTATATGTTCAAGCACCTTCAAATGGACCATACCACGGATGGCCTGGTGACAATTGGAGATTCTATATTGATAGTTGGAAAGCCTTAGAAAAGTGGGGTAAAAGAGAAGGATATGATATTGAATTAGTTGAACACTACATAGATGAGACAACTCCACCAGCAGAACACGAAGGAGATAGATTATGGAATGATTCTGTTGCGATATACAAGAAGAAACCATTACAAACATTTAATACTGATTTAAAGTCTATTGAAATAGGACATTTAAATACGACATATAGAGGGGTTATAATGCACAAATGTCCATTTGATGTTACGATGTATCAAATGATAATAAATGAACTTAAACCTGACTTAATTATTGAGATTGGTACTTACAAAGGAGGTGGTGCCTTATATTACGCTGACTTATTAGATATTATCGGTAAGGGAGAAGTTCATACAATTAATATAATGGAGGATGTTACTGACCCACAAATTATTAATAACTCAAGAATTAAACGATTCACTGAAGGATATCAAAACTATGATATTAGTTTGGCTAACGGTTTTGAAAAAGTTTTGGTAATTGATGATGGTTCACATCATGCTCACGAAGTATTGGAGGCGTTCAATAAATTCAAATCAGTAGTAACTTTAGGTTCGTACTATATTATTGAAGACGGAGTATTAAGTGATTTAGGTTATAACCCAACATATGGTGGTGGACCATTACAGGTTATGGATGAAATTATCAATAACAATAAAGACTTTACGGTTGATAGAAAATGGTGTGATTTTTATGGTGAGAATGCAACATTTAACCCTAATGGATATCTTAAAAGAACCAACTGAAGGACAATGAATAAAGTAGCGTTAATCAGTACTTACTGTGATAATCAGGAAAAATTAGATGTTCTTGAGAAAAATATTGGCATAGTTAAATCTTATGGTTTAGATGTTATAGTGGTTAGTCCTATTGTTTTACCTGAAAGTATTCAAAAACAATGTGATTACTATTTCTTAACCAAAGACAATCCTGTGTTAGATTGGCCCAAAAGGGCAATGTACATATGGAGACAACTACCTTTAGGTGATGAGAAAATTGTAATAACAACAACATATCCTGACTACGGATGGGCGGGATTACTTCAAGTTAGACAATTAAGTGATATTGCATTAATGTTAAATTATGATTGTTTTTACCATATGATATATGATTTAAAAATTGATGATAATGTAAAACATTATTTTGACAACCCACATGAAAATATAATTTTCCCATCCAAAAGAGGAAATGAGATATGGAAAGTAGGATTACACCTTATGATTTTTGATAGAAAGAATCTAACACAATTTAAGTCGTTAATCTCAGAAGAAAGTTATTTTGCGGTTAAAGGAGACCACGCATTTAAATGGTTAGAAAGAATTATTGGTACAACAAAATCTGAAATTGCAGAAACGCCTGTAGAAGATGAAATATATTACTACGAAGGTCACGACTTTTTCAATTCATCACCAGCAGAAGGAGTTAAATTTTTTATAAATAAAAACGATGAGGTTGATGAGACAATAAAACTATTATTTTATTATGTTTCTGAACCAAAAGAGGTAAGGATTACTATAAATGATACCTTTTATGATTATGTAATTAATAAAGACTCACTCATTGATTTAGGGTTTGATAAATTTAATATTCCAAAAGTGTTATTTAAATATATGGGTGTTGAATATGATATTACCAATACAATTAAAAAAATAAAACATAGTACACTTAACGTAACTAACTAATGATTGAGAATATACATTTATGGCATGCTGATAGAGGAAGTTATTTTGATAGAAACGTCAACATAATTTCTTGGAGTAATGATTACCATATACACGTTGGGAAATACTGTTCTATCGGAAGAGATTGTAATTTCTTTTTACATGCAAACCATAGACCTGATTGGATAACAACATCCTCCCAACTGTGGGGACCTGTTACACCTGAAATTGCATCATTACACATGGAGATGGGTCATCCATCTTGTAAAGGTGATATTATAGTTGGTAGTGATGTTTGGATTGGTGCCAAGTCAACAATAATGTCTGGTATTAAAATCGGACACGGAGCAATTGTTGCTGCGGGTGCATTAGTAACCAAAGACGTTGAACCATTTTCCGTTGTTGGTGGTAATCCTGCAAAACATTTAAAGTACAGATTTGAAGAACAACAAATTAAAGACCTCTTAGATATTGCTTGGTGGGATTGGGAAGAAAGTAAGATTAAAGAAGAAGCGATGACATTATGGAGTCAAGACATAAATTATTTTATAGAAAAACATAAGAAATGATAACAGTAACATATAATTCAGACGGTATTAAAGTTAGTGTTGGACACATTAGCAAATACAACAAAAATTTACCATTAAAGTTAAACATTAGAAAGCATGTTAGTGGAGATGTACAATGGTCATCAAACTTAAATGATAATTGGTTTGCTACATATCCTAATACAGAAATGTTTGATGTTGAAATTCTTGATTCAAGAGGAGTAATTGTGTATACCAAAAAATGGGACATCATGGAGCACGGAAACCATTTCTATAAGTCTTTATGGGCCTATAATAAATCATTATTATCTAATGGAAAATTCCCAACAGGGTTAGTTATCGGAACACATGATGGTGAGTTTGGAGAGTGGGTACCAATAGTTCAAAATAGAGAATGTAAGGTTGTTTTAGTTGAAGCTTCAGACAAACAATTTAATAAGTTAAAACAAAATTATACTAAAAACTCACTCGTTAAACCAATTCAAAATTTAATAACACCAAATGGTGGAGAGGTTGAATTTTTTGAGGGAGGTGAGGGATATACAAATACCATAGTTGAAAGTGTTATTAAACATTGGGAAAAAGAAGAAATTCACTCAACTAAAAAAAGCTCTATTAGTATTACCGATTTGATTCTATCAGAATGTGGTGGGCAAATTGATTGGTTACACCTTGATGTTGAAGGGTTAGATGCTCAATTAATTATGGGGATTGATGAAACTAAAGTTTCATTACCCAATTTTATTATTTTTGAAGATTATAATTTATCTCAAGATAAAAAAGATGAGATTTATAACTGGTTAAAGAACAAAGGCTTTGAGCTCAAATCTGAGGGTGGAATTTGTGAGGCA
>Ga0209596_1001302_pt1 | contig 21732 bp, 25 predicted proteins | sample M_130807_MF_Meta_FD_187314 | JGI IMG/M metagenome (GOLD analysis project Ga0209596, IMG submission 187314) | Freshwater microbial communities from Lake Montjoie, Canada to study carbon cycling - M_130807_MF_MetaG (SPAdes) (version 2) | ecosystem: Environmental > Aquatic > Freshwater > Lake...
CCCTCCCTCCCCGCCCACACCCCCGCGAGAGAGAGCGCGAGCGAGGCGCCGGCAGAGCCCAAGCCTCCCGACCGCCGTCTGCCACGCCCGACCCGTGCCTCCCGCACCACCGCCGCTCTGGCCGCAGCCCAACTCGTCGAGCTCGACATGCTGGCCAGCCCTGCCCTCAAGGCTGCATGGAGCATGTGGCAGCAGTGGCGCAGCGCACGGGATGCCAACCTGCTCACCGGCGAGCGGCCTGCGCCATGGACCGAGATGGCCGCGAGGTCTGCCGCCGCATGGCTGACGCAGCTTGCCGCAAAGCACGGAGACGCCGCTGCGGTGGCGGCAAACCGCGAGGCCATCGCGCGCCGTTGGCTGGCAGTGCCGGAGCCCAAAGCAACGAAAGCCTACGCCGGCCGCCCCACCATCGGGCCAAACCATGGATCCGCCAACCAAGCCGCAATCGACGAATACAAATGACTACCACCCTCTCCCAAATCCTCGCCGCCGGCCACCTCCTCGAACCACAGACCCGCGTGAATGCCCCGCCCCAAGATCTTATCGATGCCCTCGTCTGGTATGATACCAGCCACCATGAGTCGCAGATCGCCGCGCGCGAGGTGCTGGCATTCGGCGCAGCCATCGTGGCCAAGGCGGCGCCACGCTGGCTCTCCATGCTGGGCAAATCAGGCGTTGGCAAAACATCCCTCGCCAAGACCCTCGCCACGTGGGCGCAACGCCGGCAGCCGCAACAGGCGCTCTGGACATGGGCGAGGATCTGCGACCGTTGCGCGCAGGGAGATTGGGGCATTATTGAGCAGTTGCGGACGCAGCGCATTCTGGTGCTCGACGATATTTTCCGGCCCTACGATTTCCCCCTCACCGGAGCCAGCGCATTTGACAGGAAAACATTCCGCGCCCTGGGCACGCTGATCAACGAACGGGTGGGCCGATGGACCGTCATCACCGACAACAACCTGCGGCGTGAGATTGCCAGCAGGGACATCCCTATCGCTTCCAGACTCTCACGCGAGGAAAGCGTCATCGTCGAATTCACCTCCGCGCCGGACTACTGCGCCACCCATGCCAGAGCGTGAGCCGGCCAATCACTTGTCAAGCTTCCGGTCAATCCGCTCAACGACCGACTTAATCGCATCGATCTTTTGCGTGTTGACCGTATCGTTGTGCTCTAAAACGCGGATGCTGGCGGAATGCTCCTCAATGACGGATTTGTGCGCATCCACATCGTAGCGCATCCGGATTATGAATATCCCGCCAATCACTAATCCGCTCAGTATGGCGACGATCCATTTCACGATGACCTCAGTCGATTTGAGGCGGGAGTTGATGTCGGCGGAGGTGCGCTCCATAATGTTAGGTGAGCGTTACAGTGCCGTTTGAGTTGATCGTGTAGGCGGCGGGCGGGATGAATGCTGAGGCCGGCATCTTGTCCAGCACGGCGATGGATAGCGCGTGGTCTGGATGGGTGAGCAGCCATGTCGGAGCATCGGCCAGCAGCGCGGCAAGCTCGGCCTGGGTCGCGCCGGATTCGATGAATGCCCCGCGCGCGAAGGACCGGAGCAGGTGCGTCACGGTGTCGTAATGCTGATCAAACGCCAACGCTGCGAGGGTGCCCATGCGGTCCAGTTTTGACTGCACCGAGTCGATGTCAGACCAGAGCAGATCGAAGGTGCGCTTGGCCTCGTCGGCATAGTCCGCGAGTCCGCGAGTGGCGATCTGGCCCATGAGGGCGACGGATGATTCCCCGGCGAGGGGTTCGGATTTATTGATGAGAAATTCCATGATGATTGTGGGTTGAGATTAAGCAGCGACGGCTCCGTAAATTCCGACGATGCACCAGCCTGCGGTGGTGAAGTATTGCAGCGTTACAGAGTCGCCTACGTTGGTGAATGTGATCGTTGTGTAACCTGATTTCGTAGTGGGTGTTAAAACGCCACTGCCTCCGTCCACTACATGCGCGATTGTTTTGATCTGGCCGTTGGTGCCGTTTGCGAGCGTCAACGCTTGGGCAGCTCCGGTTGAGGTGAAAGATGTTGCGCTGGTTACAACGTCCACTGCTCCTGCTCCTGAGAGTGCTTGCGGGGTGGTGATGAGGGTTCCGGATGCGGTCAGGTTGGTGAGCAATAGACTCCCTAGTGCATTGGTCGTGGTGGTCCCAATCTGCACGATTCCGGCAGCGTTGCGGGAGAGGCTAGTATCCCCGGTTACGGTGCCGCCTGAATATGCGCCTGAACTCCATGCGATCTGAGCCAAAGAACCAATCCCCAAACCGCGTGCTGATGTGTTACCATCCATGCGCAAGACGCCCCCCGTGGTGCCGGAACCATAATACAGAGGTGCCGAAACGCTACCTGTAGTGACGAGAGCCCCCGCCGTATCCAGCGTCATTTGCGTAACCACCGCCGCCCCGCCCACGCGGGAATCCCAAGTGAGCTTTCCAGTCGGCGAGCTGCTGCCTTGAATCGGAACAACATACTGGCTGAATTTTACCGGCATATGGCCACCGCCCGTGGAAAATCCGTCGCCACTTAGCGACATCGAAGGGGAGTATTGTTGCGCGCCGGTAGTAGCAGAAGAGCCATTTATGATAAGCACACCATCCGTCGGTGTCGTGCCTAGTGCGGCCTGAGCACTATTAATAAGTCCCGTGCTCAGCGTGCCTGTAATTGTCGGGGAGGCAGCCCGCACAGGTGCGCCTGTGCCACTGGCGGAAGTCCAGACTGGCAGGGCAGATGCTCCACCGCCGACAAGGATTTCAGTTGTGAGTCCTGCGGCCAGAGTTTGCTGCGTTCCGGTGGCCGTGGTGCCTGCTGCGAGCAAGCCATAAGCCGTCGTGGATGTGGCGCGGCCAGTGCCGCCGTTTGTGACTGGCAGATTGCCGGCGACTTTGGCGGCGAGGTCGATGCTCCCGGCGAGCTTGGCGTTGGTGACGGCGTTGTTGTCGATGGTCCACGTTGCGCCGGATGAGGACACAGTAACGTCGCCCTTGTCGCCGTCGCTAATTCCTCCAGCGTTTGCGATGACAAACGCGGTCGTGGCTATTTGCGTTGTGTTTGTTCCGAGCGTCGCCGTCGGTGCCGTGGGCGTGCCGGTCAAGGCGGGACTGGCGAGTGGGGCTTTGAGTGCAAGGTTTGCGATCGTGGCGTAAAGCGAATCCGCCACCGCCCGCGTCAAATTAACATCACCAACAGCCGGGGGGGCCTCCGTCAGACTGGACGTTGACGGGTCTGCGAGCATGGTCAGGTTGCACATCCAAAGCGTGCGGTGCGCGATGCTTGCATTTGAGGCATAGGCGATGATTTCAAACGGCCTTTCGACAATCCCTGCCTCCAATGGCTGATTCATTTCAGCCGATGAGAATTCCACTGCCAGGCTTGTGCCGGTCGGGTTATCCACCTCAATCAATGCCAGCCGTCCGCTGGCGCCCAGCACGCCCGGCGTCCGCAGCTCGACGGCGAACAGGGTCAGGCCGTCGAACGTCTGCGATCCAGGCAGCGTAAACGTGAGCGGCAGCGGGTTAGCCTGCCACGCGGTGAGCGAGTCAACGGTTAGGCTGCCAACGGCGGAATCGGTATTTACGGGAATGGAGATCATTTGTGGCTAAAGTTTTACTCAAGTTAGATAAGTCTTAGTCAAGTTGGATAAGGCTTAGTCAAGTAGTCGGATAAAATTGCGGGCCAGTGAGCGTGCGCGCATTTTAACAAAGATGCCTTCTCCATCCCGGCCGCCGGCGCTGCCGGTATTGGCCTCAATCGTTTGCACATGGGCGTCCCAGTCGTTCACCAAGATGGCGATGTGCGACATGTCGAAGACCATGATGTCGCCGGTGTGGAGCGTCTCATTTTGGGAATCACTCAGGATGCGCACGCCGTGCTCGCGCGCCCAGTCGATCCATCCAAAGGCCGCGGGTGATTTGCAGCGCCACTTCTCGGCCTGCGGTGCGGTGAGGCCCAGCGCGCGGAGAACGTCGCCATTCTCAAGCCACCGCTTGACCCACGCGCAGACGGCGGCGGCACAGTAGGGAGCGCGGTCGTTGTAGCCGTCCTTGTAGTTCGTGGCCGGCCAGTATGACTTGATCACCGGGCTCTGATTGCGCGAGATTTCGCGGTCGCCCACGTCATGCCGTGCGATCTCTACAAGCTTCTGTCGCAGGCCGAGGGTATTCATTGGTTTAGTCTAAGCTCCTCCATCGAAATGAATCCAACCATGAACAGAACGCCTAGCAGGAAGGCGAAACAGACCGTCAGGAAGATGGCCAAACCTATGTTATCCATGCGGCTCATTTGGAGTGGAGGGGAAGCGGATCGTGGACGTTGATGGGGATCTCGACGGTCGGCGCCTTGGGTGGAGCCTCTCCAAATACAGTGAGGCCCAGGCTTACGCCCTGCCATCCGACCACGCCAGAAATGGACGGCCCCCACCAGCGGCAGGGCGGCTTTGTGCCGTCCGCGTTCTTTGGCGGACAGGTGCAGCCGGAGAGCGCGAGGATGGCCGCGCAGAGGAGGATGGGTATGAGGAACTTCATAGGAGGTTCGCCGTCTTTCCATCGGCGCGGGCAGAGTCGCGGAATTGAATGGCTGCGAGTTTGTCGAGAAAATCATGCACCTCGCCTTCCACCTCCACAGAGTAGCCGTAGAGCTTGGCGCGCACCGCCTCCATCTCGGCCTCGGTCGGCAGTGTGAGCGGCTTGGGTTTGGCCAGGCTGGCGCGGAGATCCACCAATGCCTGATCATCCTCGGCCTGGGTGGTGGGCTTGGCGATGATCGCCTGGAACATGGCCGAACGGGTGAAGGTCTGGCCCGAGTCGGAAGTGTAGGGGATGGCCGGCTCCTCCTGCTCCTCTGAGAGTTTCTGCAACGATTCGAGATTGGTAAAACCCATCCGCTTACCGACATAGGAGACGACGCAATCCAGCAGCCCCAGCACCAATGCGGAGAGGCCGATGCCGATGGCCTGCTGTGCGTCCGGCGTGTTTCCGAACTGTGCCGAAACCATTCCGATAATCGGGGCGGTGACTACGCCAATCTTAAGCAAGAGCTTGCGCGAGTATTTCGCCCACATCCAAGCCACAAATTTATGCAGGCGGGATGGCTCTGGGATCGGCTGTCCTGTCTCGATGTCGTTGGCTCGTGGCATTGCTGGCAAACTTCACATAATGCAAGTGAATTGCAAGAGCAAATTGATGGCGTTTTGTGGGCGGGAGGCCAAAGAAGGGGTAGGTTATTGATGATTGAGGATTGGGGATTTTTGATTTTTGAGGTCGGAAAATCCGCAATCAACAATCATCAATCGGCAATCATCAATTTCTGAAATCATTGGGAGGGCTTACGGGCAAGATGCCCGGGCCACGTTGATAGATCCCGATCAGGATTGCCCGTAGACCGAAAACTGAGACGACGACACCCACCCGTTTTTGAAGCAGGCCGTGTAGAATGTGACGAAATTCCCGACACCAGGAGCGGGCACCGAGACATTTGCAAAGTAGGGAGACCCGCCGGCCTCAGTGGTTGGCATACTCACCAGCGACCAGCGGATGACCGCCCCAGGATCTGCCCCCACCGTTGGAGTCAGGGGATACGACGCTGTGGGATACGTTCCGGCTACGATGCTGTGAGTCGGGACAGCGAGCGCCCGCGCTGAGACTGCCAGAGTCCGCACCGTATCGGCCACCGTCTCGACATCCTCATAAATGCTGGCCCGCTGCCGTTCAAGATCCAGATCAATCGTCGGCACGAGTTCCAGATTCAGCCGAGCCGAAACGACATTGAAGCGCCCGGACGCCATCGGAGGGAGGACCACGTCCACGGCATCGCCGGGAGCGAGGCCGATCAAGCCTAGCCCGACCTTGCAGGAAATGGTTTCGCTTGGCCCATTCTTGGCGTTTTCGATTGCCGCGAGCTGCTGGGCCTGCTCGCTATCATTTACGAGGTCCAGCTTGATCGCTTTGGCCGCGTCGTTGGTGGTGGCGGCATCGGTGGCCTGCCAGTTGGTGGTCTCTGTGGCCGCCGATACCGTGACAGCATCACCCGTGCCGGAGATCCGCTGCAACTCGGGATTCGCGAGCATGGAATCCCAGCCCAGGGAATAGGCTGGAGTCTCCGGGATGCCGATCCGCAGGAAATGGCCGTCACCGATGACGGTAATGGATGCCGCCATGGCCGAAAGAAATTGACGCGTCACCTCGTCAACGCTGGCCGTAGCCTCGATCATGCCGCCGACCGTGAACCGCGAACGGGTCAAGCCCATGAGTTGATCGCAGAAGTTCGCCGCGGCAGCGATGGAGGCGGTGTCGATTGGCGAGGATCGGTTGATGGTCCGGTAATGGGAGAGGCAGAGCGCGGGGTTTGCGCTGTATCCGGTCAGCCCGGTGCGGACATCGGTAACATCGTTTCGCCCTTTGATGATGGCGGAAATGTCCGGCACGCTCCCGAAGACTGCTGGGCTGGGCGTCTGGTTGGTGCCGTCCCAATTGTCCAGTCTCACATAGAGGTAGGCAATGCCTCGCAGTTGGTGGCTGGTCGTCCACTTGCCAGCGCTGGCTGCCACGAGGGTGGCATTGGCCGCCTGCCCTGGGTCGCCAAGATGCTTTTCAATGTGGACCGCGCCCGCCCATTTCCCGGTCCCGTTGCCGGATCCGTCGAGCGTTAAAATCTCGTCGCCGAAATAAATGGTTTCGATTTCCTGAATCGGCCCGTCACACAGACCGATGATGAGGTGCAAATATTCGTTGGTCGTGCCGGTCGTCTCCGCGTAAATCCAGAATCCACCGACCTTCGTGCGCCCGTAAACGGTGCGCCGTGGCGTGTCCGCCGCCTTGGTGCCCGCCTTGACGTTGATGCCTTTGTTGGTGGATTTGACGGCGACGCCGCTATCGGTGCAAGCTCCCATATTATTGGTTCCCTCCCCAGCTTAGATTGGTGGTGGCGAGTGCCGCGACATACTCAAGGCCGAGGTCACTTGGATATTTACGCAACTGCCCTTCGTGAGTGTATCGTTGCCCCGTCGTGGCCTCCACGATGGGAGGTGCGCCGATGAGGTCAATGGATGCTGTGATTTCATCCGGCCCGTAGTTCCATTTCAGCTTGTCCACAGTGCCGGAAAACAAAAGGACTGGCTCACCAATCAGCAGGCCGTCGATGTCCAGAGCGCCGAGGTAAAATTTCGCCGTCGCCGCTACCTCGGTAGGGGGCACCGGGATATACCATTCGATGATCATCAGCCCGTGCTGTGCGGTGAGTCCTGCCAACCCGTCGTAGCCGGTCATGCTGGTAGGCCCTGGAACGGTGATCCCCGGCCATGGAGTTGCAAGAATTTGAGGAGCAGACAGGCCCGAAAGCCCCCAACCCGACCCGCCCACTCCCCAAAGATTTTCCCCGGCGCGCCCGGTGTAGGCCCCGCCTTTGTAGCCACCCCCGCCGCCGCCCTGGCCGGCGCTCACGTTGCCGGTGGCGTCGTGACCTTTCATGGTGGGCATTCCGCCCGAAATCGTATCATTACCGTTCAGCCCGCCGTGCCCGCTTGATCCATTCCATCCGCCCGCGCCGCCGCCGCCAGCCGCTGCCAGCAACCGGGTGTAATCAGTATCGGTGATTGCACCGTCGCCTGTAAATAAAAACGTCCCTCCGCCGCCGTTATGCTGGTGAGCCGTGCCCTGCCCGGTCCCGCCGAATCCTTTAACGGTCGTCAGATTCACTCCGCCCTGCCCGATGCGTGCCCGTAGCTTCAAGCCTGCCGTGACAGGCAAATGCACAAAGGTATAGCCTCCGACGCCTCCGCCGAAAACGTCTGGCCCACCGCCCGCTCCCCATAGGTGCGCCTTGACCTCCTTCGCGCCAGACGGAGGCACCGGAAGGAAATCATCGGTCGAATAATTGATAACCTGAATCTGCCAGCCGTAATCACCGGAGGACTGTGGAGCGAGCGCGCTACTCGGTGGCAAGTTCTCAATCGTGATGGTGGCCTGCGGTTGCGCGCCGTCGAGGGTCTCTTCGATGGCGGTAATTTCCATCTTGCCCTGCGCTGGGACGAAGTCATGGCCGCGCGTTGTGATTTCCCGAAGGCCCGTCCAAAGATTGATCGGCTCTGCGAAATTGAGATGCAGGAAATACGCTGGACGCACGACATCCGCCGCAAATGCAGCCTTCAGAGATGCGTCGAGGTTGCGCGCCATCAGTTCGTGACCTCCTCGATGGTGAACGTGAATCCTTCCTGATAGCCGTCCACGCGCCAGACGAATTCTGGCGGATCCTGCGAGAGCCGGAAGATGCCCTTGGGCTCTTGGTAAATAATCTCTGTGCCGTCGGCGATCCCTTGAGCGTCCGGCCACACATCAATGGATGCCGCGCCGGCGGAATCGCTGTCGGCATCCAGAAGCACCTTGCGCAACTTGCCTCCGATCTGCAACCAGTCGCCGGCCGAGACAACAGGCGTGAAGGGATTCCAGCTATCTGTGAGGATCGTCCGGCCCTGACTGACGCCCACGGTCTGAGGCATACCGAGCAGCGTGTCGAGTTTGCAAAAGCGCGCTGCGTCGCCAAAAAGAAACGTGCCTTCCCGGCCACGCAGCGAAGCGAAAAATGCCTGCCACTTGAGGGCATCGGCCCTCCGCATGATCGGCATGGATACAACCGCCCCCAACTGCTGGCCCGGCCATGCGAAGATCTGCCCGCGCAACGTGAATGGGCTGCGCGACTCCGCCGTCACGGAAAGTTGATTCCAGGTTATGGCATTAGGACCGGGAGAGGCGGGAGTCTGGACGGGGTAGGTGATCATTAGTTGATTGCGAAATCAGCACAGAGTGTGGCTGCGAGCGCCTGCGTCTGCTCCCAGGTGAGAGCGCGGTCGTAGAGCGCCACATGGGCAACCCGGCCCGTCCAGCGTGCCGTCCCGCCCTGGGTCTGGAACAACTGCCACTCCGTCGTGGTGGTGCCCGCGACGGCCCCGGCGGCATAGTTGACCTTGATGGCGTTCCCATTTTTGATGACGAGAGCAGAGGCCCCACCGCCTGCGTGGAAAGTGAAGATGGCCAGCGTGGCCGTGGAATCGTTAGGCGTGAACGCGACGGCCACGCGGTTCGCCGTCGAGGATTGAGATCCGAATTCAAGGTTGCCGCCGCGCTGGTCAATGGACAAGCCGAGCGGGCCCAAGTGGACAAGGCGCGCATCGGTGGCGCTTCGTGAATCAAAGATGCAGGCAACGGTGATGCCCGCCGGAATGGTGGCATCGATGGGAGCGGTGGTGCCGCTGGCCCCGAAGGTGTAGTATCCAGTCCCGACCATGCCGGCCGCTGGGCGCGTGCCGATGCCGCTGACAACGTAGGAGGCCTTAACCGTGGAGAATGTGGTCACCAGTCCGCTAAATGTATCCGTCGCCGAGGTGATACCCGCTGATTGCGCAACGCGGTTGTATTGCCGGAGGTCAAATCGGAATGCAGGCTCGCAAGCCGGATCAATCACGCTGGCAGGCTCAACCGTGGAAGTGAACGCGCCAGCTGCAACGCGCCGGCTGCGGATGATGAAAGGCGTCGTCGTGCTCGCCTTGGGATTGATGGCTGCGGCATTTGATACAACGTAGCCTGCGGGCCAGGTGACGTTGCGGCCCCCAGTGGCATCTTGGATGAGATTAACAACGTATGGGATGCCCGCGCCTGGCGTGCCCGTGGCGGTCAGGACTTGATCAGCCGCGAGTGTGGAGTTCCAGGCTTGATAATCGGCGAAGACGAGAGCGCCTGCCGTGAATCCTTCGAGCGTGGATGTGGAGGCCGCCGCGCCGATGTTGGTTCGCGCCTGCGACTTCTGAGGTGCCGTCAAGGTCTGCACCCCGTAAAGGACTTTTTCCGTCGCAATTTCAGCAGTGAGATTGCTGTCCAAAATATTGTAAGCCGCAATCGCCGGGTAGCGAGCATCCGCCGCGACCTTCGTGTAATAGCTTGGAGCTGGCGTCGGGGCTGCGGTGACTGTGATCGCACCCAATGCCGCGACCTGGATATTGGCCAAAAGGGCATCGCTGATTTGCCCGTCCGCTCCAGTCGCCTGGATGCGAAGCTGGCGGGTGCCAGCGGTCAGGCTCGCCATGGTCGCGCTCTCGACCTGAAATGCCAGCAGATAGGATGTCCCGGCCCTCCACTGTGCGGCAGTGAGCGACGCGGCGAACGTCGTGCTCGACTCCGCAATCGGGTTGGTTGGATCGGCAAGGTAGAAATTCACCGAATCAAGGTCGGCCGGCTGGATCAGCGCCCCATCTTGAAACAGGGCGAGCTCAAAAATCACCGAGTCACTCAGGTAGATGACCGGCGCGACTCCGGTCAGTTCATTGATGCAGCGGGTGGGGTTTTGCACCTCACAGGCAAGGCGGATTCTTTTGTAGACGGTGGGCATAATTTTAGAGGGTTAGCATTTGAGATTGTTTCTGAAAGTTCCGCCCTTGGCGTTGGCGGTCTGGACGGCATTGATGGTTTCGCGCTTGATTGAGACAGCCGCCTGTTTCAGATCCTGCGCAGTGACTCCGGTGGCGAAATTCTGTTGAAAGGACATAGGAGGACCATTGGACGATACCGGGTCAATGCCGTTTCTGGCCATGGATGGCGTGGACACCATGGGAGAGTAGGAACCGCCCGAGACTGCCGCGCCTTGCCATGCGTTGCGCTGGTCTATGAGTTGCTGATTGGAATATTTGGCCGGGCCGGTTGTCGCAGCCGTGGACGCTTCCTTTTGAGCGGCTGCATCAGCGGCAGCGGCAACCCCGTCCTTGAAGGCGGTGCTCCAGCGGTCTGGGCCGTTACTGAAAACATCCGAGAAATTAGCCGCGCCCGATTCAATGTCCTTCCATGCGTCTGCGAAAGTAGTGCTAGCTTCAATCTGGTCGGCGGCGGTCTCCATTAAATCCTTGCCGGTGCTGGCGAGGTCGGCACCGAACTCCTGGCTATCTCGTAGGAATTGCTCAACCGGCCCGGCTGCGGTGCTGATCTGTGCGTGCGCCTGTGATCCTTGAATCGTGTCGATGTGGCCCATCCCGATAACGTCCGCGATCAAGTTCCAGCTCTCAATAAGCCAGTTGATGGAATCGGTGATGGCGCTGGAAATTGAGTCGATAACCCCGTTGAAAAAGTTCGCGATGTCGTCGCCTGTCTGGCGCATCCCTTGCGCTGTATCAGCCAAGAACCCGAAAATAAATTCTGTCGCCTTGCCTCCTCCCCATTGCGCCGCCCCGACCATGATGGCAAACCCCGCCCCGGCGTATTCGCCCACCCCTGTAATTGCTTTTGCAACCCCCCAAACCATTTCCCCAATCCCGAAAATGACCTGTCCCGCGTCAATGGCGTAACCAGCGACAACCCCGAACCCCTCCGCAGCCTTCGCCGCCGTTGGCCCTAGTCCTCCCGTCGTCATAACGAGTTGATCCATGAGGGTAAGCGCGTATTCAATGTAAGGCGCGACTTCACCCGCAAGCAGCACCTTGAAGCGGTCGAAGGTGTCGCCCATGAGGTCGATCCGATCCTGCACTCCCCCAGCCGCCGCAATATTCTCCTCGCTAATCACGGCCCCGAGAGCAATCCACCGCGCCGAAAGCTCCTCACTCTTGATGCCGATGTCCCCGAGGCTCTGCGCAATCGCGGCCCCGCCTTTTCCAAACAGGTCCACGGCCTCACTGGCGCGAACGGCAACGTCGGGAATGCGCCCGATGGCATCAGCCACGAGGTTAAATCTCTGCTCTGGCGAAAGTGCGGCCAACTGCTGAACGCTGATCCCGAGGTTGGCAAAGCTCTCGATTGCTGCCGAGTTGCCAGTCAGGGCCTCCCCGACTTTGATGTTGAGCTTGGAGAATGAAGATTGCAGCGCCTCGGTATCAACCCCGACCTGCTTGGCAACCTCGCCATAGAGCTGCAGGGACGTGGCCGATACCCCGAGCTTGAGCGCGGTATCCGAGAGCATGTCACCGATGCCGATGCCGCTTTGCACCAGGCCGGCCAGACCGGTAATGGCGCCCTGCACGAGATTGATGGCCCCACTGATTGCCGACGTGATGCCGTTGCCGATGGCGGTCCCGATGGCTGACCCCGCAATCAACCCGCCCTGGGTGAGCGAGGGTTGCGCGCCCTGCAACGCCTGCATCGCGGAGGCAGCGAAGCCGCTTCCGTCTGCATTGACACCAACCGTTAAGGGACCGAGTGACATTTGTTAGGTGAGGCGTGAGAACTGGAGCATGAGGCGGTTGTATTCTTCCTCATGGGTCTCTTCGCGTTTTTGTTTGGGTAAAAAATCAGCCGCCTTGAAGGGCCTTTGCCCTTTCTTCCGGTGGCAGTTTGCCGTCATGGCGAGGAGTTCCGCCGTGCGTTGGTTTGCTGGCTTCTCCTTCGCAGCCCATTCGGCAATCGCATCTTCCATGACCGCCGCAACCTCCGCAGGTGTAAGCTCCAGGAAGAGAGTGAGCGGCAAGCCGCAACGCTCTGCACGCGCTGCCTGGATTGCGAAACTCTGGTGAAATGAGCATAGGTCAGGCGTCGCTTTTTGGTGTCTCGGCTTCCGGTGCCTCGCCTCCGGTTGGCTCTTCAAATTCCGGCTCGCCGGGCAGGGCCACGGTGGGCCGGAAGATGTCGCGCATCGTCTGCTCGAAGCTGTGCGTGGCCTCGTATTCCGCCGCCCCATCCTCACCAAGCACACAGGCAAGGATGGAGTGGCAGAAATCCGGGTCAGTCAGTTTGTCGCGTTCAATGGTGGCCAGCAGGTTGATGCCGTGGGCCTTGTGAAGCTCGCGGATCTTGGCGTAGGAAATACGAAACTCGGGGGCTCTCATGTTCGTATTATGGTTAAGCTACGCGGGTCAGGGCGAAGCGGGTCTTGGCGAGGCAGGTGATTTCCGTCTCCATGAGGTCCGAGGTTGGAACGCTGATGGGGAAGGAGGTAATAATCACAGTGCCGGTGAAGTAGGCGCGGTCGGTGGCCGGTGTGGCCGTGAGCGCAGACGGCGCGGTGCCGACTTTGGGAAGCGCAATGCGAACATCCCAAATGACATTGCTCCCGACGCTGTCGAGCAGGTCGGCTTGCAATTCGTTGAGCGGATTTTCACCCGTGACGGTGGTCGCATTTTTGTTGAGATACAACTGCACGCCAAGCACCAGAGATCCCACGTCAATCAGGCCGTGCTCCTTTTCCTTGATGTTATTCAGGGTATTGAGATTTGTGAATTCAACCTCGTCGGGTTCTCCGGTGGGGATGTCGATGCTGGTGACGCCGTGAAGCAGCCGCCAAGTTGCGTCGCCTGGGAGTTTGAAATGGACCTGAGCGCCGGGTCCTTTTTTGGAGTGGAGTGCCATGATGTTTTATTGGTTAGGATTGATGGTAGAGGATGGTGAACGAAACTGAATGCCGGTAGACGGTCTCCGCAGATTGAGGCAGTCCCTCGGTGGCGTTTTGATTGGACTGAGAGAATTCCCCGATGAACCGGGCAACTTGGAAGATGGTGTTTTGCCCGCCTGAAAATTGCGGACAGCGGTCCACGGCGGATTCCACGGCGGCGGCAATCTCGCGAGACTCCGAGCCGGTGAGGGCATCGCAGTTGAGTTGGACCGTGTGCTCCCACATGGTCTGATTGGCCAGTCCCTTTTCCTGGGTGTCTTCGTTGCGGTCGCCGCCCGTGACATCGATGACGACGTAGGGGAGCGGTCCCTGCGGAGCCTCGTCAAGGGTGATTGATCCGACCAGCGTATTCAGAGCGGGACGGCCATCGATGCCAGCGGCAGCATTCAGCCATGACACCAGATCGGTCAGCATTTTATTGAGAGGGGAATTCATAGGGTGGCTTTTTTGGCGTTGGCGTTGGCTTTGGCGATTTGTTTTTCGAGGGAGTCGGCCAGTCCGTCGCGGACGATGGCGAGGGCGGCGGCCCTGCTGGAGCGGAGCGCCCGTTCGAGGAATGGATTCGGCTTGGTGCCTGGGTGCATTTGCCCCTCCTGCTTGGTGGCCTTCTGCTTGTAGGTGCGGATCTTACCCTTGATCATGCGGGTGATGATCCGGGCCTTGCGTGCGCCTCCGCTGATTGCGTGGGCCATTGCGCCATAGACGACGAGGTGGAGGTAATTCCTAGGGATGAACCAGCGCGGACTTGGTGCGGCCTTTCCCGCTGCCGGATGGGCAGGGTTCGCTTTCTTGCTGGTCTGCGAGACGCTGACAATAACGCCGGCCCGCGCATTGGGGATGTTGAACCAGGGCCGTTTGCGGAGTGCCTTCTTGAGCGCGCCGCTGTCGCCAACCGGGCATTCCCGCCGCGCCGCCTGCAAGATGGGCGTGCCTGCTCTGTTGAGCGTGTTGCGCAGCGCCTTCTTCAAGATCCCGGCTTGGAATCTTGAAAGCTGCACGCTCAACTGTGGGTAGCCTTCGACGCTCATGGGCAGGCGGTGGCGGTAAAGTTGATAATGTCCGAGCGGGTCGCCGGATACGGGAGCCAAGCGTTGATGGAGAATGTGAGGTCATTCCAGAGAATACGGTCCCGCTCTGTGATGTCGGCAAGCTCCGGCATATAGCGAACGTGGCCGGTGACGGTGCGGGCCACGGTGAGCTGGTCACTGGCAAGAGTTTCCGTGGCGGCCTGCCATTCGATCTTGGCCGCGCATGTCTTGACGTCGGCCCATGTGCTCGTGACAACGCCAGCCGCCACCGTCTGCGCGAGGCGCTGGATGGTGAGGCGTGAGGTCATGCGGGCAGGGTTAGCCATGGGGTCAGGTCCAAGGAATGATGTAAGGGGCGATGAGGGCGCGGATGCTGAACGGCACCTCTGCAACGATGGCGCCGACGATGATCGGGCTGCGCTGGTCGTAGAGGTGGCAGGTCAAAAGCAGGATGGCATTCTTGAGGGGGCCGGGGAGCGCATCGGCTCCGCAGACGGCCACGGCCTTCCAGTTGGGAGAGCCGTCAGCCATGACGTGTGGGGTGATGTCAGAAGGTGGATACCAAAGCGCCGGAGTTGAATCCAGCAGGGTGGTGGGAGTCGCGACGGCCCATGTAGTGGCGCTGTCACGGTAGGAAATGACGACGCTCGTCACCGGTGAGCGCGGCAAAGGTTCCGGCGTGCCGACGCTGACGCCGGCATAATAGGCGCGCCACGTCTGCGCCCGCAGTGAGCGGCGACAGAGATGCTCAATGGTCAACTCTGCCGCCGCCCGGTAGCATAACAAAAGATCGTCCTCGTAGCCGCTATCAATCCGCCCCGCCGCCTTGATCTCTGGGAGTGTAACCAGAGAGGCGGTGGGGAGGACGGTAGCGGCGGAGGAAACGATCATTTATTTCGATTTCTTCTTGGTAGCGGGTTCGACCTCGGGCGTGGGTTCGACCTCGGGAGCGGCGATTACCGAGCCGGAGGCGAACAGTTGCGCGGTGGTGGCATCATCGAACTCGGCCGTGGAGCCTTCTTCGTTGTGTTCACCGGCAACCAATACCGACCGTGTGAATGTGACTTTCATAGGGCCTAGGTGGTGAGGGCGTCGAGCATGGCGGCGAACGCGGCAGGTTGGAGAGCTGCGCCGTCGAAGAACTCCGTAACGACAAGGCATCCAGTGCCAGTGATGGCCTCGGTTTTGCCGCGTGGTTTTTCGAGCAGCATTCCGCCCCAGTAGGCCATTAAGTATTGGCTGAAATCACCAAAGAGGATAGCAGAGCAGACGCCCGAGGAGCTACCCTTTGTAAGGGTATTCGAGACGACATTAGAAACCAGAGCGCGGTAGCCGTTGACCTGATTGTCAGTTCCCCAAACCATGCGGTCGCCATAGGTGGCAGTCACAAGGGTCTGCTTGAGTTTGCCGCGCACGCGGCTGTTTGTCAGGTAGGCGTTGCCGTTCGCGTTAGCGTTCGCGACAGCCGTTTCAAGATCAACCATGTTGCCCCATGTGGGAGCGAGACCATTAGCTCCGCCAGCAACCGAGCCGATGCCGGAAGTTGTCACGATGCCGCTTGGAAGCGTGGTGGAAGCTGTGGAATGGATGCAATTCTGATCCTTGGTGTAGTTCACCCGTTCCATGAGGATTTTCAGGATCAGGGCCTCCACATCAGGGCTGGACTGCATAACGAGTTGGTCGGAGATGTCCACATACACCGGCAGGCGCTTGGGGGTGAGCGTGATGCTGGATGTGGCGTGATCGCTGGCGTTCGCGCTAGCGTTTTCAGCCTTGGTTGTGATCGTTCCGGCTGGCGCGATGACAGGAATCAGGATGTTCCCAACCAGTCCACGCAGCACGAATGCGCCCGCTTGCTCCAGAATAGGAGCGGCGATGAGGCTGGACATTTGCGTCAAATCACCGCGAACATCGGTCTGGACAAACTGAGAGCCGAGGTTCGTTCCGGTAACGCTTTGGGTGGCATTCTGGTAACGGTTGAGCGCGGCGCGGTGCTTGGCGAATTCAATGGCGAGGCGAGGGATCGCAACGCCGTTTACGTTGGCCATGACGCCCGATGCCTGCATTTCCTTGCGGGCTTCGTCCTGCATTTCCTTGAGGATCCCGCTAACGAGACCTTCCTCGTTGGCAGTCCGGCAGGCTTCGAGCATGGAGAACTTGGAGAGGTCTTTTTCCTGACTCTTGCTGGTGCCGAATTCGACGGCGAACCGTTCGTGTTCAGGGATGGCGTTGAGGTGCTTTTGCTTGGCGGCTTGGCGAGCGCAGAGCTCCAGGTCTTTTTCCTGTTTTTCGAGGGTTTCGAGTTGCGCGATGACATCATTGTCGGGATTGCCGTCCTTCAGCGCTTTGGGAAGCAGGGCGTCGATGGATGCGCGGACAGTCTTCTGCTGCGCAGTGAAATCCAATTCGGCGCGATAGCCGGAGAGGAGGAGGATAACGAATAACGAGCGTGGTTTCATGTGTTTTGTTTTGGTTAGGCGGCTTGTTTCCAAGCAGCGGATTTTCTGGTGAGTCGGTCGAGGATGGCTTGTTGGTTGGGGGTGATCTTTGCGGACGGGTCGGGAGCGGGTGGCCCTGGAGGCGCAGGAGGCACGTCTTCCTCGGCCGCGAGCTCAGAGGCGCCCGTCACGCTGTCGATAAATTTGGAGGTCAGAGCCTCTTCGGCGTTAAACCACGTCTCAGCAGCCAGCAGGGGGACGAGCTCGTCCTTGGCGATGCCGGTGCGTTCATGGTAAGCCTGCACGATGGTCTCATCGATCTTGGCGAGCACTCCGGCCTCCTTCAGCAGATCCGCAGCGTTGCCGGCCGTGTAGGTCCAGGCATTGTGGACCATGATGAGCGCATTCGATGCCATCTCGACAGTCGTTCCAGCGGTCATGATAACGGTGGCGATGGATGCCGCGAGGGCTTCGACTACGATCTTGACCTCATGGCCCTTGGCTCCGTAGGACAGCAGCGCATTGCGGATGCCGTTACCTTCAAACACGTCACCGCCTGGACTGTTGATCTTGACAATGATGTCGCCGGCCTGCGTGTCGAGCCACGTTTGCACGCTCGCGAGGGTGATGGACTGGTCGGAATACCAACTCTCGCCGATGCTTCCGTAGAGCCTGAGTTCGTTGGCCGGCGCTTCGGCTTTGATCTTGAGCCGGCCAGCGTCGCCCCAGTGCTTGGCGACGCGCTCCATGTTGGTGGCGGTGCGTTCGCGCCGTTCCATGCACTGCCGGGCTTGGTCGGAAAGGATGCTGGCCTGATAGCCGGCATTCAGAAAGGAGGTGTCGATTCGTGGCTGAGACTGCATATTTTTGCGCGTGGTTTGCGTTCCTGGGTTGCCAGTCGAGCCGTCCCCGGCCTGGCCCATGTTGAGAGGTTCGAGATAGACATCACCGTTAGGAATTGGCGCGTAGTCCTCTTCCTCGCGGATCTCGTTGACCGAGAGGAATCCATTTTGACGGCCCACAGCATAGGCGGCAAAGCGTGCGGCCTTGTCTCCGCTGGAAAGTTCGTCCTCATCATATTTCAGATGCACTCCCGCGTCCTGCTCTGCCCGTGTGAGCAGAGAACCAAAGACGGCCTCTTGTGCGGCCAGTTCAAAGCCGAGTGAGGTCTGAATCCATTCTTTGCCCTTCTGCTCCGTGCTGGCTGCACTCGCGCTGCCAGACTCAATGCCGAGCATGTGAGGAGGGACGCCGAACATGCGGCAGATGGCCAGATCCTGCTCCTTGCGAGTGGCAAGCGTCTCAGAGTCGCGGCCCGTTTTGTCGAGCGTCACCGCGTCCATTCCCTGCCCGAGCATGATGGGCCTGGACTGCCCTGGACTGTTGCGGCTCTCTGAGATCTGGCGCTTGAGTTCGATGCCCTGCGCTTCTGTCAGGGCCTCCGCGGTCTTGATGATCATCGAAGAGTTCCCGCCGTTACCGTAGTAGGCGGCGCGGAAGGTGTCGATGGCACGGGCGATCTGCACCGTGTTGTAAAGGTTATCCTGCGGAGAGAGATTGTTGATGCCGTCGAAGGAGACGCCTCCGCGGAAATGCAGCACCTTGGAGAAATCAACTTCCTCAAATCCTCCGATCAGCGCGTTCGTGATGCGATACTTGAGCCGACTGTCCCGAGGATCGCGCCGCCATGTGACTTGGGAGCTTGCCACTGGCCAGAGTTGAGCGACGCCGCCGGCGTTGTTGCGGACGATGCGAGCGATACCGAAACCATGCAGGGCGATGTTGGCAGCGATTGCGGCCTTAAAATCAACTCCGGTCATTTCGGGATTCGGATATTTCAGCAGCCGCGCCAGTTCGTGACCTTCCAGAGGCTTTTTCTTGGCGTCGTAAACGTAGATAGGCAACCGACCAACGGTCTTAGCGATGGCGGCGACACAAGCGAACACGGTAACAAGCTCCATGGCTTGCCGTCCATTGATGTTGAGACCGAGAGCGCCGGAGATGCTGGTCAGGAACGGGCTTACCGTGGCCGCGCTATTAGCCGACGCCACGCGCTGCCCTTTGGGGAGCGGGAGATTCTGGGAACGCCAACCGGGAGGCAATGGCATGAGTTGCTGCACGGCGACAAGGAAACGCGCAAATACTAGATATTACTAACGCAATTCGTTTGCATTTGTAAAAAAACGGCTAAACGTGACACTATGCGACCAATCCGAATTACTGTTTTCGCCGTGAGGATGGGATTATCCCCGCGGCAAGTGCGATGGCTCTGCTCCCGCGGCAAGATCCCTCCGCCCTACATCGCCAGACGCCCGCACCCTACCGCCCATTGGCAGATCATGGAGCCGGTCGCCGTTCCCGTTCACTTAGCACCGCATGGCAATCAATGCACACGCTCTGGAGGTTTGACATCGTGAACGCAAGATGCGGAGCTTTCGCAAGCTCAATCAAATGGTGGACCTGCTGTGTCGGGATTAACGCGCCGTCATGCAGCCCGAGCGGATTTTCGCACAGCGGATGCAACGACAATTTCACCAGCCTGCAATCTTTCCACCGCTGGCTGTTGCGAATTCTGATAGCTGCAGCCTTCGCGCTGTCGCGGAATCTGTGGCGCGTCACCTCAGCGCTCGTCGGCCCTGGTTTCCCATACTTGCACCGCTTAGGAAGCTTTGGCATCTTTGAAGACCTCAAAGAGTTTCTCAAATTCGTCGCTCTCTGGAGCCGGTCCGAACTTCGCACGGGCACTAGGAGTCAAGCCAAGGTCGGAAAGCATTTTGGCAAGATTGAGTCCGCATTGGGTCATCGTAGTGAGGGAGTGATTGCGGGAGATCCGTCCACGGTCATCCTCAATGGTGAGGCCGTGGGTCTTGATATCCTCCCGCGCCTGCTGCCAGATCGACCAGGTGGCGGCGGCAACGTAGAGCAGCGCCCAGTCCATTCGCTCCAGGATGCCAAGGGCGCGCATGGAGTCAGTCGCCCGCGTCCAGAAATCGACGCCGTGAACGTCCAGATCGTCGGGCATTTCGTGAACGTCCAGATCGCCAGTGATCGCGCCGGATGTCTTGGCTGGCAAATGCTTTGGTCCCGCACCTCCCTGGCTGGGTTTGCGCTCACGTCCTAATTTGTCTCGTTTAACCATATGCCCACCATAGACGCAGCCACCGATTATGCAACCCGCTGTGTGCGTGGACTCAATCCATGCGGGCCGCTTGTGGTCGGGGCGTGCGAAAAACATCTGGCGGAATTGCGGATGCAGGGAACGCATGATTTCCCGTTCGTATGGCGACCGGCCAACCTTGCGCGGTTCAGTGCATTCTGTCTGACCCTGCGGTTGTTCGAGGGAGAATGGGCTGGGATCCCGCTCAAGCTGATGCAGTGGCAGGCGTTCGTGGTCGGCAGCCTGCTGTCATGGGTGCACAAAGACACCGGCCTGCGCCGATTCGATACAGGATACGTCGAGGTGCCCCGTAAGAACGCCAAGAGCGCACTGGCCTCGGCGCTGTCGCTCTACATGCTCATGTTCGACAACGAGGCCGCCGCCCAGGTCTACATGCTGGCAACGAAGAAGGATCAAGCCAAGATCGTTTATAATGCCGCCCTCAAGTTCGTGCCATTCAAGATGCGCGCCAAATACCTCCGAACGCGATTCACCGAAACGACATTCGATAAAACGGATTCAAGAATGCAGCCGCTCGCCAGCGACTCAAAGACGCTGGACGGGCTGAATCCGCATTTCGCGTGCGCCGACGAATTGCACGAGTGGCCGTCAGCCTCACTCTGGGAAGTCGTCTACAACGGCATGGGTTCGCGGACGCAGCCGCTCATATTCGGGATCACCACTGCAGGGTCAGATATGCACGGCATCGCAAGGCAGTTGCGGGACACCTCCGAGAGTCTGGCGCTGGATGCCGGGAAGCGGGGTTTCGTGCTCGATACCTTTTTCGGCTATGTCGCCTGTCCATCGGTCGAAGACGAAAAGCATTGGGATGACCCGAGAGTATGGGCCATCGCTAACCCGAGCCTGGGGATCGCCAAGTCAGCGGAATACATGCGGAAAGCGTGCGATACCGCCAAGGCGCAACCGTCCCGCCTGAATCAATTTCTGAATAAACAGCTGAACATCTGGACCGGTGCCGCGCAACAGTGGATACCAAGCAGGCTATGGGAAGCGGGTGCCGTGCCACGGGCCGACCTGCTCAAGGCGTGCGCCGGCCGTAAATGCTTCGGAGGAATGGATCTCGCCCGCGTGAGCGATCTCTCGGCCCTGTCCCTGGTATTCCCTCCAGAGAGCGAGGGCGCCGGCCTGCTGGGCAAATGGCTCTGTCTGCAATGGCACTGGTGCCCAGAGGCCAAGGCGCATGACCGCACCAAGAATGACCGCGTGCCTTACCAGCACTGGGCCGACAAGGGACTGCTCACCCTGACCGAGGGCGAGGCTACCGACTACGCCGTCCTCTATCGGGACATACTCGCCATCACCAAGCGATTTAGAGTGGAGTCTATCGCCTACGATAGGATGTTCGCGGTTGAAACCGTGCAGAAGCTACAAGCCGAGGGCATCGAGATGCTGGCGCATGGTCAAGGGTTCCTCTCTATGTCAGCACCGACCGAGGAGCTTGAGCGTATGCTCGTGAGCGGGTGTCTCGCCCATGATGGCAACCCTCTCATGGGCTGGGAGATGGGGAACGTGGTGCTGTCATATGACGCGGCTGGGTGTATCAAGCCCGATAAGAAGAAGTCACGCGACAGAATCGACGGCCCGGTGTCGCTCATCATGGCCCGAGGCGCGTCAATGCAGGAGCCGGAGCACAAGGAATTCACCGGCCTTGTCGCGTTCGCATTGTGACAAATCGTTGACGATCAGAGGGTAGGGAGGTTGCAAAATGTTTTCTCTAACATGCGTCACAC
>Ga0209596_1001304_pt1 | contig 21714 bp, 27 predicted proteins | sample M_130807_MF_Meta_FD_187314 | JGI IMG/M metagenome (GOLD analysis project Ga0209596, IMG submission 187314) | Freshwater microbial communities from Lake Montjoie, Canada to study carbon cycling - M_130807_MF_MetaG (SPAdes) (version 2) | ecosystem: Environmental > Aquatic > Freshwater > Lake...
CAAAGAAACAGCACCTCCAGAATAGTAGCCCCCCGAATGATGTTGATAACGTTGTACTCTACTAAAATAATCACCATATCTACGATCCATTCTATCTTGTCCATTAATTTGTAACCATTGTTCATATACAGGTGAATTTGAAAAATCAAATGGTCTTAAACGACAATTTGTTAAATATGTTGCAGAAGCAGAAGCTGGAGTAGTACCAGAAACATTTGTTATTCCTGAACCATCTGAATTAGATACTCTAAATGTTAAGTCATTAGTTCCAGTAGTCCCCCCTAAACTTCCACCTGCAATTGTTATTAGTGATGCACCTCCTGTATTTAATCCTGATCCTGGAGTGTATAATTCTACTGTATAACCAGCAGAGGAAGTAGATGTAAATGAAATAATATATACTGGTTGAATAAATCCAAGTGCTGTAAAGGTAATAGTAGTAGGAGTTGTTCTTAATTTAGAGCTGGGATTATAATTTACTGTTTGTTGAGTTTGTGCCATTAAACTACAATCTCTATAATAAGAAGGTTGTACTACCCATACAAGTTCTTTTACAGGATGATTAAATGTTAAATCAATTCTATTATTTGCTGATGTTATAGATTTATCTTCATTAAATTGGACTTGTTCAATTAAATATTCATGAGAAGCTTGTGCCATACGACGACGTTCTTCTGTATCTAAATAAATATAATCAATATATATTGCTGCATTGATTGGTGTTGGTAAACGAGAAATTCTTGGTGCATAAACAATAGCACCATTACCTAATCCCCCTCCTAGTCCTTGATCTCTATCAGTATCAACTCTATCTACAAGTCTATCTGTATTTGTAAAATTACCTGCAATAAATTCAGCTTCATTCCATATAACATTAATTTTAACTTCATGATATTGTAAAGCAATTAATGGTAATGCAGCACCTGGACTTTTTGTATAAAAGAAATCTAAAGGAATATAAAAAACATTTGGTTTTAATTGACGTCCAGAACTTCCACATCCAGTACCATTTAATAAATAAGCTCCTCCTGTAGCATCACAATTTCCCGATACTAAACTAGCAAGATTAATTAATTTGTCGAATGGTTTAGTTAAGGTAGACCATAAAAATAACCATTCACCATATAATTTATCAATAATTTGTCCACCAATATCTAATTCAATATATCTTAATAAATTATACCCTAAAAAATTTTGATCATTATTCCATAAATATGGAGTTACACCATCTGCAGTAAATTTAGGTAATTCAACTTGAAGATATGTTGAATATAATAAATCTGCATGACGTCCAACAATAGCAGTTTGTTTAGACCCCCATTGTGTACTCCCTGAAAAATTTACTCGAAAAGATTCCATAGCAAAATTTGTATGGCGTTTATATAACGATTTCCAAAACGTAATCTGGGGATTCCCACTAATATATGCGTCTTGTGCTCCATATGCTACAAGTTGTAATAAACCTCCACCCATTTTATCTTATAATGAATCTTTTTTTATTCTATAACTTTACTATCTTCGTTTTCTGTGTGTTTTACGACGACTACGACGACGTTTCCCTCCTTCCATTCCTTCCCCTTCTGTAGCTTCTTGTTGTTCTTCGACTGGTTTTGGGACTGGGGGATCGGATTCACCACCACCTTTTTTATGATAAGATGCTTTTGCACTTTTTAAAACATGTTTAAACCATCCTTTCCCCATAGATTTTTTTTTACTAGATTCACGTTTCATAGTTTTTTTAACATGTGTCATCCATTTATTTGGCATTTTTATTATGAACGCGAGGATTTTTTTATTTTAAACAATAATTGATTTATCACCAGTTTTTGGATTTGTATCATATATTGGTGATGTATGCATCATAGGTTGAAAAGAATGTGTTTGTGGATCTGGTAATATTGGAGTTTTTAATATAGAAGGTTTATATCTTAATTCAGAAGGTTTTAAAACTAAACTAGCTTGTTGAAATTTTTCTATATTTAATTCCATCATCATATCTAAAGAACCATAATTCATTAAATTCCATTGACATCCATAACTAAATAATATTGTAGGATTACTATTTTTTAAATCTGGATCTGGATCTGGTATAACCATACATATAGATTTTTTATTTGATTCAATTAATTCTTCATGATCATATGGTTGTGATGCTTGCATATATGTTAATCTACGTAAAGATGATGTAGACCATGATAAATTAACAAATTCTTCCATTTTTGTATGTTTTATTGAACCACCAGATACAATAATTAATTTTCCTTTTAAATTATCAATAGGTTCTTGTGCTAAATTTTTTCTATGATATGCATATTCTGGTCCTAATAAAAATCTTCCAAGAATATCTTTTAATAATTGAGAAGAAGCATTTAATATATTTGTATTTTCTGTATGAAACATTAAACTTAATATAAAAGGATCACTAGATAATGGTGTATCAAGTTTATTAAATGCTGAATTTCCTAATGCAACAAAACATGATTCTAAATCAACAGAATTTTTTGCATAATCAAATCCTAAAGATTCATTTTTTAATCCTACAACTGGTTTATTACCACCATCATATATATCTAATTCAATTAATCTTGCACCAGCTTTAATAACAAGTGGTATCATTTTTTCAGATATATAATCACCAGTTGTATAACTTGGAAATACAGAATATGCAGAAGATGCAATATAAAAATCACATAATTTATCATTAGATGAACCTAAAGGTGATAATGATATAACTTTTGTATATTCCATTAAATTTTGTGTTCCAGTCTTTTCAGATGATGATTTTGAACCAGTCATCATAAAAGTTATAATAAATATAGCTAAAAATATTAAACCTATTACAACATATAAAAGATATTCAGTATCCATTCTTATTTATTTGATTTTAAAAAGAAATCTACGAAAAATATTCATAATATCATCTGGAATTCTTTCACTCATAGATATATTATTTAAACAACAATAATGGAAATATAAAGAATACATACCACATTCAGATTTACTTTTTTGATGTTGTATTAAATTATATGTAGTTTCCATTTCTTTCGTATGTAATTGTAAAGAATCCCATTCTGTTTTCCAACGTAACATTAATCGTTGTATTTCTTTTTCTGGCACAGTACCATAAGAATCAAAATATGTTATACGCGGTTGATCAATTTCTGGTGATATATCACAATATAATGCCATCCAATGTTCTCCATCACCAGTATGTACATCTGTATTAAAAATAATACCTATTTTTGTTTTTCTTTTTTTATATAATGTTTTTAATTTTAAACTACATAAAGCATCTACAATACATTTTCCTTTTTCATCTTTTAAATCAAAATCTATAGTAACACAACCAACATAATAATAATCTGGAAATAATTTAACAAGATTATGTTCAACTCTATCAATATCTAAATCAGATAACCAATCTGTTGGATTTGTTATCCATGATGATGGTGATTTTGATTTATTTATCATATGTGAAATAACACATTCTGTTCTACCAGTTTTACATTTTGAACTAAATTTTTTTAAAATAATTTCCCATATTTTATCTGGATTTATCTCTGTAATTTTATCTGAATATTTTGAATTATATACTTCTTTTAAATGTAAAATTTCTTTTTCATCAAGCATCTTATATTAAAAACGGATTATTTTTTTCTAAGGTAATGGTCCGTAGAAATACTTGCCTTACATTTATAAGTAAACATTATACAAAAGTATCTTCTTTATAATAATTAAAAACTTGTTAAAAACTTGTTCTTAATAAAAGTTTATGTTTTCATTAAGATAAACTTATACAAAAAGTTATGAAGAAAATACCCTAAATGTTTTATAAAATAAAGAATAGTATTTCCAAACAGATTTATTTCTGGTATAGAAATCGTTTTAGACGATTATAAATTATTGCGGAATGTTGCAATAATTCTAATTAAAAGACATTTTAATTAGAAGGAAAATAGAATATAAATATATATAAATTCACTGTTAAAGAGTTTATATTATTTATATTTTATATAGACATATCAAAAGATATGATATTGTTATAGCGTACACGGCTATAATAAGCGGAAATTTTACAAATTAACAGAAATTGTAGACGTAAGAACAGGATGCTGGGCTTACGATAAAAATAAGGAATACTTTCAGAGTATTATTGTTACTTAGCGTTGGTCGGAGCTTTGTAGCCTTTAAATAAATATATATTTTCCAATATATTTATTTTTTGATTTTTGTTAAAAAAATGGATTTTCTTCTTCCCCTATTCTAAAGTAAAAAAAAAGTAATGGAACAATTACGTGAATATTCGAAACAACTTATTGAAGTTGATAAACGATTAGATGAATTAAATGGTCAAAGACAAGAAATATTAAAACAAAAAAATCTTTATCTTGAAAAAATACAAGAAATTATAAAAAAACCAGAATATAATGCTGTTAATGAAATATCATTACCTAATAATAAAAAACTTGTAGTCAAACGTGAATGGAAAAAACCATGGTCTTTATCAAAAGGTTTTCTTGTTGATTTAGTTAAAGCATATTTTCTAAAAGAATATCCAGAACAACCTACACAAGAAATTGCTTTAATTCATGCAAATAAACTTACAAACTTTATTGTAAAAAATGTTGAAGAAGAAATGTCTATAAAAGAAATGAAACTTGAATTACGTTAAAAAAACGGACTTTCATATACTTTTTTTATTTTAAATATAAAAGAATGGAATATAATCCGTATAATCCAAAAAATATTTTCTTTGAAAAAGAAGATATTCAAACAATTTTAAAAAAATTTTCAATAGATACATATGAAATAAAAAATTCTTCTTACTTTCAAACTGCTATGGTACATTCATCATATGTAAAAAAAATAGAATATATAACACCAACGGGTGAAAAATCAATATTAATTAAAAAACCAGATGATTGTATAGATTTATTCCCTGAATCTTATGAAAGATTAGAACATTTAGGTGATTCAATTTTAGGTGCTATTGTTGCAACATATTTAATTAAACGATTTCCTACACAACAAGAAGGATTCTTAACAAATTTAAGAAAAGAAATTGTATGTAATTCGATGTTAGGTATATTAGCACAAAAAATTGGTTTAGATAAATTTTATATAATATCACGACATAATGAAGATATTTGTAATGGAAGAACAAATATTAAAAAATTAGGTGATATTTTAGAGGCATTCATAGGTGCTTTATGGACAGATTCTAAAAATAATTTTATTATAACATATACATTTGTTATATCTATAATTGAATCATATGTAGATATACCATTATTATTAAAAAATGATACAAATTATAAAGATCAATTACAAAAATATTGTCAAACAAATTTAAAATTTACACCGGTTTATACCATGATTTCATCTATAAACGGGTATACTATGATAGCAGAAAATCCAAATACAAAAGAAGAATTAGGAAAAGGTATTTCAAATATAAAAAAACAAGCTGAACAATTAGCTGCAAAAAATTCACTTGAAAATTTTAAAGTATAAAAATATAATAAGAAATGACATATTATGTCAAAACAGATTGTAAAGAGTTTACAAATTCTATGAAAGAGGAATTAGAAAAATATGGTATGAAAGAATCTTCTAATTTTCCAGTAGATTTTGTATTTTTATCAGGACAATATGCATATTATAGAAATCATATTAATTTAAAAAAATCATTATTAACAAATTTAATAGAGTATCCTAATATAACTGATAAATCAAAATTATATGAAAAATTTAAAGGTGAATCATTCATAAAAGATTCTATAACAATAACAGATAAAATTCCAGAATTACCTTCTTCTTTTTTAAAAATATTAAAACCAGTTGATGGATTTGGAGGAAAAGATATTCGTATTGTTGAAACTCGCGAAGAAATTGAAGAATGGATGAATAAATATAAATATTCTAAATGGGTTTTACAAGATTATGTAAAAGAATCAGCTTTACTTAATGGTGAAAAATTTTATTTAAGAGTTTTTGTTTTAGTTATTGATACACACGTATATGTCTGTAATAAATCAGTATTTGTTACTTCAAACTACACTCAATATTATTATCCTGAAACTCTTCCAGATGGATGGAAACGAAAAACTGAAATTAAAGATATTTTTAAAATAGTATTAAAAGATATAAAATTAAAACCTGATTGGAATTCAAAAAATTCGTATTATATATTTGGAGCTGATGTAATGTTTGAAAAAAGAAAACCTATTTTAATAGAATTTAATAAAAAACCTGGATTGACTGCTAAAGAATTATTATATATTATTCCAGAATTATTAAAAACATTATTTAATCAAAAATCTTTATTTGAACAAGTTTTATGATAATGTTAATGATTGTTTTTTAGGTAATCTTCTAGAAAGTAATTCTTTTTGTTTTCCAACAACTGACATATCATCACTTCCTTCTGGAATACCTTCAATAGCACGCAGAACTTCAGCAACACGTTGTGGTTGATCAGCAAATTGAAGAAGTAATTGTGTACGAACAATTTGACGTTTCAAAGGTGGTTTTGATTGACGTACTGAACGTGCTATTGTTCCTTCACCATTTCCTTCTAAATTAAAATTATCAACTTTATTATCTCTCATAAATTCTAAAATTTTTTGTGATAATTCTACTTTTCTATCACGTAAATTTTTTTGTTGTTTTTGTAATTCACGTATTTGATCATCTAAAGAAATCCATTCTTTTAATCTTGATTTGACTTCCTCCGTGTCCCCCATTTTCTTTTAATAAGATGTCCCCTTGTAAATCTTTTCAGAGATCCTCCAGTAATAATTTCTCGTTGTTTTTCTATATTATCTTGTTTTTTTGGAGTTAATGTAGAAGCATATACTTTTATTAATCTTTCAATATCTGTATATATTTCTGGATTTCTTAATGTTTGTTTTAATTTTTGAATTAATCTCGGTAATTGAACAGGTGTATCTAATGGATATTCATAAGGTATATCTGAATCTAAACTTGGTAAATGTGTTTGTAATAATTCTGCATCTTCTGTTAATTCTTGATTATTTAAAGTATCGATCATTTTAGAACGTATTATATCATATGTTTGTAAATGTGGTTCAATATTTGAAGATAATTTTAGTAATGTTTCATCTAAAAATGGTAAAATATAAAATGTTTCTAAAAATAAATTTCTCCAATCTTGTTGTTTAGAATGTAAAATATTTAAAAAGATTAAAAATAAAGAATAAACTAATACTAAAATATAATGTCCTACAGAAGAAAAAAACCCAGATTCTTCATTAGAATTTTTTAAATCATATAATTCTTCATTAATAACAATATATATAACTTTTGTAGATAAATTAAATATATTTCTTTCTTTTGTTCCAGGTGTAAATAAAATATTTATATAAGTTTGAAAAAAAGGAATTAATTTATCTAATGATACTTCAATATATTTTGGTGATAATTTATACATCCATCCAAGTAAAATACGTGATAATGTATTAAATTTTTGACCACCGCCTTTTATAGCTAACATTTCATATAATATTTCACATTGTGAATCTTGAAAGAATGGTTTTCCATTATATAAAATATCATTACATATATCTTTTGGATACATATACGAATGTTTATTTTCTTTTAAATATTCATATAATCTTAAAAATTTTTCAATTGTTTTTGAAAATTCTAAATTATCCGATTGTTTATATACATAATTTAAAAGTTTTATATTTTTTCGAGTATCTGGATTTTCTTCTAAATTCAATACCATTATTTCCTTGTATAGAAAACAAATGACGGAAATTGACATAGATGAACCTAAAATAGAATGGTCATCTCAATTAGAAGATATTATAGCACAAGAAGGCGAAAAATGTCGCGGTTTATCTTGGTTACATACACGTGGAGAATCATTAACATCAAAATATAATACATGGGTACAAGTTCCCGTTATTATATTATCAACATTAGCTGGTACTGCATCTGTAGGTTCTCAATCATTATTTGGTGGTTCTTCAGTATCATCAACAGCTATTGGATTAGTATCAATAGGTGTTGGAATATTAAATACATTAGGTAGTTTTTTTGCATTTGCAAAACGTTCAGAAGCTCATCGTATAGCACATTTAAATTATTCTAAATTATCAACACGAATAAGTATAGAATTATCATTACCAAGAGATGAACGTATGGATGCTCAACCATTTTTAATAAATATACGTGAAACTATGGAAAGATTAGCAGAAACAACACCTATGTGTCCACAATCAATTTTAGATGATTTTAATACACATTTTAAAGATGTAAAAAATATTGCTGTACCATCAGAAACAAATGGATTACATAAAATTGAAATTTTTCGAGGAAAAACACATATTGATACACCAACTGAAGATGATTCAAAATCTAAAATTTCTATAAAAGTAGGTTAATATTTCCATTTCTTTTCACATTCAATACATGTAACAAATGTTGTCATAGGTTCATCAGCAGAACGTGTTTGTAATTGATAATAAGAACATTTTGTTTTAGTTTTACATCTTGAACAATACAAATATATAGAAGCTGTATCTTTATTTGCATATAATTTCATTTCAGTTTCCATAACTTGTTTTAGTGTACTTTTCCATTTAGATGGATTTAAATCTTCAGCTCTTAATTCAACAAATATTTTTGGTGTAATTTCTTTTCCAAGTTTTTCAATCCATTCAATTGTTAAATTTTCATATATTGATATTGCTTTACTTCTATATGTATTACAAAATATTCTATTTGACCAATCAATATCAATCATTTCAGATTTACAATAGTTAACAACATAAGTAAGAATTTCTTCTTCTAATTCTTTAAAATAGATTGTTTTTTCTTTTAAATTTTGAATAACTTTTTCTCTTAATGGTGTATGAATAGAAACATCTTTTGCTATAATACTTACTACTTTGAGTGGTTTAATTATTTCTTCTTGTTGAATTTCTGGTTCTTCTTCATCATCATCTTCATATTCTTCTTCTTCTTCAATTGTAGAGAATTCATGATATAATGTTTCATATTCTTCTACAGATAGATCTTTATATAAAGTTGATTGTTTTTCATATTCATCTTTTTCTGTTTCACAAGAAAATAATAGTATAGTTCCAACAAAATTTTCTTCATCAAATGGTGGTGGTAACATATGTTCATTTTGTTGTTCTTCTTCTGATGTTCTTGCAAAGACTGAAATTTTTTCTTCTTTTGTTGGATGATCAATATTTCCTTGAAATTTATATTCTTGATTTTTAAATTTTTTACGTATCCATACTAATATATCATCTGTTTTAGGTATTGAAATAGATGATATAATACCATTTGAATTTACTTGAATTCCAAGAACCATTTTCCTTTGTATATATTTATAAATTCAATTGTTTGTAATTCCGTTTTACACATAAAACATATACAATAATATAAAAAAAGAAGAAAATGCCAGGTATTCCAAAACTTATTGTTGCGAATGAAATTGAAGAAGAAAAAGGTCATTGGATTGATCCATATGCTAATAAACGACGTAAAAATAGAAAACAAAAAGAAAGAAGAGAACAAAAGCGTCTTCAATCTTTATTGAAACCACCATCTTCTGATTCAGATAGTGATGATTCAATAATAGTTACAACTACAGAACCATCGATGTGGTCGTAGGATTTTCTAATGCTGGAACTGGCAAGAAAAATTTGATTGTTTCCCACATATAATTAAATAATCCTATCGTAGTTTCATATAACCATTTTATTAAAGAATATGAATATGAAACAGATGTTTTAGCAGCACCTGAAACATTAGGAAGAAGACCATTATTATCTGTAAAAATTTGAAATGTGAATGGATTTTTATTTGATGAATCATATCCAAATTTTATTCCAATAATAACTAATAAAATAACTAACCAAAATTCTATTGTTTGAATCATACCACCATTAGAATCTATATGATCTTGTAAACCTTTTTTTAATGATTTTAATGTAGAAGGTTTTTCTTCACTAAAATCTACTGTTTTACTTGAATTATTTGATGTTGGTAAAGGTGTATTACCTAATGGTTTTAATCTTAAATATAATTTTCCATCATTAGGCATACTTCCAGATAAATTTTCACTATCATTAAAAAATACTTCTCTATTTCCTTGTGATGTTATAGTTCTTGAACCAGCTTCTGAATTTCTTATTAAATATGCAAAATCACCTGTATCAATATTAATCATAGTTCTAAATACAACCCATTCACAAGGTGTACATGGTGGTACTAATGTAGAACCAGAATATACATAGAATGGTGAAGTTGACGGTATCATCATAGAAAGAGACCAATCTTGTAATTTTACTTGTGTATCACCACTCGGTAAAGCATAAGGAACAAATTGTTTAAAAAATGTATATGAAGGTGTTTGGGAAGGATTTACTCGAAATAATGAAGATACACATAATAATTCACCAGTAGGTTTTTGAAATATTGCTGTAACTTCACCATCAGCTTGTACACCTTCTAATGTATGATGTGAAGGATGATTTATATGTAAAGCTTGACATACATATGTTTCACTACGAAATTTACATGTTCCTAATCCAGATGTATTTGTTAATAATAATCCTTCATCAGATATAGAAACAACAGCTTGTGAAATGTAACCATCATCCATAACAAGATCACATGTACCATTACATACTTTGGAAGATGTTTGTGATAAATTTAATGGACTTTGATTTGCTGATAAACATTGTGGTGGCCATGTTGTTTGAGATGAAAATATACTCATTTCTCTCTTATTTTTATAAGATATAATTATAAATGGGAAATTCAACCAGTAATTTATCTACAGAAGCTTCTATGGGTATAGGGGCTATTTCAGCGTTTGGAATAGTAGCACTTTTATATTTGTTAAATAATTTTGGAATAATTAATGTTGTAGGTAGTGGTGTATCTTCTTTTGTAGGAAATCCTATTTTATTAATCTTAGTATTTATAGTTAATATTGCACCAGTATCATTATTATTATTTGGACCTATGGGAGATCTTATAAATAGAGGACAATTTGTTTCATCTTTACCATCTGTTATTATAATTGGAACATTAATATTAGGAAAATTATTTGATATAACGAAATTTGGTGTACCTAATTATACAAAAACTGCAGGAATAAATGAGACTGGTATATGGTGTACATTACCTGGTTTAGAATGGTTTGAAAATAAATTTTTTCCATCTTCTTTATTTACTATAACATTACTTTTAACGTATTATACTACATGGTCATATCGAATGTATGGTTTTACTACTGGGTTTATCATATTTTTATGTGCAAATTTTATTTTTCCATTACTTTTAGCTGCAATGGTTTTTAAATTTGGACCAGGATGTTCTGATTTTTATGTGTATGGTACATATTCAATATTATTAGCTATTGGATTAGGACTTGTTAGTTTATTATTAGGATCTTTTTTACCAGTATCTTTTAATCCTTTTAATTTTAGACTTCCAGGTAGTGAAATTGCTGCTAGTGGAACTCCTTTTTCCCTTACTGGTTCTTTCTCTCTCCCTGGTAGTGGAACTACTCCTTGGGATCCTAGTAATCCAGCTACTGGTAAAGTTAATTGCCCACCACATCAAACATATTTACCAGCTACTGGTACTTGTGTAACATTGCCTTCTTCAAATCAATCAAGTGCACCATCTGGACAAGAACAAACATTTGTAGCAGAATTGTATAAAAATGGTCAATTAGTATCAAGTGAATCTATTGGGAAATAAATAATTTATAATATTCTATAATACTAGTTCCTGTATATTTTTTAATAGAAGAAGAAGTATCTATAACAATAGATGGAACTTTTTCAAGTTCATATTTTTTAAATAATTCAGAATTTTCAATTATATTAATAAATTTCCATTCATAAGAAGGAAAATCTTCTTTTAATTCTTCTATAGATGATTTTATATCTAAACATGGTTTACAATTTGGTGAACTGAAAATATATACAGACATTTTTTATAATTTAACAATATTTTTAGATATACGAAGATATCGAGTTTTATTAATTTGTTGTATTGTTGAATCAATTCCATTTTTTTTTAATGTTGATTGAAATGCTGAAAATAATGCAGAATGAAAAGAATGTTCATCTAATAATTCATAATGAGTTTTACACCATTCAATAATTTTTGTTTCTTCTAATGGACTTCCCATAAATGATAATTGTAAATCTGGAAATAATTGTTCTGGATCTTTTTCTTCTATTTTTTCAAATAAAAGTTTTGAAGCCATTTTATCAACAATATCATTATTTATAGATAATTCATCTTTATTACCAGTATGTGCTTTAACATGAACAAAAGAATATTCTTTAAATGTTTTTAAAAGTTCGTACGAACCTTCAATTAAATCACGATGTTTAACATCGTTACCATCTGTAGTTTTCCAATTCTTTTTTATCCATCCGTCAACCCATTCTGTTAAACATTTTTTTGAATATAAAGAATCTGTATAAATTTTTATAGATTCATATCCATTCTCTTTTGCAATTTTTATAGATTCATAAATAGCTTTTAATTCAGCTCTCTGATTTGTTTTTTGTTCATCTTCTAAAAGTTTTGAAAAGGATAATTCTTTCTTTTCAGGAAACCAACCTGCAAAGGAAGCTTTTGCTCCTTGTTTTCCATTTTGGATACATGCACCATCCGTATATACATGGATCATTTCTTATCTTTTAAAATAGAAATTGATTCTGGAATTCGTTTTACTATACATCTACTAATTAATGCAGTTTGTAAAGATGTAGGTTCTTCAATATGAAACCATACTCTATTTTTAAAAGAACGTTGTTCTAATTGTCTTCTTAACATTTGTTGACATGCAAACGTTAAAAATTCTGAATGCCATATAATTAATATACGTAATCTTGCAAATTTTTCTGGAACTTTTGATATCCATATATCAAACCATGGTGCAAATGTTTCTGTAGAATATATTATTGATGCATCAATTTCTTCATATTCACAATCTGGATATTTTATTTTATAATCTTTCCATAATTGTATTGTTTCTTTATCATTCAAAGGTTCAAATAATATATAATGAGGTGGTGGATAATCCATTATTTCTTTATTGTTTTTCTTCCGCGTCTCCTAAAACGCGTTTTACAGGTACAGATGAATCTACAATATATAAAGAATTTTCTGTCATAACTACATAACAATTTTCACATTTAAAAACTGTTTGTATAGTGGAAGTATATTCATCAGTAGATTTAACTAAATATTTTGTTTGTCCTTGAACACCAATACAACATTTTTTATCAACAGAATCTTGATAATAATCTAAATAGATTGGTTTATCTTCATCAATACTAACTTGTGCTGCTTTTAATAAAACATTAGCAGATGGCAACATTTTATATTTTTCTTATAACATAATTTATACAACTTTTACGCATTTTAATGTATCCTCTAATTTAAATCTTGATCTCATATTTAGAGAAGGTAATTCAACACGAGGTCTTTTTAATATTTCATCAATTTTTGTTGCAAGAAGTCCTCTTAATTCTACAGCTGTTGGTTTTAAAAGTTTTGCAATTTCATAAAGAAAATCTGCATATTGTGTAGCATTTTCTTCTGTTTGTTCTGTTTTCAATTCAATAATTGTATTTTGTAAATCTTCAATAACTTTCTGCATAGATTCTTGAAGAATTTTACTAGTTACTAAATCACGTGTAAATAAATGTGTTACAAATCTTGCATATCCTCGTCGAATATTTTTTTGTAATGACCACTTAATAACTTTTTCTTTGAACTCTGGATCTTCAACTTTTGGAAATAAGAGTGTATCTGTCATATCATACAAAGATGTAAACATTTTAGATTGTGTTTCAAGATCTACTGAAATTTCTGGAATTTCTTTTTTTAAATTAGAAGCAAAATCTGCCATAATACCAGCATAAAAGGATTCTTTAATTGCTTTATCAAATAGAAGAGTTGTTATACGCAATCGAAATTGTTCATCACGTTTTTTAATAATTTCAAGAGCTTGTTTTGAAAGTTTTTCTAAAGTTGGAATAGCAATAATATTTAAAATACTAAATACTTCATCATATTGTGGATCATCTGTTTCACGAACTCTACGTACTAAATCAATCAAAAGTTTTTTTCTCCAATTATCTTCAACTTCTTTTGGAAGTGCTTTTATAAATTTTGTTGGACGATTATATGTAGCTGGAACTAAACGAAGTTTTGAAATACTTTCACTAATTAATTTAGGTAATACTAATTTTTCACCAAAACGAACCGAATATATGAATGCATTTGTAATCATTATAATTTAGTTTATAATTTTGTTAATGTGAAAACGAATTCGTTTTAATGATAAAAACATTCAAAGAAATATAAAGGATGGAATTTTCATCAAAATGGATCTTATGGTATCATGATCCAGAAGTAAAAGGTTATGAACTAAAAGATTATATTAAAGTTGCAGATTTTACTACTGTACAACAATTTTGGAGTGTTATTGATATAATTCCTAAAGAAGCATGGGAATGTGGAATGTTCTTCTTTATGAAAAATGATTGTCCTCCACAATGGGATGCTCCACAAATGGAAAAAGGTGGAACATGGTCAAAAAAAATTGATGCACAACAAGCACATACTTCTTTCATAGATTTAATGGTTCACTGTCTTTCAGATGAACTTTTAAATGAACATAAAGGAACTTTAGCTGGTATTTCTATATCTCCAAAAGGACAATTTCATATTATTAAAATTTGGAATACAGATAAAACAAAATCTAGTAAACAAATTCTAAATCAAAACTTAACTTATTTTCGTGTTACTGATGATGTTACGTATACTTTCAATCAATCTAGACCTAAATAATCTTGTATTATAATAATGGAATTAAAAGATACAACTTTAAGATCAATCATTTTTAAACAATCTATTATTGAATTAGAAGAAAAAAATGGGAAATATGAAAATAAAAAAAAAGTTACAAATGAAAATTTTAAAGTTTATGAAGAAGCTTTAATTTCTTTAGCAAAAGTATCAAGAATTACTTATTTAGATTCTGGTGTTATCAGACTTTTATTAATAGATAATATATTTTCAAAAAGTCTTGATAATTTTAATGAAACATGTAGACAGTTAAGAGAAGAAAATAGACATTTAAGTTATGAAAAAAGTCAAGAACCTAATAGCATGGTAGGATTTCCTCCTAAGTCATTTATTATTGATAGTATAGATACAAAAACTAAAAAGAAACCATTAGCAGTATATGTTTCAACTCCTAAAGGTTTAGTATTTTTATGTATATCTGGTACAAAAATAGGATCAATATTTAAATCTACTGACTTAATAATTGCATTTAAAGGTACATCTACATATACTGATATCTCAGTAGATTTAAAATCTGCATTTACCACAAAAGATTTAGATGAATATTTATTTGGAAAATCTACTGGAAAAAAAGTAGCATCTTCATTTTTAGAATTATTAAATGATGGAATAAAAATATTAGATAAATTAGTTTTAGATTATAATCCAAAACGTTTATTTTTAACTGGTCATTCTTTAGGAGGAGCATTATCTTCAATTTATAGTTTAATTTGTGCATTAAAAAAAGTTCCTTGTTCAATTCATAATGTAACATTTGGATCACCAACTGTTTTTTCATCTGGTTTAAGAAATGTTTTTAATGAATTTTTAGATTCAGAAAAAATTACATTAGATCGTGTTGTTGCAAGAATGTTAAATGGATTTGTAGATGTTATTACAGCTATTCCTTTAGGATATTCTCATCCTGGATTTCAACCTGGAACATTAGAAATAAATCCAGAAAAGAAAGGAAGAGTTTATAATTTATCTTCAATTAAAAAAAATTATATTGGTGGTTCAGAATCAAAAACTCGTTATCATAAAGAAACTTTAACACATATGCCAAATCGTCTAGTATTTCAATTAGAAACAAATAGTAAATTAGGTCATGGATTATATTTAGGTGTATTATTTGGACCAGCATTTCGAAGGAATGAAGGTTCTATTGCATCATCTTTAAAAACTGGAATATTTTATTGTAATATTTATGAAGATGGTATAAGATTTAATTATGATGGAGAAATACAACTTCCTAAAAAGACTTAAGTAGATTTCTTATGTTTTTTTTAACAATTCTTCATTAAAATATAAAACATATATCTGATTTATAATACTTAATAAGAAATAACCATTATTAGTAAGAGATAGTAAAATTGCAGAATCAAGTATGTTAGAAAATTCTTCGTCAAAACTTAACTTATTTTCGTGTTACTGATGATGTTACGTATACTTTCAATCAATCTAGACCTAAATAATCTTGTATTATAATAATGGAAGTAAAAGATACAACTTTATTCTAAAACGACTTAAGTTTATTTTTAATCTTTGAAGACCTATGCAAATAGTAAATGGATATTATAGCGACATGTTTAAGTGGAATCATAGTAAAAATTTACGATGATTTTACTGAAAATAATATTATTCAAGACGGAAATTTGAAAGAATATTTACATACTTTATCATGTTTTCTACTTGCAGCTTCTTCTATGAATGATTTTACATATGCAATTATGCAATATACAATTAATTTAGCAAATAATTTTGCAAATTCTCAAGCTTTTTCTCAAGATAAAGAAAAATCAATTTTACTTACATATCCAATATTTTTATTTTTATCTTTAACTAGTATTAGACAATTAAATATTATTGAACTTTTAATTTTAATACTATCTTCTTTACTTTCATTTGGAGAAGCATCAACTATAAATGAAGAAATTAGTTTAAGAAAGTTAACTATGAGATTAGGAATGTCTTGTATAATTATTTTTCTACTTTTATTATTATTTTATTTTAATTTTTTAACAATAAGTTTATTGAAACTATTTTTATTTGGTTTATTTTATTTATTAACTTCATGTGTATTTCAATCTTATGAATTATTTTTCAAACATATTAAAATTGGAATAAATGTGAGTGAAACTCCTTTTAAAGATTTTATGCAGTACATGGCATTAAACATAATTTAATTTCTCCAAGATTTGCTACAACATATCTGAACATAATGAACCAACCATTTTTCATATGAATTTCTAAATTATTACATAAATTAGTACATTTAGTAAATAATCCTAAATGCATTAAAGAAAAATTACCAGAAACAATTTCATCATTCGTATTTTTAGTAATATTAAATTCATTTTCTGAATCACCCATAGTTGTAGTTCGTGTAGCAAAATGTCCTTTACAACTAAATGTTAAAGAAGAACCTATATTTGTAATTTCTACAGTTTTTGCAGATAATAATGTCATATCTCTACATAACTTTTGAAAATCTAATGATGGCATCATTATACGAGTAGAAAATTCTGTATCTGGTAATTTAATTGCTGGTTCATCACGATCAAGTAGATTTAATTTATATTTATGTACTTGTTTCTTTTCAGAATTTTCCATAATAATACATAATGAATTTAAATCATCTTTATCAATTTCAAATGTAATTGTATCATCATTAACAGCTGTTCTAATAATTCTATATAAATGATCTGTATTAATACCAATAATAAATTTAGGTGTTGATTTTGTATATGAATATTTTTCAAATTTATCAGCATGTAGTATAAGATGAACTAATACAGTACGAGTATTATCCATAGCAATCATTTTTATACCATCTTTATCAAATGTTAATGACATTTCAACTAAAATTGAACGTAAAGCTTCAACTAAAGTTCTTAAAGCACCCGTCTGTACGGTTTTTGCAACAACAACTGACATTTTATAAATAAAATATTTTATGTGTAAGTTTAAAAAAACGGAAAACTTAATGATTACAACCTTTTTAAAAAAAACCAAAATGTCATGGCCTTTTAAAGATTATGACTTTTATGGTAATAGATATGTAAATATTGGAGAAATAATGTGGTATGATAGAGTAGATATATTCAGTAGTAATTTACCAACAGAATGTATAATTTGTATTGAAGCAGAAAATGAATCATATACAAAATATGCACATCCAAAAGCACATTTAGAAGCATCTACACAATCATGTATTAATGCAGAATTACTAGCTATAAAAGAAAAAAATACTGAAGATTATCTTGATTATTATACATTCTATTACGGAAAGGAGTATATCAAGATATACAAAGAATTATATAAAATTTATAAAGAAGAATATAGCAAAATTGTATTAAGTAGATCATTTCATAAAGATGATAAAATATGTGATTATCATATAGAATCTATACAATATTATTTAGAAAAAAAAACTTTAATTTAAGATTTATTTTTCATAGTTGTATGTCTTTTCACAGAAACAATACGACCATATTTATTTTTCATTAAATTATCTTTAGTTAAACCACCTGGTGTTTTCTCTGCAGAACCATTCCATACCATTCTTCTAGAACCTCTTTTTAAAGTTTTAGAAGGCATTTTTATATTATAGTTACAATAATAAAAAAAATGTTTCTTTGGACATCATGGTATAAAATTGAAAAAGAACATGAAAAAGAAGTTTTAAAATCAATAGAATTAAATTTAAAAAATCCTTTCATTACAAAAATAATATTATTATGTGAAATTCCATTCTTATATGAACATCCTAAACTTGAATGTATATTTATAGAAAAAAGACCATCATATCAAACTTTTTTAGATTTATATGATTTTAAAAATATAAATATTTTAATAAATTCAGATATTGTTTTAGATTATAAAACAACATCCATAATTCAAAAAATTCCACCAAATTCTGCATATTGTTTAACAAGATATCAATTAATAAATGATTATAAATTACCTTTAAAAGAATGGAAATGTGGATTTTATAATTTGTTAGATGGAGCAACTACTCAAGATGCATGGATAATTTATAAACCTTTAAATCCTATAAAAAATTGTTCAGATATTTTAATGGGTATTCCAGGATGTGATAATCGTTTTTCATTATGTCTTTATAATTCTGGACTTATAGTATCAAATCCATCTTTATCAATACAAATAATTCATAATCATTTATCTGAAACTCGAAATTATACAGAATCTTATCATGAAAAATATCCAGGTCTAGCTATTCTTCCAACTTCTTTACAAAAAAAATTTAGTTTATTTAAAAAACCACCTATAAAAACATTATATTATGTAGAATTAATGCCAAGTTTTGAAAATAAAGATAAATCTGAAAAATTTGTTTATAAATTGATCTAAATAAATTTAGTTAAATCTTTTTTAAGATGAGGATATTGAATATATAATTCTTGAAGTTTTTCAATAGCTTGTTTCATTTTATCTTGTATAGAAACTGCTTTTGATGATGTAGTTTTCCATTTAATTTTTTCAGATTTCAAATCAATTCCAAATCTATCTCCGTGCGCACCATTAGCTTTAATATACCAAATATGTGTTGGCAATTCGGAGATACCTTCTGGCAACGTAGCAGTTCTAGCTTTTGGTTTTTTATTTATATTTTGCTGAGATTGGGTAACAAGTCTTAAATTTTCTTTACGATTATCTAGACCATCTCTATTAATATGGTCAATTGACATTTTTGCACCTTTTCCAGGAAATACAAGATTATTCATAATAAAATTATGAAGATATATAATTTTATGAACTCCATTTATTATTGTTTGACATGCGATATAATAACCATTAGAAGCGTTATACCATTGTCTTGCTTGAACTCTTTCTAAATCATCTTTATCAATTTTAAATTTAATATGATTTCCTTTTGAAGTTATTAATCCTTCAATATAAGTTTCCATATCATTATATATTATAGGAATTCCTTTAACTCCACCTCCAATTTTTCTTTTTCTTCCTTTATTTTCACCAGGAATATGAGTTATAGTTTGTATCTCATATTTTTGGTTATTATTACTTTCCATTTTTATTATACTATAATTACTAGTGTGTAAATTACTGGATGGATTACTAGTTGGAATAAGCAAGTCCGCCCATGCCGGACATTACACGAAGAACGTTGTAATTGAGTGCATAAACTCGTACTTGGGCGGTACGTGCACCTACAACGGTGTTTAATGATACAGATAGTTGAAGAGTGGCTTTATCAATACGAGAAAAGTTACAAGAACCAGAAGGTTGGTGTTCTTCAGGTTTTAAGGCGAAGGAATAAACGTTGATACCCGTAGAAGGAGTACGACTGTGGTGTTGATAAGGTTGTACTTTATCGAAATAAGATCCTTCGCGTTCAGTAAAACGATCTTGTCCATTTAATTGTAATTTAGCAACTTCAACGGGATTTTTACCTTCACAACGTACACCAGAATCTAAAATTACTTTTGCAAGTAAATAATTGACACCCGTATCGAATTCAGCAAATTGACCTTGAGATCCAGATGAAGCATTCAAACCAGGGAATGCAGCAGTTCCTAATGATTCTAGTCCAGAAGCCATTCCAGTTGCAGAATTACCGAGAGCCATAGTAGCAGCGGGGGTAGTGTTAGAAGTACCTGTGGCAAGAAGAGACATAATCATACCTTCCGTAGAGAAATCATCAGAATAGTTAAAAGGTTGTTGTCCACCTACAGTAGACGTCCAGTTAGCAAAAGAGCAATCAACAAAAGAATCACGTTGTACTACCCATACAAGTTCTTTTACGGGGTGATTGAAATTGAGTTGAATCTTGTTAGAAGAGGAAGTAATAGATTCAGCACCAGTATATTGTACTTGTTCAATTAAATATTCATGAGATTGTTGTGCGAATCGGCGTCTTTCTTCAGTATCAAGGTAAACATAATCAATATAGACAGATGCGGCAGCTAAAGAAAGTGCATCTGGGCGGGCGGGTACACCATCAGCACCTTCAGCATATACGCAATTTTCCCAAATTTCAAAATCTACATTAATACGTACTTCATGATATTGAAGAGCAATTAAAGGAATTGCAAGACCGGGATTACGGCAAAACCAAAATTGAAGAGGGATGTAAAGAGTTTTCATGGGAGTACCAGAACGAGCAACACAAGATAAGGTAGTTTCAGAACCAGAGCAAGTTCCATCTAATGCAATACCACCGGGTTGTTTAAGTAAAACAAGATCATGAGTATTACCTAATAAAGAATCTAAAGCACTTACAGAACCAGATTCCGTAGATAATTGAGTCCAGATTTGCATCCAATCACCATATTGACGATCAATACGTTGACCACCAATTTCTAATTCAACTTGTTTAATTAATCTGTGACCAATATAGTTTACCCAACGGAAAGCAGATAATTGGGTACTCGTACCAGTAGTTGCACCACCAGTACCTTTTAATTCTACTTGAGGAAGAACAACCGTCAAATAAGTTCTAAACATTAAATCAGCATTACGATTAATTACAGCAGTCACACGTTTACCAAAATCTGCTTGACCATTAAAGGTTACTTCAATAGCTTCCATGGCAAAGTTAGTGTGACGTTTATAAAGAATTTTCCAAAAAGTAATCTGGGGATTACCAGAAATATAGATATCTTGTGCACCATAAGATACTAATTGCATTAAACCACCGCCCATCTTGTTATACTATTATAAAAGAAATTTTTTTAAGGAAGAATATAAATGTTGATGTCGAACCCAATATTTATAATTTTCTTACGTTCTTTAATACTATTTTCTTTTCTTGTTTTAGGTTTCAATTGGACTTTAAAAGATGCTTATTGGATGGCT
>Ga0209596_1001307_pt1 | contig 21690 bp, 42 predicted proteins | sample M_130807_MF_Meta_FD_187314 | JGI IMG/M metagenome (GOLD analysis project Ga0209596, IMG submission 187314) | Freshwater microbial communities from Lake Montjoie, Canada to study carbon cycling - M_130807_MF_MetaG (SPAdes) (version 2) | ecosystem: Environmental > Aquatic > Freshwater > Lake...
GGAAGGTGAGATCGTGCCATATAACCCTTATGGGGTTAGTGGTAGCATAATCACACCCCCTAGAAATGTTAGGTCTGCGCCAGCGTGGTTAGGTTCACGCTCTAAGCGGTTCAGCAATCTAGAGGTGCGTGATCGTGAGGGCAATCTGATCGTGGCTATCTCTGATAGTGATGCGGTTAAATTGGCAAGGCGTGTTAAACGACACGCTAAGCCTAAGCCCCTACCTGCTACCCTTAGACCCCTATCTGAGATCGAACTGCGCAACATTAGAGCGCAGGAGAAGTTGGCAGAACTGGCTAAGAAGTTGGCTAGACCTGCTGAGCAGTATAATTAGATAGAAGTCGTAGCCGATAAGTTCGGTATGCTTAGGGTCGCACCCTACTACGACACGCCATAAGTCAGAACTTGACTTGTAGCCCTGAGTATGCTATACTTAGGTATAACTTAATAGAGAGGTAATAAATGGCTAAGATAACCTTAGATGCTTATGCTCCTGATGGTCGCTTAATCGCTAAGTGCGATCAAGACGACTACGGCGCACCGCTACTGATGAGCCTTTACGGAGAAGGTTCTACGATCAGAGTTAAGAACAGAATTGTGTGGCTAGAAGGTGCTGATGGTGAGGGTGCTGAGAGTTATGATGGCACTATCTTTAAGATATTCAGCAGACTAAAGTAGTAGTGGCTTGACTATCCTTTAAGGGTATGGTATCCTTAGAGGGTAGCCTAATCACTAGATTAGGAGATGGAGATAAGATGAGTTATTATACTAAAGAGTATGATAAGACTTGCTTAGAGTGTGGTGCTAAACTATACTCAGAAGTAGAGATCATCTTTCACACTTGCGACAAGGATAAGGAGAACTGATGTATCTAGAACTAACAGATACTCTAGCGATTATTATTGCGCTATCTACTAGCACTACGCTAGTAATTACTACCGCAATAAAGAACGCTAGACTAGTGCGTGAGATACGCAAGTTAAGCAAGTAATTATGTTGTATAATCCTGATGAACAGAGCCACCATTTACTAATGGATTTGGTGGACAATATGTCAAACTTTACAGAGTTTGATAATGTAGTTAGCCTACTAATTGAGTGGGGTTTAATAGAGGCGGATATTGGCGCACAAGCCCCTGAGATGTGGAAAGAGGCGCAAGAGTAATATGGATAATATAGTGATAGAGATAACTAGAGATGAGTTGGAGTTAATCCGCAAATCTTTAAGAACTCAAGAGAGTTGGTATGTAAGGTCAGACTTTAAGAGTATGGCTACTGCTACTAACTTGCTAAGAAGTAAAGTAAATGATATAATGATAGAACTAGAACTGCCTATAAAGTAAGGAGTTAATATGCCAGATGATATAGAATACAAGGAGTGCCACTCTTGTAATGGTGATTACAAGGCTGACGAATTAGCCACTAATAGAAATGGTGAGTTGTTATGTGAGGATTGTCGTATCTATTGTGAGCATTGTGAGGAGTATGATTACTCCGATAACGCAAGGCATATAGAGGGTGTCGGTATGTATTGTGAGGTATGTGCCGATAATAATACCTTCTATTGTGAGAGTTGTTGTGATAATTATGCTGATGATGTTAATAGTTATGAGATAGTTAATAGGGGTGTGTATTGGTGCGAGAATTGTTGCTCTAATAATGCTAGTTGGTGCGACAGTTGTGAGCATTATACTGATGGCGATTGTAATAATTGTAGTGCTGGTGTGCTACCTTATAGCCATAAGCCTGAGCCTATCTTTCACGGCTCTAGTAAAGAGGGGTTATACTTTGGACTAGAGTTAGAGATGGAGATAAGCGATATGAAAGATAAGTTTAACAATGCGGTAGAGTATGTATCTGACCGCTTAGATAGGGATTGGATTTACTTAAAGAAAGATGGTAGTATTGGTAGCACAGATGGTCGTGTTGTCGGACCTGAAGGCTTTGAGTTAGTATCTCACCCCGCTTCACTTAATTACTGGAGTGGTGAGAATAGTCAGAAGTTATGGGATACTTTAGATGGACTAAGGACTAGGCACAATGCTAGGTCGTGGAACGCTAAGTCTAACTGCGGTATCCATATACATATAAGTAGAGCAGGGTTTAAGGGTGGCGCACATACTCATAGGTTCTTAGCCTTCGTGTATAAGAACACTAAGAATATGAAGCGATTTGCGGGTAGAGATTGTAATAAGTATGCTACCTTCACAGATGTTTGGCAGTATAATGAGGACAACATACCTTATATGTCCTTCGCTGGTAAGTTAGCGAAGCGTAATTATAGTGAGCGTATGAGTGCCGTCAATACTCTCAATGATGATACGATAGAGTTAAGGTTCTTTAGGGGAACGACACAACCTAAAGGAGTATTAGCAACGATAGAGTTGGCTCACGCTATGGTAGAATATACCCGCGACCTGACCCTATCTGATGTTAAGTTAGGTATGCTAGGTTGGGAGTGGTTCGAGGATTATATCCAAGTTAATAATGGATTGTATCCTAACGCTTACGATAGGCTACCTAAGTTAAGTAAGGTAGATATAAATAGACCTGAGTTGTTAAATGCTTAGGAGAGGAGGTAAGTATGTGTTTATTGGTAGTGTGTAATCCTAATTCCACACCTAGTAAAGATGAACTAAAGCAGGGTGCGTGTAAGAACCCACACGGCTTTGGCTTTGCGATAGATACTGGCGAAGGTATTATATCTGAGCGCAGTATGTCCGCTAAGAAGTCTATCGCTAGGTTCTTAGAACTTAGAGCGCAGTATCCTAGTGGCTATGCTATGTGGCACGCTAGGTATGCTACTCACGGAGTTAAGAACGAACTGAACTGCCACCCATTTAAGGTAGCAGGGCAGTATGATACTTACTTAGCACACAACGGAGTGTTAGATATTCTAATACCTAAAGATGATAAGCGTAGTGATACTAGGATTATGGCAGAGGAGTTGTTGCCACGATTAGGTGGCGTGTCTGCCCTAGATGATGACTATGTATATGATATGATAAGTTCGTGGGCTAATGGTAATAAGATAGCGGTAATGACCAATGACCCTAGCGCATTATACAAGATGTATATTGTCAATGAAAGCGCAGGTAGTTGGGATACGGAAGGTGTGTGGTGGAGTAATAACTCACACAAACCTGCCCCGCCTATCGCTACCTATACCTATGAACCTAGCGTGTATGATATAGTAGCAGGAGATAAGCACTTTAGTCCTACCTTATATGAGGATAACAAGTTCGAGTGTCCTAATTGTGAAGCACTAATAGACTTATGGGAGAGCGAACTCTACTGCTTGATGTGTGAGTGTTGCTTTGATTGTAGCGCACAGTTCTTAGATTGTTTATGCTATAATCCACAGACTAAGGATATGCTTACAGATGAATACGGATTTTATAAAGAGAAGTGGTATAGTAAAGAGCCACTTGACTTCTAGAATTGGTAGTGAGTAATCACTATCGATACCAACACCTACTGGTAAATTACCAATAGGATAGTAACGAAAGGTAAGTATGAATACCACAACAGCACAAGTATATGAGGACTACTTGGCTAGTATATCACTAACACTATCAGACCTAGCAGATGAACTTGCTAGTGTCCAGTTTGATGTAGATAGTGCTAATGGTTACGAACCAAGAGGCACAGTAGTAAAGGCACTACCTGACCAAATCAGGTTCAAGCCTAAGTCTATGTGGGTATCACTAGGCAACGGCAAGTATCAACACTTAACAGGAGAGAAGGGCTTAGTAGCCAAGCACTCCCGTCTTGACGGATATACATCAGTAGTATTCCGCCCATAATAAACTAGTTAATTGTGGGTGGGGTTATCGCCCCACCTACACCGACACAGAGAGGACAGTATGCTAGAGGATTACGATTGGACTTCTTACATTAGTAAGAGGGACACGCAACACCTGACAGAGCAGGAGATTAAACAGATGGTAAAAGAATTAACTTCAGCAGTTGGTAGTATCTGCTTCGAGTATGGGATACATAACTAATGGGTAATAAATCTATTGATACATATATCTTTGATGATAAGAACTTAGATATAAGTAATGGGTTGTGCGTTAATCACGACGACCCCGACCTATGGTTTGCTGGTGAGATAGACTTACTTGACACTAAGACTAGTGTTAATAGGAACTCACCTGCCACTAAGGCTGAGGTAGATAAGGCTATCGTTGCCCTATCTGTATGTAAGAATTGTCCCGCTAAAGATAACTGCTTACAACTAGGCAGTCAAGGCACACAGATATACTATGGTATATATGGTGGCACTATGGCAGGAGAGAGATTAGTAGTAGCAGGTATGTCTACTAAGAACTCTACTAATAAGAATAGAATTGCCTTCGCACGGAAGGTAAGAAAGACAATGAAAGAAAGGGGTATGAGTGGAAATCAAACAGTATAAGATAACTATCAAGACCCAAGCAGAACTAGTGTATTATGTATCAGAGTATGATATAGATACAGCAATTAACTTAGCGATAGACGCACCATATAAAGAATGGGAAGTCTCTGAGTTTGATATGCCAACAGGGGCAGATGTAATAGCAGAAGAAATCTAAGGGTATGAAAAATAAAATAGTATTGCTACTTGTCTTGGGCTTAACAACCATAGCAGGTATAAGATTTGCTACCCCTACATATAAAGCACCTACCAATCCAATAATTGAGGTTGACTGGCGTGTAGAGGATAGCAAGGCTTACGCACAAGATATGTTATCCGAGTGGCAATATAAAGAATGGTTGTGCCTTAATAAATTGTGGACTAAAGAAAGTAACTGGCGACCTACTGCTTATAACAAAGTTAAAGTAATGGGTAAGAATGCTGGAGGTATTCCACAATTATTAGGGCTCGACCCCAAGACACCACCAACTTTACAGATAGACAGAGGGTTGTCTTATATCTATTACAGATACAATACCCCTTGTAAGGCGTGGAAGTTCTTTAATAAGAATGGATACTACTAATGAAAGAACCTAAACATATAACAGAACTTAAGCCTGATTACAAATCAGCGATGGACATACGTGGTACGCCAACCACAGTATGTCCTTGCGGATGTAATATATGGAACTTAAAGACTGTATTTGATGATGAGACAGGTGAGATCGATATGTATTTCACAGATATGGAGTGTGCTTTATGTGGCACTCTTGCTACCGCACCAACACCAGAGAATAGTGAGAATATATAATGCCAACTTATTCATATAGATGTCTTGATGATAAGACACTACTAGAACTAAGTCGTGATGTTAACGACAGAGATAACCTAGTTGAATGTCCGCAATGTAATAAAGAAATGACAAGAGAATACCAAGCCAACCCAGTTCACTTCAAAGGGACAGGGTTCTATTCAACAGGAGGATAATGAACGAGCAAGAATTGTTTGACGCACTAAGAGATGAATACTATCCTGACTTAATCAAGGTAGCCGATGAGTATTCAAACTTTGATTGTGTATCTGAGCGTGAGGATTTATATATTGAATTGAAATGTAGGCACGCACACTATGATGATTTATTAATTGAGAAGTTTAAGTATACAAACATTATGGAACAGGCTAACCTATGTGGTAAGATACCAATCTATATATGTTCAACACCATCAGGTGTATGGGAGTTTAATCTTGATACGATTAAGGTTAAGTGGCAAGACAAGGATAACTTACCTAAGACTACCGAGTTCAAGGACATCAAAAAAGTAGTTAAAACCGTAGGTTTTCTGCCTATTTCTAGGGGTAAAAAATTATTTGCCGACATCTATGAAGATGAAGAGATAGAAGATTTTGTTATGGAAGATAGTGAAACAAACTTATCGTTTGATAGAGAGGATATATGGAGTGCGCCTGAAGTTGACTAAGTTATTAATCTTGTTCGCTCCTATCATTGTCCTTACTTTTTCTGTCGGACTCTTGGTTGCTTTGTTCTATACTATCTTCTTTACTTTCATCCTCATCGGATGAATCAATATCATTGTAAGGTTTGTATCCACCTATCTTACTAATCAATCTATTGATGGCACGCTTAAGTCTCATTCGTGCAGCACTATCACTACCAAGTTCTAAATAATTTGCTATCTCGCTGAAGTCTAAGTTCTCTTCGAAGCGATAGGATATAATCCTTCTGTCTTCTTTGTTTAACTTCCAGTAACCTGCGTCAACTTCTAACATCATAATAGTTAGGTTGCCACCTTCGGCGGGTGCAGATGGTCTACCAGTTCTACCAAGATTTAATTTATGAACAACACCATACTCACCACGTAACACAGGTGGTAGTAATGCTTCTACTATTACAGGCTCATAGTAATGTAAGTCCGATACATCATAGCCCAAAGACTTAGCCTTCCATCTCTGACAATAATCTAATGCTTGATTGCGAAGTGAACGATAGATTAAATTCTTTGCATCTCTCTCACCTATTGCTTCCCAATCTTTAAGTTTGTTTGGGTGCTCGGTGAACCATTGATACAACGATTGCCTTATGTCTGCTAACTCTACCATAGTAAACTTTCTATGATACTCAGAGGCAACCGCTGTTACAATGTAGTCCCACTTCTCAATGCTATCCCAATCCAATTACTTCCACACCTTCTTATCGAATACGAATGAACCATCCATATTAACTGGAACTAATTGTGGTGTAACCTTATTCCCATCTACATATAGCACACCGAAACCCTTGTGCCAAGTGAACAAGCCACCCCTAATATACTTAGCGAATTTAAAGTCCATCAAGCAACCAGTCTCTAATCCCCATATAGTCTTAGGTGTGCCGCCAAAGTATGACTGAGTGTAATGTGTTAAACCAGCACGATGCGTGTGACCACACACTACTGACATACCAGCACGCTTGGCCAGTCCAAGTGCGGTAGCACCAGCAGTAGGCTGAACGTTACCCTCATCACCGTGTAGTAACAACCAGTTCGGTGCTAGTTCATATGGTTTTTCGTGGTAAGTAATACCTAAGTCATCAAGTTTTAAGAAGTTCTTTAACTCTAACTCAGGTAAGCCAGCAAGTCCTGGCGCCCTCATTCTAATTGTATTATATAATCTATCCGTATGATTACTTCTAATCATATGTTTAATCTTTAATGATTCAAGCACACGATGTGTCTCATCTCTATCTCTAGCAATAGACTTCTCGTGTTCAAGATCAGTACCCTTACTCCACTTTGAGATAGTCTGCATATCCATCTCATCCCCAACTGATACCACCTCGTCAGGTTTATATTTCTTTATGAAATTAGACAGCGCTGAGACTGCCTTCTTGTCGTGGTATGGTACCTGTAAATCAGATACGCAGACTATAACCTTCATTGTTTTTCTTCCAACTCTTTTTCTATTTTAAAAATACCACCTAGTACAACCGACCATAATTCAACTGGAAAATTTTTTTCTACTCTGTCATAGAGTTCTTTACCAGCATCGGTTTTAATTGTTGCTATTAGTGCAGGTCCCGCTACTATCATTTACTTGTCCCACTTTCCTCTAAGAACTAGCAACCCTATGATTGCATAGTTTGCCATATCCTTGAAAGAATCTTCAAGTGATTCGTGTTCAGGATTGGTAGCACTACCATATAAGTTATTGATACGTGCTAACTTATCGTGCATCCGAACTCTTAATCCATTGAGCGCACCGCCAGGTGCATCAGCAATGTTCTTAGACCCATAGTCCCTATGCTTTGACATTAATAAATCTAGTAACTCTTGGAAAGTATGCGCTACTTCTGACTCAAAAGAGGTACTGTCAGGGTAACTACGAGATTCCCATCCGTCTTCTGTATTTGACTTATATGGAAACCTTGCTCCTCCAAGTGGATTATAATCTGCCATTCCTCACTCCCCCTTTTCAAGTAGTTGTTTAAGTTCGTCATCTATTTCCATCATCTGTGATTCGATTATCATTTCTTCTACTATATCTTTAATTGTTTCGGGGCGTGTCTCCGCCGTAAACAATGTCATATATGCAGACTGGGTTATGGTTTTTATCTGGTCTGGTTTATTTGCATACTTGTATAGACATCTGAGTAATGAACCTACCATTAACCTAACACCATTTGGTAAGATTAATGATGGGTCAAACTTCTCATCGTCTTCTAATAAGTGGTCCGTTGCCTCGAACACATTATTAAAACGCTCACCACATTCAGGACAAGGTGGTATACATCTATCCATTTAGTCCTGCCCTATCTCTAATATAATCTGAGCCATACTTAACGTATGCACTATTCACATCTTCTCCATCTGGCAACTGCACGATAGTGACTGGCAGTTCCCTCGCCAGGCTTGTTGCAAATTCTTTTCCTGGTTGATCTCCATCTGCAAATACAAATACTCTTTCAAAGTCAGCGAGCAATCTCGTGTAGTGCTTCTTCCAACTATTAGCCCCAGGTACGCCGACACAAGGGATGCCAATACAACTAGATAAAGTAACTGTGTCCAATTCACCTTCACACACTCCTATGTAATCGCCTGCTTTTTCTATGTCTAATACATTATACATCTTGGTCTCAGCCCCAGTCATACCCATATACTTAGGTTCTACAGCAGGATTAAGAGAACGAAAGCGCAGGTCAACAACACCAGACTTTGTAATATAAGGGATGCATAGTCTTCCTTGAAACGTTTCGTGTCCAATCTCAGGCTCCCCTACTACGCCGAATCGAGCCAGACGTGCTGCTTCCATTGTTATTCCTCTGCTTCGCAGGTAGTCTTCCGCCTGATAAATGTTTGCCGCGTACTTGATTGCTGCCTGTCCCAGCAATTCTTTCTGCGATATGCTTTGCTTCACGTATGTCTACCCCTTCGTGCTTAGAAATGATTTGTAAACTATTACCTTGTACTCCACAAGCGAAGCAAATGAAGATGTTGCTGTTAAGGTTGGCGCTTCCTGATTGATGAGTGTCTGAATGGAAGGGACATCTGATGTTAACTTGTCCTTGCCCTTGTCGCACTGTCGCACCATAGTGTATGAGTACTTCTCTAATACTTGGTAAGTCATTTGCCTGCCCTCTTAGTCCATTGTTCAAAGTCTTCCACCACCCAAGCCTTGTCTATTCCTGCCTGTCTCCGCTTAATGATTACAAACTTAAACGGAACTTTTTTTAATCCTCTAGCCTTAGCATAATTCTCTGCCTCAACCTCAGCCTCACGCCAGAACTGTGGCAGATCTAACTTCTTTGTTGCCTTTAACTCTAGTATGTTTGCTGCCCCATCTAAGAAAGCAACTACATCACCCTCATCTTTAGCGCCAGCCTTAGTTAATCTCTCGGCTAGTATATCTTTAAGGCGTAGCCACCTTACTACACTAGTCTCAAATGTAGCACCTTTTCGCTTGCCATATGCACTCATTAATGATTCTCTGGTATGTCATCAACAAACATATACTCAGGGTTAAATGCAATCCAAGTCATCAATCCTCCACCTGCGTCTGCTCTTCCGTATCTGTTCTTGACTGGAGCAACACCCATTGAAGTTCCGACAACACCAAGTGTACATATAAGCGCTGGTAGTTGTGCCACCTTACCTTGGATAGCAGAGCGTGGCTGACACGGTGTCCCAAGCACAGCCTCACTAGTGTGGTGAAGAACGACAACAGCCGAATTAGTAGCACGAGCAAGATACTTCAACTCCTTCATTATCGCCCTCATTGAAGCGAACTCTTCGCCACCATCAGTGGCTACATCCATTAAGTTATCTACAATTATAAGTGTAGGAGAACAACCCCATAGTTCTTCAAAGGCCTGGACTTCTTCATCTATATCTTGTAAAGTGGGTGCTGATTCAAACGACCAGACTATGTGGTTACTCTTAGATAGAGTAGCCTTAGTCCAACCTATATCTGTATGTATCATACCCTCTACATCTGTTTGATTCTTCCCTGAAATCATTGACGCTAATCTCATAGCCATTGTATGAGCGTTAGTATCAGCAGATATGTAGAGGGTAGGTACCTTCATCTTTAGTGCAAGTGCTAGTGCAAGTGTTGACTTTCCAACTCCTGGTGCTGCTGCGAACATCGAAACTTCGGATCTACGTAAGATGATCTTGTTAGATTCAAATGCCTTAAAGCAAGACGGTAACGGTTCGCCGCCGATACTGGCACGACCAACTGATCTGACAAGTGTACGCATCCTGGTTCCTTTCTAGTTCCGAAGAATATTCTAAGCCAGTCTTTTAGTTTACTGGCTTGCATTGATCTGCTGTTCCCTGCGGTGAGGGACAGGCCCAGAATGCATATGGCTTGCCACTAGCCTTAGCAAGTCCTTCTCTCCAAATACGAGCACCGTGCTTACATACTGGTGCTGCGGTACCTGATGCTTGCGACACTGGGGTTGGTGCGGAGTAACTCGAGGGCCTTGTGCTTGTAGTGGAACTCGATGTCAAGGACGGGTTTAGATTGTATGAACCTACAATCTTTTGCTGGGTAGCAGCAATCTGTGGAGAGTAATCTCCTACGCCCTCTAACAATACTGATAGTTCATCAGCAGTATTAGCACGTACATTTATCATATCACCTGATGGTGTCTTGTAGGAAACTTGTAGTTTCCAGTCTTCATTTGCCATTGTTTTCCTCATTTCTTCGATGTGAATTGACAGTACTCTGTTAACCCACAACGATTGCAGTTGTTTGTGTTTGGTATAAAGATGCCAGCCTTGCGTGCCTTGTCGAAGTTGCTTACTAAGTATTCAAGTTTCTCTTGAGTGTAATCAGATAGATCAACCATAGGTGTAGTACCTTGCTGTCTTGCCATCCAATAGGCACCATACTTAATCTCAACTCCTAAGACCTGCTGTATTCCTAGTTTATAAAATCCAAGTTGTAGAGTAGAGGTTGGGGTTTGCTGTGATGTTTTAAGGTCAACGACTACCAACTCGCCGTCAACATTAAACACTCTATCAAGCACCATCTTTACTGGTATGTCAGCAAAGATAGGAGTCAACCCCAACTCTATGGCGGGTGCGCCTTCGGGAGTGTACCAAATCTTCCAGTTATGATTAGCCTTACGCCAATCAATATAAGACTGAACCCATTCAGGTCCTGTCTGTTGCCAGAAATCTACGTTCTCTCTATTAGGAAATGCTTTAGATGTTCTACCACCAACACGAGCAAAGGTTAAGTCAACACCTTCTGACTCTTTAACCCAAGCCTTATCCCATAGAGCAAGTGTATCAGATGCTATCAAGAGTCACCTGCTTTGCTAGGCGTAGGGCAATGCTTAGTCCAGCCAGATTCTCAGGGTGTTCTTGAGTATGAACAGTCTTATCAATAGCGTTCTGTATAGAACCAACTATAATTGCTTTAGTTTCTTTTAACCCATCCTCATATCGCTCACGCATAATGGTGTTATAAGTTTCCCATTGCATAGTGGTGATGCCACCCTCTTCATTAACAATGCTAATCATAAGTTCTCCAAGTCCCACATCTCAGTAGCAGTATGGAATGAGGAGCCACCCACCGACCAGACAGATGGCGCCTCAGGTAATTGTAGCAATCTACCTAGGTAATACTGGTAGCCACAATCAATGAAGGTAGTAAAGGCAGAGTAAGATATATGTTCAGGTAGGGTATATTCATCTAGTTGTATAGTCATAGGTGTAGTATACCATAGGTCAGGCACCACATAGGTAGGCAGGATAAGGTTGCCTACCAGCACTGGGTAATGTTAAGTGTATACTTAGATATATATACAGTATATAAGACCCCGTAGGGGTCTATATAACTACATATAGAATTCGTCTCGAAGTCAAGGTGGACTCTCTACCTTAGTTAGTGGGATGATATATCTCTGTAGGAAGCGTGTTCGACTTCATACGCCTACTACACTTACGGCAAAGTAAACTCCTAGTTGAATGACAAAAAGACCCCCTTACCCAGTAGACATACTAGGCGAGGGGGTCTTATTTATTTATAAACTACTTACTTAGTGCGTCCAAATTCTGGGGCTGAGGAATCCAAAGCCTTAAGAATAGGTCCTGCTACTGCCGCTACTGCGGCTGTTGCTAATGCCTTGACGTCTGTATTACCAGCAAGGTATAGAGCAAGCACGGCTGCAATAGCAGCACGAGCATAAGTTGTTGCAACTGCTTTTAGTTTAGTTGTATTCATATTCCATCCTTAAGGGCGAGCAACGCCCATTACTAGGGAGTAGGCACGTTTCTTTAGATACACACCATCTCCGTTTGATTGACTGCCCTTAGTATCCCCTGAGGTATTACCCTCATAGACCATAAGGTATTTCTTTCCATCGTTACTAGCACAGATACCAACGTGGTCAGCCTCTGCATCAGCATCAAATTGGAAGAAAACTATATCTCCTGCTTCGGCTTTGCCGACTGGCACTATCTTGCCTTTACTTGTAAACCATTTAAGTCCTGCTTGACAGGAAGCAAACCCTTTAGCAGTTTGAGCCGCTATCTTTGAGGCTAATCCTGCTTGGTCATAACACCAAGATACAAACATTGCACACCAAGGGTTGTTATTAAGTCCATACCACTTGCCATACATACTGTCATTGTTCTTGCCTACCTCTTGGTATCCAAGTTGTGACTTTGCTATATCTACTACACTCATATTGACATCCATCCCTGATACTCGGCCTCTGGATTATCCAGTAGCCATTGCTGCCTTAATTTATTCTGGTGTTCCCAGTCAATCTCATTACTCATCATTAGAGTTACGTAGTGAATAAGTAACTACCCAGGCTATTAGAGTCGCTATGATTGCATAACCGACTACAGTTTTAGCAGAGCCAGTTAATACAACCCAAGCAATAAACATACCTAGTAGGGTCCATAGTTGTTGAACCATATCTCTTAATACTCTCAAGGTTTTCTCCTTCTTAATAATTTAATGTTCTCATTGGTTGGTGCATTGGGTCCACCGCCACCAGTAGGACTAGGAGTTCTGACTGTAGGTGGGGGAGTTCTTGTAGCAGTGGCTGCGCCTACTGCATTGATGGCAGCCTGGCTAGCAATAACGGATGCAATGATTGTTTGCTCTGAGGTTGTTCTTTCTTCATCAGACATATCAGCACCGATGTTTGAGATAGCAGTAAATACTTCTGCTGGATTATCAAAGATTGCTGAGATTAACTCTGCTGGATTTTCTAATAATTGTAGGGCTACTACTGTGCCAGCCTCAAGCACTACACCATTGTCTAATTGAACTGGTGTTTCAGGTGCAAGAGTTTCTAAATCAACCTCATCTACTTGTATAACTTCTTCAGCAGGTGGTTCTTCTTCCACAATAGGTGGCTCTTCAACCACTAAAGGTGGTTCCTCAACTGGTACTGGTGCTTCTTCCACTACATCAGGGGGTTCCTCAGCCTCTACAGGTGGCTCTACCACAACTGGAGGTTCTTCTATAACAACAGGTGCTTCATCAACAACTGCTGGAGGTTCTGGTTCTATAACAGGTGGGATGTAAACAATGTCAGGAGGCTCTGGTGCCACAATAGGTGGCTCAGGAGCAGGGGTTGGTACCACAGCGGTACTAGTATCTACTGTAACTGTGCTTCCATCAATTGATGCAGTATGTGTATCTACTACAGCAGTAGCAGTATCTCTGTGTGGTATCAAACCACTACTTAAAGTATAGGTTCCTACTGCCCTTTGACCAGCGACTACATAGTCATATGATGTAGCACGAATTGTATAAGTGTCAGCATTTAATGTTCCACTAAGCCGTGATGCCCAATAGTTATTAGATGAAGAGTTACCATCATCATCACCAGCAATAGCAGCAGAGTTAGCAGTTGTGCTATCTGCTACGCCACGATACAACCATAGCCAGGAATCTACCCAAGCAGGGCGTTCAACTGTAACTGAATCCACTACCTCAAACCTAGGTCCAGTAGTGGTAGTAATAACATAAGCGGTTGTTGTATCTACATTTACTACTACATCTACATAAGCAGTTGTAGCATCAAGATTAATTATTATATCTTCGGCAGTTGCAGGGGTTGGTATAAAGAGTAAACTAATCCCTATTACTAAGGAGTATATAAATTTGGTCAACGCGGGCTTCCAATCTATTGACTTGGTCTTTTACGGAACTGCCCCCATTTGGTTTTAATTCTTCAAGATAATGTTTGACTAGCCACCTAACCATCAAGGCAAAGGAACCAATCAAAGTGCTTATTGCTAGTGCTAGACCAGCCCAATCATTCGGTGTCATTATACTGTCCTAACCATAATCTCTATGATTCCTCCAAAGCCATCAAATCGTCTATCAGGTGGTGTCATACGAGTAAATGAAATCTGTTCTATAACTGCTTGTTGTGATTCAGATGTAGTTAAATCTTGCCAGGTAATAACATCACCAGACTTTTCAATCTCTTCTAATAATCTGATACGGTCAAATGCTCTGCCCTCATAGCCAACAACAGTATTATATCTATCTGTCTCTACATCAAAGCAATAAACAGGAAACTTAATAATTCTTACACGAGGTGTAGCAATAGTTGACTTAGCCTGATAGCCCTTAAAAGTAGGTCCAAGAGTAGTATCAGTACTATCACGAGTAAATGTAAATTTATATGCTAAGAATTCTTGTGCAGTTGCAGGGTTAGATGTAGTTACTTCTACTGGGTCTACCTCTGCGGAGTATCCAATGTGGTCATACTCTGTTTCGCTACCACCAGCATTGGTGGCAACTGAGGAAAGTAATAACTCTCCAACAGTAAATGAACCTCTAGCAATTAAACGTTTAAAGTTCTTAGGCTCTAAAGTTCCGTAACGAATCTTGCCTGTCTTAAGATAACCAGTTGCTGCTAAAACTGTGGCTGACTGGATAACAATACCATTACTACCAGAGGTAGTAAATACTAATTGATTACTATTACCCAAGAAGTCTACGCTTGTAGCGTATCCAGCCTGTTCAAGGAATACATCACTAGCATAAGCAAAGCGTAATGTTTCAATTTCATTACCTAAATCAATTCTATATAGACCAGCATATGAACCAACACTTCCAGTTACATAAACAAATCTATCTCTAAATGCAAAGTCTAGGCCTGTGTTATCAGCCTCAATAATTAATGGGCCATATGATAAGTCTCCAGTTGTATCTGATATAGAAGCCACACGCACACCCTTGTTGGTGCCAATTACTAAATAGCCTAGATAAGATTCAATCTTAAGTGGATACTCACCACTAGGTAGTTGCGCTGCAATAACTCCTGATGTTAAGGTAGGCATACCGCCTAGGGCAGATAAAGTAAACTTATAAATAGCGCCACTAGTACCAGCATAGCCAGCAGTATAAATAGCAGAACCTGACTCTGAGATAGATGTCCAAGTCCAACCTGAGTTAGGATGTGTGTATAAAGGTGTAGGTAAGGTAGTTGTTCCTAATGCTCCAGTTAATTCATAAACAGATGCACCAATGCCAGCAACAAGGCGTTGTTTAACCCAACCTAGTTTAACCTTAGCATTTCCAGTTGAGTAATGATTACTCCAACCAGAGGTACCAATTACACCAGAGTAGATACGAGTGGCATCAGCCACAAAGATACGGGTGCCATCAGTAACTAAATCTTTTATGCCAGATAGTGAACCAGCAGTATAAGTAGTAAGGGTTGTGCTATCTGATTGAACATCTAAGACTGTACTGCCATCAGGGATATAAGCAATGACTACATTGGTAGCACCAGATACGGCAGATACTACCTTATAAGTACCACTAGATACTGTGTTGGCTACTGCTTTTAATAATGTTACTTGTCCCTTAGTAAATACATCTACATTCTGTGAGTCAGCAAACCTATGCGCTGTTGTTTCTCCACCAGCAGGGTCATAGAACTTAATGCCTGTGCCACTATGAAAGGATGATTGAGAACGTATCCACCAACCAGTAAGTGATTGCTCACCTGGCTCATTGTTGTTATCTGACTGAGGTTTATTAAAGGGGGCTGTTTGCCTGATGTATGGTTTAGCATCTGATACTGCATAGATAAATGGCATACCACCAATGGCTACATCATAGGCAATATCTGTATTTGTCCAGACAGAACTGCTTGATGTAATACCAAGGTCAACGGCAATAGCGCGACCAATATTTGCGGTTGCACTACCACGCCCTTCGGTTATGTCACGATTGGCCACTACATACCACCTAACATTAAGTTAGTTACGCGGGAAAGGTCTAGTACATTTGCTTCAGATACACCACTTGATGCTGCTGTTTCAGGAATAGTTCTAATTGCCACTAAACGATTTCCTCTCCTGCAATATGAAAGTTAATTGTAATTGCTGATGCACCACCAGTAATGGTTTGAGTGGCAGCAAGGACTTGAGCACAATCAATATAGATACTGGTATTGGCTGCAATAGCAGTAGTAGTATGGATTGTTGTCGCGTTTAATGCCATAGTAAATGTGCCAGCAGTCCCTGCTGTATTAGTCACTATGATATTTAATATCTTTGTGGTTGTAGAAGGCGGTACTGTGTATAAGGTTGTGCCTACGGTTGTAGTGGCAGCACCCCTAAATAGTGTTTTACTTGTAGTAGCCACTAGAGCCTCTCTTAAATGTTATTAAAGCGCAGCAATCTCAGCATCAGATAAACCTAATGCTTTTAACTTAGCGTTAGCACTTGCCTTAGCGGAAGCCTTGGCGGTTGCTGCTGCATCTTCCTCTGCCTTGCGAGTTGCGTAGGCTGCTGCATCGGCATTGCGTTGAGTAATCTCTGCCGCAGTTAATGGGCGGATTACTTCCTTTGGGTGTCCTGCGGTAGCACAATTGCCACAGCAACATACCTCAAGGGCGGTTAGGGTTTCTGTCATTTTGTTTTCTCCTTTATGAGTTTTTGATTCCGTATAAGTAAAATGAACTGTATTGGACAAATGTTCCAGTTTCAGGCGTAATGGTAATTGTGGTAATCGCTGCCTGTGTTGCAGGATTCCATAAACCAGCACCCATTGTTATATATGCTGAAGTAGCATTGTTTTCCATTGCTGACTCTGAACTTACCGATTTGGCATTTGTAGTGCTGCGATAGTTAGGGATATAAAATTGGCAACTGGTAAATGTACTGGCAGTTTGGGTGGCGTTGTTTAACATACCTGTTGCTAATTGTGCGCTGGCACCCCAATTAAAAGATTGAACAGATGAACCATCACCATAAATAAATTTTTGCGAATAGTTTGAACCTACGCTATTAAAAGTTAAATAACCCCAGTTATAAGTTCCGCTAGGTGAACTGTCTATTGAAGCCAATAAAACTAAATCTGTGTAACTTGAATCAATAGAAGTAAAGGATATGCTAGAACTTCCACCTGAACCTACTGTTGAACTAGCAATTAATGTATATGTATTTGCCATTATGCCGCCAGTATTCCGTATAGGGTAAAGGTTGAGCCTGTAAGAAAATTTCTTGAATTTGATGGCTTAAACAAAAGGCTAGTTATTGCATTAGTGTTGCGCCATAAACCAGCAACAACAAACACCAACGAATCGGCTGAAGCATCTTTGCTTAGCCAAGTTTTGTATGTCGTGCTATTGGAATAGTTACTAAAATTGCAGATAATTGTAGTTATTAAAGTTGGTCTAATTGGATAACCAATAGTGGCATCACTTACATTTGCTGCTCTACCACTACTAGCAGAAGTGCCATCACCAGCAAAATATGTTTGACTATAATTACTGCCAGTATCACCGTTAATCACAACATAGGTGTCCTGTTCGGTACTACCCGAACAGCCTGCATTAAGAACTAGAACTAAATCTGTGTAAGATTGTGAGATACTAGAGAAGGTAACTGATGCTGCTGCGCTACCTAGTGTCTGAGTTGCTATCGGTGTATATGTTGCTCCTGCGGTCATTGTGATTACCCCTTAATTCCGTATAAGGCGAATGATGAGTATGTATTCAAATTACCATCAGAGGAACTAAAAGTAATGCTGGTAATTGCATTTGTGTTTCTCCAATTACCTGATGTTAAGCCAACAAAACCACCGTATCCGCCAAGTGTTCCATTAAAATCTGTACCTGCAAAGGTTCTTACAGTTTTATATTTTGAAGTATTTGCATAATCTAAAATATCAATAATACTTATTCCGAAAGTACCACCAGTAGTCGTTCCGTACATACCATCTGCCGTTACTACGGATGTAGTATTTGCACTACCAGACGCATATGGAGTTCCGCCAATTCCTGTTACATTATGTATAGAATAATTAGAACCTGTATCCGAATTAAACTGAATGTTACCACTCGCTATACCAAAAGTATTACGCACTACTTGTGCAAAACATCTAATTTGTAAATGAGTGTAGGTTGCAGGTATAGAACTAAAAGTAAAACTACTTGTACTGCTACCTAAAGTAGTTGTTGTTATAGACTCATAAGAACTAGGACTAAACGCAGCATTACCCACTAGGAAACTATCAGACTTTAGATAACTGGCAGATGTAAACCCTACCTTAGACATCTTAGTTATACCCATTATGGCATCTCCACTTCGTGTGCTGAATTTGTGCATATCCAACGGCAGGTAGTTTCATCAAGAGTTAATTCACTATGCCCGCAGGTAGGTCTAGGTGCTATGAAAGCACCATCACTTCCTTTAGTTGCATCAAAGGTATAGCCAATGCCAGCGTAGTTGAAGCGGTAATTATTATTATATGAAGTTCTTTTGCATACTTGATCTCTAAAGTTACCATACCAAGTTTCAGTATCTAAACCTTCTATGGTTTCTGTTTCATCAATACCTACTATAACTTCGGTAACTATTCCATCTGTAATAAATGCGTAATGTGCCATTATGCCCAACTCACATTTCCAGTACCAGCAGTAATTGTGGATACTTTATATGAACCATCTGTTGCAGTTGTTCCTGTTAAACCAGCACCTATTGTTATTGTGCCAAAACTTGTTAAGTATCTAAGTATTACAACTCCTGAGCCGCCTGTGCCACCTGTTGAATTTGAACCAACAGAATTATGAGCAGCACCTCCACCACCGCCACCTAAGTTTGCAGTTCCATTATTACCATTGCCAGGATTTGCAGCGTTACCACCATTACCACCACCGCCTTGATTACCAGTACCGCCACCTCCACCACCGCCAGTAGATGCACCACCGCCACCGCCGCCTGCGTAAGTTACAGATGCACCAGTAATACTTACTCCTGTGCCAATACCACCGTTACCACCTTGAGAATTAGCACCCGCAACACCAAGCCCACCACTACCGCCACCTCCTCCACCACCGCCAGATGTTGAAGCATTAGCGTAAGTACCACCATTACCACCATTAAAACCTTGTACTGGACTTGCAGTTCGTGCGCCACCAGTTTGAGTTGCAGTATCTACACCACCACCGCCACCTGAACCACCTGAACTAGGTGCTACTGATAATGTACCAGCACCACCACCGCCTGTTGATGTAATTGTGCTAAAAACAGAGTTACTTCCAACAACACCAGCATTTGTATAACCTACGCCACCAGCACCACCTGCACCAACAGTTACTGTGTAATTAGTACTTAATGCTATAGTTAAGGCAGTTTCTAAAGTTCCACCACCGCCAGTTGCGGTTACAGTTGAGCGAAGTCCACCTGCTCCACCACCGCCACCGTGCGCCCAAGCATTACCACCACCACCACCGCCACCGCCTCCAGCAACAACTAGGTAATCCATATTAGGTGGATTATAGAAAGCATTTCCCGCAAGCAAAGACCTACTCTTAGGAAAGCCCTGAAGTATAGATGAGGTTGATATGCGGGAGGTAGCCATTGTTTAAGAAATCTCGCTTCCGAAAGCAGCAAATGAACAAGTTGTAGTTGAAGCCAATACTCTAATTAAATCACCTGCTGCTAGGGTAATTCCTAGTGTTAGTGCTGTTGTATCTGAAGCGCCAACTGTTACGGTCTTAGCAATGTAATGTTTTGCCGTAGTTGAACTGTCAGCAGCAGGTCTTACTACTATTGTGAAAGTAGCAGCAGCAGAATCTTGATTAGCAATTACTATTGTTGATACTACTGTTGATGTTGAAGCAGGGGTTGTGTATAGAGTTGCCTCTGATGTTGTAGATACCGCTTGCGCAAGCACCTTGTATGTTGTTGCCATTTATTTCTCCTTAGTGTTTGGTTAAGCGCCCATCAGCATAAATACTGTTGGCGTTGCATCTGTGGCAGCGACAGCCCATTGGACTCCCGAACCTGTTGAACTTAATACATAACCGCTAGTTCCTGTACTTCCATTGGCAGTTAATGAGCCAGTTAGGATTCCAGAAGATAGGGTCTTGTTAGTAAGAGTATCTGTTGTTGCCTTACCCACAAGAGTATCTGTAGCAGCAGGCAAGGTAAGGGTAGTAGTACCAGCAACCGCAGTTGCTATTAATGTTGTTGTACCAGAGGTAGAACCATTATGTTTAACACCGCTAGTAACCGTTGGAGCAGTTAAAGTCTTGTTAGTTAGGGTCTCAGTACCAGCCAAGGTAGCAAGGGTGCCTGTTGTAGGCAGGGTTACTGCAGTAGTAGCACTTGAGGTTAAGGTAGTTGAGAAACCACCTGAGGTGATTAAAGATGAGTTGTTAGCAAGAGTAAGAGTTGCACTTGAAGCAGGAGCAGTAACAGCCACCTTGTTTACAGATGTAGCAGTAGCCACACCAATATTGGGAGTTGTTAAGGTTGGGCTAACTGAAGTTACAAATGTAGTACCAGTTCCAGTCTGAGCAGTAATGCTAGTTACAGCGCCTACTGAGGTAATAACACCTGATAGGTTTCCTGGAGCAGTTGCCACAATTCTATCTGCATAAGCAGTAGTAGCAATCTTTGTGCTGTTATCACTAAGTGATTGAGTAGGAGCAGTTGGATTACCAGTTAAAGCAGGGGAAGCAAGAGGTGCTTTAGCGGCTACAGTTGTAGCAAGAGCAGCAGCAGTTGATTCATCGGCTACAAGTAAGTCTGCAATCTCTTTAAGAGTGTCATAGGCAGAGGTAGCACCATTGACTAAGTTACTTATCTGAAGGTCTGTGTATGCCTTTGTAGCAGCATCTTGGGCTAATGTAGGGTCTCCCATACCAGTAATCTTGTTAGTACCCATAGCAATAGCACCTGACATAGTGCCACCAGTCTTAGGTAAATCAAGGGTAGCGGTGCCAGTTACAGTTCCAGTTACGTTACCAGTTAAGTTACCAGTAAAAGATGTAGCAGTAATAGTTCCAGTACCAGTAATAGTAGGAGATGTGATGGTAGGAGTAGTAATGCTTGGACTAGTAATAGTTGGGGCAGTTAAAACTTTATTAGTAAGGGTTTGACTTCCAGCAAGAGTAACCACGTTTGCCACAGTTAAACCGTGTGCTGTGGTTGTATTTTCGCTATGGTCATTAGCCTCTCTTAAATCACGACCAGTAACCATATGCCGAACTACTGCGCCAGCAGAATGTGCTACTCCCGTACCGCTATTTTCTATACCTCGTTCAACAGTAAGTGAGTTACCACTTCGGGCTGTTACATCTACAATTTCTTCAAGGGCGGTATCTGGGTCAATAACAACCGTAAATGTTCCAGCGGGACTAAAGGTTACAGATGCTAAAAGGTTTGTGCCAGAAACTACACTTATAGATGTAGTGCTTGCATCAGTTCCAGAAGATAGCGTGGTCTGTTGAGAGCGTGATGAGTATTTTCTAGTTGTCATTTATGTTCCTATTTAGAGGGAGTAGTGGAC
>Ga0209596_1001310_pt1 | contig 21661 bp, 37 predicted proteins | sample M_130807_MF_Meta_FD_187314 | JGI IMG/M metagenome (GOLD analysis project Ga0209596, IMG submission 187314) | Freshwater microbial communities from Lake Montjoie, Canada to study carbon cycling - M_130807_MF_MetaG (SPAdes) (version 2) | ecosystem: Environmental > Aquatic > Freshwater > Lake...
AAGAGATTGTTGTAAAGATTCGTATATCCAAAATGAAATTGATAATGTTTGTAAGTTGATTAATTCAACATTATATAAACTAAGGTTCTTAAAGTAAAAATTAAAAAATAATTAAAGACCCTCACTGATAAAGTGGGGGTTTTTAATTATACTTCCGTTTTTCACGAGGTGTGGTAACAAATTCTTTTTCATGTATATTTATATGTGACATGAAAAATTTAATTAAAAGAATATTAAGAGAACAATTGGAAGGTTCTGACGACAAACCATTATCTGAGAAAGAAATTAGATTGTTCAAATACCTTAACAAACATAAGGATGAAGTCAAAACTCAACCAAAATTACTTGAATTAATTAAGGTAATGATGCCAATGATTGGTAGAAGTCCTAACGACGCAAGATTCTACTATGAGGTTTATACCGCCAACTACAGACCAGAAGGTGATTACGAAAAATTAGATGGTAAGAACTTTGTTCATTATAGAGATTTCAAACAAAGAAGAACACCTAACAACAGTGCATATAATTACACGACAGGTAGAATCCCATTCAAAGGGTCTAATTTAGAAGGACATTGGGATGTTAACCCTAATAACCAATGGTATTATGTTGTTACATCATATAATTGGTATCCAATTTATTTATTTATAGAAGACCAATGGTATCGAGTAAGTAATAGTTACTCATCATCAACAGGAAAACATTTATCAGGGTCAAACCCCAAAAGAAATTCTTATGATAGTAATATAAAAGATGAAGTTATTTCTGTAACACCTGATGAGATAAAATCCATCATGAATGGTGAGAGTTTATCTAATGTTAAAACTAATAGAGTTAGTAACTTTAGTGACAAGTTTACTAAAGTGTTGAAAGGAACTAAAAAACTATTAACTATAGGATGGGGAGATGATAAGAAGAAGGTTGACTATACTATTACAAATGCTAAAAAAGTTAAAGATAAGATAAAGTTTGAAATTACTATTAATAAAGCGGGAACTGTTGAGGGAACCAATAAAATGGTTGTTAATCCTGATGGGTATATTCACCCTAGTCCATTCTCTGAGGATTTAGAAAGAGGAATTATAGAAAAAATTATTTCTGACAATAGAGACTATTTGTCAAAAGATAATACTATCTTTGTATTTCAACACCCACATTAATCATGTCCGATATAACACCAAATAAAATTCCTGAAAAAGCGATATTAAGTTATGCTCAAATGGGTAATCCTATGTTTGAGTTTAAAATTGAACAACGTCATAATGATTTTTATTTAATGTTGGTGGTTGATTGTGAGAAGATGGATAAGAATAGTGGTAAGTTTGATAAAAAATATACAGAAGAATTGGTTAATGATTATAGACCAATCGAAAAGATAGAATATATTGCTGAGGAAATTAAAAAGTTTTTCGATGTTAAGCTTAGAGTTTCCTTCAATTTTAAAAATTACAAATACTTAGACCAAATTGAACACAAGATACAAAGAGCGATTAAACAAACTAGTCGTCCTGAAGTTAATGTGGTTATATCTGCGGAAGGGGACAATCCTGTTGTTAGATTTGGGTTATATGACCACAAAAATACTTGGAAGGAAAAAGATAGGATAAAATTTGTTGACGAACTTCAGAAAGTTTTAGGTTCAGAAATAGATTTAGAATCTTATAGATGGTTTACCACTTCTGGTCAAAAATAATTAAAATAAATTTGGGTAATCGTTAAAAGTTATATATCTTTGTAAAACAAAAACAAAGACATATGACAACTACAGTAACAACTACATCAAAAATCAAGAATTATCAAGGAAATAACTCTTTCGTTCTTAAAATGAAGGACTCATTATCTAAATATGGTCGATTGACTGATAAACAATTGGCGGCAGCTGAGAAGGCCTTAATGACCAAGTCTGAAGTGAAGGTAGATGAATTACCTGAGGACATGAAGAGAATTGCTAACTACGTGGGCGAGAACTCTTTCGTATTGGACATCAAGAAAAAATTGTTGTCTTACGGAACTCTTACTTTCCCTCAGACATCTGCGGCGGTTAAACAAATCCAAAAAGAGGAAGACAAAGCGAACACTCGTAAGATGAATATCCCTACTATTGGTGAGACAATCAAAGTTGGACGTTCTATCGGACAACAGATGAAGGAACAATATGGTTTGAAATTCAATCCAATCCTTTTGGACATCACTAAAGTATTGGCAGTGTCTCCAAAGGCGGTTAAGTTCTCAGGTAAGATGACAGTAAAACGTGGTGATGTTTGTGTGTGTTGTGCTAAAACATTGACTGATGAGTTCTCAATGTTAACTAAGATGGGTAAGACATGTGCTAAACACATGGGTGTTGAATATATCACTGACTCAAGTCAGGCAGAACGTTTCCGAGAGGATTATTTGAAAAAGGTGGAAGAGATTGGGATTTTAGAATTTTGGGTTCCTAAATCACGTATCATCAAATGGGATGGAAAGACCGAAGTCATCTTGAAGATGATTTAATCTTAAGGGGAGAGATGACTCTCCCCTTTTATTTAACTAACATCAAACCAAAATATATATATCATGCAAACTTTAGTTTTTAACACAAAAGACAAGACAATTTCCTTAACATCTGGACACAGAGGGGCGTCAACAATTATGGAGAGAATGGACAATATAACGACTGTGAAATGTTCGGATAATGGTTTCTATGAGGTTATGCAAAAACCTAATGAGGACAGTAACGCTCTCCCTGTGATGAGATTGCCAATCGCAAATACAAATATGTTTATAATTTCGTAATTTGTTTTTATTTAAAAAATTATTATCTTTGTAGTATGAAATCAACAGAAGAAAAAAAAAGATGGGTTATTACCCAACACAAAAATACTAATCACATGTATGCGGAATATCTTCCATATGAATATCATTTACGAATGGTTGTTGGGGTATTTGAGAGATTCAAACATTTGGTTGAAGAGATAAAACGAGAAGATGTTAAAATGGCTTGTTTTGGGCACGATTTAATCGAGGACACTCGTGTTACTTACAATGATGTTAAATCGGAGTTAGGTCATTACGTTGCCGATTTGGTTTACGTTTTAACTAATGAGAAAGGTAAAACTCGTAAAGAACGTGCAAATGATAAGTATTATGAAGGTATTAGGTCAGAAAAATACGGTATATTTGTTAAGATGTGTGACCGAATCGCAAATGTTGAATACTCTAAGATGTCAGGTAGTCGTATGTTCGAGATGTATAAGAAAGAGAATGAGGATTTCATTAAAAGTTTAGACATTAAAGAATATCACATGTGTTACTCAATGAAAGTATATTTAGATAAGGTTTTTGGGGTGAACTAAACCTCAAAACCTTATATTTATGTATATGAGAATTAAAATTACTGAAGACCAATTAGATAAACTAAAAGAACAAGAGTCTTATAAAAAGATGTTGTTTAAATATTGGGACAAAGTTGGTCCTGGATTAACTGATACAATGACAAAATTATTTGGATTTCAGTATCATGGCGGACTTAAAAATCAAACAGGTATCAGAATGGTCGATGTCCAAAGATGGTTAACCGAATATCTTGGTAGGGATAAAGCTCAAGAAATTGCCATGGAGTTCTTCAATAAGAAAGAACATACCATAAACAAATGTGGTGGTTATGAATTTAATTTTACTATTGATAATGTTGAGGATGATGGGGCACAATTTACTGTTACAGTAACAGTTGATGATATAAATGGTGAGGTTATGTTAATGTTGGTGGACGGTACTCTACATAAATTGAGGGCCGCTCGTGATAGTGATGATTATGGTTGGGATATTGAGAATGAAATTGAAGATTGTATTTACGACTACATTAGTGATAATGTTGAAGATAAAACAGGGATTTCATTTGTAATGGACTCGATAAATTATAAGTCAGATATAGGATGATAACTAAAAAGTATTTAGAATTATATAACAAATATCTTAATGGGACTTTAAATGTTAACGGGGTTTTGTTACGACCACTTGGGTTTGACCATAGTCAAACAATGGTGTTTGAGGTAATTAATCCTAATGATGTGTCGTATAGTTATGCAGCATTAAAAGGGTTTGCAAATGAAAGTATGGAGTCATTTCAGAAATTATTGGGAATACAAAAAGAAGTCCATACACTTATCCGTTCTTCAAATGACGAGGAATCTTTATACATTAATGAAGAATTACTCACAAAAATAAAAAACTATCTTAAAACTGTTAAAGTATTAAAAGTTGGTTCTCACGAGATAGATATTAAACCTGTTAATGCAGAAATAGAGATTATTGAGAATGCTTTAGTAATAAAAAATTATGTCAAACCTTTAAAAGTATTTTTATATACACAAAATAAAGGTAAAGTTGAATCCAAAATTGAATTTACCGTGGAACGTTATCAGTCATTTCAAAAAGGAAGTAAATACTCTGAGACAGACCATTCATATCCTCATATTGATGAAATCTTAGAAGGTGAAACTGCGTTAGTTGACAATGAATGGATGGTTTCATATGTTAAAACTGAGTTTATCGGTTTTTAGACCTTTGTTCCCAATCACTTCTACCTAAAGAACCTCTATTCATTACACTTAATTCATGTTCCCAATCAAAAATTGGAATACCACTTCCATTATAAACAATCAGTTGATAACCATCATCTTTGATTGGTAAGTGTTCAAAAGGAATTAGTTTTGAAATGATGTTCATTACGTGATAGTCAACTAAATAAAAAGGGTCGACATCATCAAACATATCATTATTAGTGGCGTCTTTATCTTTTAAATACATCTTATAAATAAGATATGGATAATGTGTCCCATCAAAAGACACATCAATATGGTCTATATTGGGATATACTGATAATATAAGACGTGAATTAATAATCTTGTTTAGTGATTGTATTTCTTGTTCTATTGTCATTAATTAAATAATTTTTTGTTTCTTATAAATACTTATATAATATGGAAATGGACAAACACACTGAACGAACTATTGAAATGGTTCATAAATTATTGAAGGACAAAAATGAATTTGACGCTTGGTATTCGATGCCCTATTCAAGTAGTGATGATGACCGAGTTGATGTTCACATTGAATATAAGGTTAAGAAAGTTTCATTATGGAAAAATAATGACCCTGTTGTGTGTTTATTTGATGGAACAATATACATCCAACCAATTAAAGTTTCTTTAGGGGTTGATGATATGTGGGAACATGGATTTAGACAAGACGATGTTTACGAAAGAATATGGGATGAGTTAGGTGAAGATTTAGTTAGAGAGGTTGAATCAATATTAACTCATGTTTGTATTGATTATGATTTTGACTTTACAATATTGAATTCTTAAGTTTTATAAGAAATAAGAATTGATTAAAATTATTTAATTTTTACATTGTTTTTATCTCTAAAATCAACACTAGTAGTGAAAAACATCCAAGTATGGTCGTACAATAAAGGTAGGTTTGTAATGACATTTATTACGGGGTAAAATAAATCAAATAGATAGTCACTGTAAAAAAAATCATCCTCAATCAATTCAAATATAGCTTCAGATAATTCAGTGTTAATCAATTTGGAATGTTGTTCATTATGAGGATTTAAAAGTTTCATTCCAATTGTTATCGTAAAATCTTCTGATGGGTAAATATTAACATAGGTACATTTAACATCACTATAAAATATATTTTTGTAATCAATTTTAGTAATTTGTTTAATACTATTTAATAATTTTTGGTCATCCGATTTATTAATGTAATAATAGTTATCGGGTTGTTCAAAACTACAGGCGTATCTACGATTATCCCGAAAAAAACTTGACATAAATCCACCCCCAATAAGATTAGAAAAAGTGAGAAAAAGTTCCTCTGTAAAAGCAATCAATATCCCCATGTAATATGATTTATCCTGAGGGTTTTCGACAGACCAACGTATTAGTCCTTCATTAGGTAAGAAATTAGGTCTAAGTGTTAACCCATGAAAATCATATGAAGGTTTTAAAAATTTGTGAAAATATATATAAAGTAGTCTATTCATAACTATAAATACTTATATTTATTATTAATGACAGATAAAAGACGACAACAGTTATTAAATTTAATTGAGACACATGGAATTTATGATGCCTCGAAAATCGCAGGTATAAATCCTGTTGAGTTAATTCACATTAGTGAAATAACTATTGATACTGGGTTAGCCAATACGGTGTTAATAGAATTAATGTCAGAGGGAAAGTTACCTAAACAATATAAAGAATTCGGAATTTCTATTGACAATATGTCAGGAGCTTTTGGTTGGGACGGAATACTTGTATCCAATGAGAGAAAAGAAAAAGTTTTTGTTTATGCTACACCATTTTGGCAAGGAGAGTCAGGAATACCTGTGGAAATTCAGTATTATAAGGAGATAACAGATGATGTTAAAATTGAGTTATGGTATTATGGTGATGTTTATAACCGTTTAAAGACTAAAGAAGTGTTTGATGGTGTTGAAGATGTGCTTATATGGTATAAACATTTCTATTTACCAAAAGTATATCAAGTGATTGTTGAAGAACAGTTACCGATTGTTAGAAAATTATCGGAAAGAAAAAAATAAAGATTAACCTATTTTAGTAATTGAATCCTTATCGTATTTAATACTGATGGTTTCTGAATCATAATTATCCCTATCGATTTCTTGACCATCCCAAACACTTATATCACCTTCATACTCCATTTTTTTAGCTATTTGTATTAATGTACTTGGACTATACGATTCACTCTTATGTTTATAAGTCACTCTTTCATAAACCTTTTCGTGAACATCTATCTCATAAGTATAGTTACCTATTGTTGGTCTTTTATTAATAATGCCTTCACCAATAGATGGATTCATATCAATCATGGTGATAATAAAATCAAGGTCGATATAATCACAAGGAGCGACCCCAAATATACTTGATACCGTATCACACGCATCAATAAAATTATCTTGTTCAACCAATGAGTAATGAGGACTATTTCTTAACTCCTCGTCATATATTTTTCTTAATTGGATAAAAAATTGAGATAATATTCTATCACTTAATGCTTCTAATTTAGATTTTCCCATAACATATAAATACCTTGTAAAATTAAAATATAATCCATACCTTTGTATTATGAAGAATAATTTTGATTTGGTTAGAAAAATGTTAGACTTTGGTAGTTCTGACACATACTACTTTTTACAGATTTTAAAGCGTAGGAAAGATAATCCTGACTTGGGTAAAGATATGAAAGTGATTGGGGATTATTTTATTTATTCCATGGAACAATTTAATAGGATGGAGGATGAGATAATCCAAACATGTGTTACTCATAATGCAAGAGCTTATTTCCGAATTAACAAACGTAGTTCAAAGAAGACTGCGATGCAAATGTTAAAGAGAGTTACTGACCTCATCATTAGTGAAAATTATAAGGAGGTTAAAAACGCTTTCAGTTCAGTTAGTGGTGAGTTCCATGGTGATGAGGATAAGAAGTGGATTGTTGATATTGATGACGTTAGTATTGACACATTCAACCATTCCAAAGAACAGATTGAAATCAGAGAACTTATTTATAATCTACAGTTAGAGACAGGTAAAGAACCTATGATGAAATTTATTCCCACTAAGAGTGGTATTCATATCATTACTAGACCATTTAATTTAAAAAACTTCAAAGAGAAATATCCTGATGTTGATGTTCACAAAGACAATATGGTTATTTTATATTTGGTTTAAATTATTTAATGGGTTATAATTGGAAATATAAATATTAATTTGTAAATTTGTTTTATGAAAAAAGTTATAATTAAAAAAGATTCGGTTCATAAATGTGTCATCCTTGAAAACGAGGGTGAATTTGTATTTCGTTCAGGTTACGGTGAGTTTCATCAAGAGGTTGCAAATAATTTTAGAAAAAAAGAACCTGAACTAAAGGATTGGATAATCCGTGGCGGAGGACGAGTTTGTTGGTCAGATATTGGAATCGAAGTTTATGGTTATTCTGTTGATTATGGAAAAATGGATAAAGATTTAGTTGAACAACTGGTATCTGAGTTTGCAAAAGAAAACGGAGTTGATTTTATTAACAAAACAGGGGAAGGGTATTAAAATAAAATTAATACCTGTTATATGTAGCGCATTTTTAGGGTTCGGTTTTCCACCCATTTTAAACGGAAGACAAAACAAAATTTAAGTAAATGAAAAAATTATTTTTAATAGCGATTGTATCGGCTACATTGATGATACAAAGTTGTTCCGAAAATTATGCAAACGGTGAAAGAATTGGGGTGGTAACTCAATTCTCAAAAAGTGGTGCAATATGGAAAAGCCACGAAGGACATTTAAATGTTACACAAACAGGTATGAATAGTTCAGTTCCATTTGATTTTTCAGTAGATAACGACAATGAGCCAGAAGAATTGATTAAAACAATTGATAGCGCTGCTCAATTTGGATGGAAAGTTAAACTTGTTTATCACGAAACTTTTGGTAAAAATTGGTTTAATAATCGTGGTGAAACATCTCATTTTATAGAAAAGTGCGAAGTTTTAGAAAAGAATTTCGGTAATGCTTTTAATGGTAAAAATCAAAACACGCCACAAGTTACTGGTAAAATAATTGATACTATTTATGTTATAATTGACAGGTCAAAATAAATTAGTATATTTATAAAAAAAAATAAAATTATGAAAAAACAATTATTAAATATTATACTAAGTAGTATTATACTACTTGGTATAAATTTTACAGCAAAAAGCCAAAATATTACGTTGGGTTATCTAAGACTGAGATTCAGAATCGATTTAAAGACAAGGGAATTGAAATAACTACAACTGTAGATAATGATGGCACTTACTATATGTGGTTTTTTAGTGAGTCTAACAATTATCAGACATACTACTTAAATTCAGATAATATGTGCTTTCAGTATATAGTAGTCTTTAAAGAAGTAATCCTCAGTGAATTGATGGAAGTATTATTGAATAAAGGATATGCAAGGTATGATGATGGTTATTATAGAAATGACCAATTCAAAATAAAGATTGATTATTTATCAAATATGCGCAGATGGTACACCGTGACTACCTACTTATAGGTTATTAACAATTATCCTTAAGTTACGAATAATGTTGTTTAAAAAATAATCTGTTATTTAATTTTATTACTTGGTATTTATTGGTATGGATTTAAAAAGTTTAAACGAGGAGATTCTTAAAACACTTCGTAATTATAATTCAATATACGATAATGAACTTATCTCTGAGGCATCTAAAATAAAAATTCTTACAGACAAAGAAGGTTTATCTGTCGAACAAGCCACTTTTTTAGATGAAAAATGTGGTCCTCTTGCCGTGTGGATGTTTAATAAGATTAAAGACTATCAAAATACGATTCATCTTAGTTGGGGTGTAAAACCATATCAAGGTGATGAGTTAATTTACAAAATTAATAGCAATAATTTAGTTATTCGTTCCTCAAATGATATACAATCTATCATGGATTGGATTAGAATCGGGCTTAACGGTGATATGAATCGGCACAAAGATTTAACCTTCAAAGAACTTTTTCAAAAATCAAAAGAATGGCACGACTCATTACAGATGGGTCAAGGTAAGATTAATTACGTTGAACCACACACCCACGATATTATATTAGATTTCAGAAATAAAAATGGTGAAGGGTTTTATTGGGTTGATTTGAACACAAATAATTCTAGTGAAGAATGTAATAGAATGGGACACTGTGGTAGAACAGGAAATAGAAATACTATAGTTTCCTTAAGAGAGGTTAAAAGACTGCCAGGAGAGAAGTATACGTTAAATAAGAGTCATTTAACCGCGGCTATTGGGAATGATAATGTGCTATATCAACTAAAAGGTCCTAAGAACTCAAAACCAAAAGAGGAATACCACGATTATATTTTACCATTATTCTATATTAAGGACGAAAATAATAATTACCTAATCCAAGAGTTTGGGTCTGAATACGCATCTCAACAAGATTTCAAGATAACGGATTTACCTAATGATGTTATAATTGATTTATATCGTAGTAGACCTGACTTATTCTCCTCAAGAAGTTTACAAAGGAAATTAATGGATATGGGGATTATCGATAAACCTGAAATTAATTATAAAGTTAGGGTGGAGATTAATCCTGATGATTTGGATAGATATGTCTCAGGTGATTGGGTTATTAGACAATGGAAAACTAAGGAAGGTCATAGTAGAAAGGTGACAATGTTTGAAACTATCTTGGCAGGTGAAACTTCGGATTTGTGGGATAATTATAATGCTGATTGGAGGAGTGGAATTGATTATTACTGTGATAAAAAAAATGAAGAAAAGATTAATGAGTTAATTAAAAAACTTGCAACCAAAGACAATCCTGATTTTGATGAGGAAGAATTTAATGCCATGAATTTAGAGGATAAGATTGAGGAATATGACGATAATCATGACCTTACAAGTGCAATATCAGGAGCAATTAATAATGCCGAACAAGACAGTTATTCTAATATGTTATATGATACATTAAAAGAAGCTGTAGAGGAATTGGGTGAGGTAATTAAATTTGACGATGAAGGGATTGTTATAATTGTTAATATGGAAAAGTATTTAAACGATATAGATGACGTATGGTATGATGATTATATGGAAAGATGTGATGATGATTTAGGATGTGTGTTTAGTGAAATGATTGGTGAAGTAATTGACAAACCTGAATTTAGTATTGACGATAGGTGGTATCCAGATATTGATAAATCAAGTTATAATGAAATTCTTTCAGATAGATTGGGAGAAGTTGATTACGAAATAAGTAAGTGATTACTCTGATACTATAGTTTTAACTTCCTGATGGACAACATCTTGAAAAAATTTAGGTCCGAACTCAGTAATTGTTTTTTCACCAAATAAATCCTCAATTTGTTTATACATTTCCCAATCCAACTCAATTATCGGGTAATCTTGATTTGAATAAGTATCACTTACTCCATGCCATTCACTGTAATCTTTTCCATTATTAAAGTATCTGAATAAACAAGGTGCTGGTTCATACCCATCCTCATCATAGTCGTATTCAAACCACTCAACAGGATAATAACAACTATCTAAACCATTACCATGTGACATAACGTCCTTTAACCCTAATGAAGTTAGGAAAGATGAAAACGTGTTATACATTTTATTTTCTGTTATTATATATTTCATTTTTTTTTATTTTAATTTGAGAGTCTCTTCCAACTTCCTTTTCCAACTGACAACATTTGCATGTCAGGTGTATAACCCTTTAATTTGAGAGTCTCTTCCAACTTGTGCTTTCCAATGGGGTAACAACCCTTATCGGTGTATAACCCTTTAATTTGAGAGTCTCTTCCAACCAGTAACTCAGAACTTCCTCTATTTGTTCATATTCCATACTAAAAAACGATTCAAAAAATGACCAAATTTTATCATAATCAAACAAAAAATCTTTATTTTTTTTATCCTGCTCCATCACAACTTCTCCATTTTTTTTAAAAAAAATTGAATTAGGATATTTTTCAGATTTAACAATTTCTAACTGGTCTGGGCTGAAGTTTTTATTCATCCAAAGTAACGCCGCTTTGTCTAATTGATTTTTATTTATTATATATTTCATTTGTCTACTGAGATATCGTCTGAATACATTACTATGTTATCAAAAGCAAAACCTAAATCTACTTGTAAGTCTCCCTTTTCAACGATGTAGTTATTAGATAATATTATGTTTATGTTTGGTTGGTATATTGTAAATTTAGTTACATAAGGGATTTGTTCAAGACCTAAAGCATCCAACAACGGTTTATATGTGTCTGTATTATAATGTTCCCATCTAATTGTTATCTCACTAGACTCACCGAATAAAAAATATTTAGGAATCTCCTCCAATTTATCAGAAAGGTTATCAAAATCAATTGAATTAATCAGGTCATTATACTCTTGAGAAAACTGTGGAGAATCCTCCCAGTACTTTGCATGGTCATTAGTAAATGTATATGTGATAGGGTAATGGATGGCATATTCTTCATCTTGTTTATCAAAGTATTCACTTGTGTATGGGTCAATATTAATTTTAAACTTAACTCTACCTTTGATAACCATTGAATCAAGTAATTTGGTTAACGATTTTACAATATCTTCTATGGATTTCTTTCCTGACATAACTATAAATATATTGAAAGATTAGTTTGTTATTAAACGTTTTTTTCCTATCTTTCTTTTAAATTAATTATTATGGAGAAATTACAAGTTATCTTTTTACTCGGGTGGATTTTTCATCTACTTACATGGATAATACCTTATTCAACTAAAGATGATATTAAACAAAAAGTAATATTAATGACCTTGAATGGTATATCATTAGGTCTATTTATCGCTTACGGAATAATAAGATGGTGTTAAGATGAGTATACAGAACAGAGTTCAAAGTGGAAGATTGTTTGAACAATCATTAATCAAAGATGGTTGGATAGTTAAACCCAAATCACCCAAATTCAAATGGAGTGGTAAAGGTAGAAGTTTTATTCAAAAAATGAGAGACTGTAGGTTTCTTCCTGAATTGTTCATATTGGACGAATCTTCTAGTATGTGTAAGTATGATATTGTTCACCCTGAAACAGGTAGAGTAAGAGAGGCCAAAAAATACAAGAAAAAAGACCTAACTAAATGGACACTTTATTCTGAACCATTTTTCAAAGTTGCGACAAGAACACAACAAAAACAAATAGATGTTAGAGTTTATAATAAATTTGCTACCGAGTTTTACGAACATCATTTAGAGACAGGTCTATTTGACAGAGTCATTGAGAATATGACATCATGTAGTGAAGGAGTTATGGTTGAGGACGGATTCATTCAAGATACTGAATTGGAGTTTAGAACAGTATTGGTTGAAAATCATTGGGCGGGTTACTATAGAATAACTATACAATTTAGAATAAAATGAGATATACTAACGAAGACTGTGAATTAATCCGTATTTCGGGTAAACTTGAAGGATTAAACCGACACTTAACTTTTATTAAAAAATATAATAAATCACTTGATTACAGAGTAGATTTAACAGACGAAATTAAACGAGTAGAAACAGAGATTAACGAATTAAAAACTAAAGAAGATGACATACGAAGAACAAGATGAATGGAACGCAGTTCGATATAGAATGAACAACGAAGGTATTGACTATTGTTTTGAACACTATAGTAGTTTCTATGAAATTAAAGACGAGAAGTTCCACGAACTTAGATTACAATATTTAAAATATTTGAAAGAAATACGAAATTATGTTAACGAAAAGTGCCAAGAAGAGGTGGAAGAAGATGATGACGAGAAATAAAAAAAGGAGGTTTAACCTCCTTTTTAATTTAAGTCTTTCCAAAGAACTTTATATTGTAATGTATCAACAGTAGATACTTTACTTGACTTGATTACTCCGTAAAAATTGTATCGATACCCATACTGTAATGTTTGAGTTTGACCATTCTTGTAAGTCAAAAAGTATGTGTTATACAAGTTAGTGTCACCAACGTTAATTGGGGTAGTGTCCACTTGACCAGGTAAAATAACAGTAATGTTAACTTGAACCTCTTCTTGATTTAACATTACAGGTTCTGTTTTAATTTTTTTAGTTACTGAACATGAGGTTAAAATTGAAATAACTCCTAATAATAATAATGTTGATTATTTTTTCATAGTTTTTTAATTCTTTACACAAATATACATCATTATTTTGGATTGGCCAAGTATTTATTGGGTGATGAATATAAAAAGATTATTAATTTCTGAAATTGAAAAAAGGGATATATTGAGACAATATAATCTATTAACTGAGGACGTAAATCCTGAGCCTGTCTCAACATTAAACATAGACAAAAATGTTAATTTTGCGGGAGGGACTTATAGTGAACCATATCTTTTAAAAGATTTGGCACCTGAAATGCAAAGAATAAAAGATTATTTAACCTCATCGTCAGGGAAATCGTTTATAGTAAGCGTTCAAATATCTTCGGGAGAATCACAAATACCTAATACAGATAATGAAAAAAAACCTTCCGTACGTGTTGAACCTTTATTCTTGGCAACAAATAGAAATAATGTAATTCAAATATATATTAAAAACCAATTACAACCGTTTGTTAATAGTAAATTATTAGTGGAAATTCCAACATTTAAAGTTGAGGACCCTGTGGTTGGAAAAACCGCTTGGATTGGTCAACCATTCTGTCCTAAATCATTAATACCTTCAGACGATAAACAAGGTTATATTTGTGCTGGCTCATCATTTAAACCTGGTAATGGTACTGATGGTAAACCAATTTTTAATTGGGTGAATGGGAAAAATACTGTATATAAAACAATACTTGATTCATATAATAAAGAACAATTTGTTAATGTTAAAATAGTGTTGAAAGAGTTAACAGAAATGAAAAAATGTTTAGATAATATGGTTATTCAAGTGAACTATACTGATTTAAGTAAAAGTCATAATTGTAATAGTGCGATTTACGAAATATATCTAAATGACATCAAATTAATGAGAAATGATGGTAAAGAATATGCAAGTTTAAATAATGACTATCCTAAATCGGGTAGCAATCCAGGTATTGCGGCTTATGATAATGAACCTAAATCAGTTAGTGGAAAAAGATTTAACACGTTTGTTATTACTCCTGAAATAGCTTCTCAGATATTAACACAAAGTATTGGTAAATTAAATGGTTTACAAAAACCTTCATTTACTTTAAAGGCAAAATGTCTTAACCCATTCAATAATAGAGATTGGAAAGGTGGGTGCCACGAAGGAGTTGGTAATATTGTGGTAACCAACGGACAAAAACAAACATTTAGGTATGATTCATCAACCCCTAATGCTAAAAACGAAATTAAAACATTAGTCACCTTTAATGCTTGTGGAGAAAAATTGGTTAAGTAAGTTAAAAACATTAAAATTATTGTTTTATGGAGTTATCTAAATTTTTAACGATTGTTATTCCGTGTAAAAACGAAAAAGATATTATATCTAAAACTTTAGATTTATTAAACTATCAGAAAACAATTAATGGTGTTAAAGTAATCGTATGTGATTCTTCTGATGATGATATCACCACACCTTCATTAATTGATAGAGTAGAATATGAACATGGTAGAGACAAGTTCGACTTACATTTGACAGAAGGAGGATTACCGTCCAAAGCAAGAAACAACGGTGCAATATTAGTTAAAACCCCTTACATTTTATTCATGGATGCCGATATGTTTATCTTGAATCCTGATTTATTATTCACAACCGTAAACTTAATTATTACTAATCAACAGGATTTAGTAACCTGTAAAATACGTTCAAGTGAGAATGGATACAACTATGTATTCAGATTTTTTGACGTTATACAACGAGTATTTAAACCAATCACTCCTTTCTGTTTAGGTGGGTTCATGTTAGTTAGAAAAGAACGATTTGATGAGATTGGAGGGTTTGATGAAGATGCGAAAGTTGCCGAGGATTACCTATTATCCAAAGAAATAAGACCAAATAAGTTCGAGATTGCGGACATAACAATTTTTACAACACCAAGAAGGTTTAAATCTAAAGGTTTATGGTATATGTTAAAACTAATGATTGGTTCATTCTTTAACAACAAAAATAAAAAGTTTTTTCAAAACGATAAAGATTACTGGAAATGAAAAAGTGGAAAACAATTATTATGAGTGATTTACACTTAGGTGCAAAACAATCTCAAACAGATAAAATTTTGAAATTCTTAAGTGAAAATGAATCGGAAACATTAATATTAAATGGGGATATAATTGATGGTTGGGCGTTAAAAAACAATGGTAAATGGAAATCTGATTGCACAAAAATATTTAGAAAGTTTATGAAAAGGTCTGAGAAAGGAACCAAAGTAATTTATATTAGAGGTAATCATGATGATTTTCTGAAACCATTTATACCATTCACATTAAATAACATTGAAATTGTTAGAAAGTATACTCATATTGGTGTTGATGGTCGAAGTTACTATTGTTTCCATGGAGATGTTTTAGACTTTGTTATTATGAAAGTTAGATGGTTAGCTGTTCTTGGGGGATGGTCATATGATTTTGTTATAAATCTAAACACATGGTATAATAAGATAAGAAAAACATTTAATTTACCGTATCATTCATTAGCAAACGATATTAAACAAAGTGTTAAAGGGGCAATTAATTTTGTGTCTGACTTTGAGGAGAATGCTAAAGGGTTAACAAAAGAAAAAGGTTGTGATGTTGCGGTATGTGGACATATACACCAACCAAAATTAGAAAAAGATTATATGAATTCGGGTGACTTCTGTGAAAATTCAACTTGTCTTGTTGAGGATTTTAATGGTAATTGGTTTATAATTACCTGTATTTATTTGCCATAAAACTAATCCGTAATCCTAAACTCAAGTATTTATCGTTATGAAATATATTTTAAACGAAACTCAGTATAACTTAGTCTTAGAACAAACGTCAGGTCTTGATGAGTTTTTAGATAAAGTCAAAGAAAAATACAATATTAATGATGATTTTATTGGTAAGATAAAACAATTCATACTAAATTCTGACTGTAAGAAAATTATGGTTCAAAATATTAGAATGGGAGAAGCGTTAGCATTATCCGATAGAGTTGTAATAACACCAGGTGTTTTTAATAATTCTTTAGGGATATTTTTATTTATATTATTTCATGAGATTGCCCATCAATACCAATTTAAGAAGTATGGTGAAGAAACAATGTATTCGGTTTATGTTGGAGATACTAGTATTGAAGAGGCTGCCGAATTTATGAAGAAAACAGAACTTGTTGCGGATGAGTTCGCAAGAAAAAAAGTTAGAGAGTTTGTTAATTTAGGGTTTATTCCACAGGAAGATGCGACATTCAAAGGTATGTATAAAAATGTTTCAATTCATCAATTAAAGGGAATGATATTACAATTTAGAAACGTGATAAGACAAGGAAGAATTACAAAACCATCAGAGGTTAGTGAGTTTTTCTATAATATGGTAAAATCTGATTTATAATATGAAATACCTTATAACTGAATCCCAAAGATATAGGATGATTGATAACTACTTAACTAAAAACATTAAGAGTTTGGATGAAACTGTTAGTAATCATGGGGGTTCTGGTAGAATTGATTTTGTGGATAAAGCGGAAAACTCTATCGTAATTATTTTTTTTAATAGAACGTCACAAGAGACCGATGTTATGATGGAGGAAAAATTATACGAAGAAATTTATAATATGTTCTCAATGGATGGTTTTTATGAAATACAAGAACATTTGGTTAGATGGTTTAAAGAAAATTTTGATGGTTTAGACCATATAACAGAGGTTGCGACCTTTGATAATGATGAATATGTTTACTAATGAAATATATAATAACAGAAAATAAATTAAATAATGTTGCGTTAAGTTGGATGAACAAAAATTTTGGTTTAAACCAGTTGGAAATTGTTGAATCTAAAAAATATCCTAATTCAATTTTTTTTAAAAAAAATGGAGAAGTTGTGATGGAGCAGGATAAAAAAAATAAAAATTTTTTGTTTGATTATGATGAAATTTGGTCATTTTTTGAATCGTTTTTTGGTATGGAATACCAAGAAATACAGGAAGTTCTGAGTTACTGGTTGGAAGAGACTCTCAAATTAGAGGGTTATACACCGCATTCCTACACACTTTCCTTAAGGCATCTGTTGGAGGAGACTCCCAATGAAAGATTAAATGAATCTGAGGAACCTAAACATGAAACTGTTACTAAGTTTGAAAGAATGTTGAGACCGGCATTAGAAATGTTGAATAAGATGTCTGAAGGGTGGCGCGTTCATAATTATGTTGGAGATGAAATGTCTTTAACGGACGGGGAAACAACTCCCCTTTCATATGGAACAAATCTTCGTGAATGGAATAATTCAGATAAAAGATATAACAGGTTACAAGTTTCCTCAAATCTTCTTAGTACAATTGAAGGGTTTTTTCCATTGATTGATGAATACGTTATTATGGATTGGTTCAATGAGAAATATAATAAAACCGCAACAAAGGTTGAGGTTTATGATGAAAACTATTAGTTATTGAATCGTTTTAACCTTCATATGATATTTTTCCCATAACCATTTTTTAAATATGTGTTCCCACTTATCACTAAACAAACTGTTTAATTTGTTTAATAAGTCTTCGTCAAATTGCACAACAGGACATTTTAAACAATAACTAACAAAAAAATTACTATCATACCAATAAAATGCGTGTTCATCGTCCTCATAGTCACCAAAATAAAAATCTAACGCAGAATCCATTTCATTACCATCGTCATCTTCGTAAGCGGTAAAATGTAAATCCCCAAACAAATTATTAATGTAGGTATAAATAGTATTTTCTAATTTAGATTCTGTAATAAAATATTTCATAATGATAAATACAAAGATAAGAGTATTTATTATTATGGAGAGTAGTAAATTAGAAAAGACCATTGAAAAAATGGTTGAATCTCACTTTAAAAATATTAAAACACCTGAGGATTTTCACGGAATTAAAGTCGATGTATATCCTACCAAATATGGTAAAGTGGCTCATATAGCAATTTTAATGAAAAAACCGTTTAGTGAAAAAGACTCTGACTTTCTTCATGATATAGGTAAAGATGCGAAAAACTTTGTTAAGACAATGTTTGGGGATTATTTGAAAGGTGGTATTAGTTGTGGGAACTCAACCATTGATAGTTATAATAACACTAAATGGTGGTATGAAGAAAAGAAAAAACTTGATGAGAATGTTAAGAGTGTTTTTGTTGTTACCGAGTCACAATATAATGTTATTAAAGAAGAAGTTGAAAAAGATTATACAGACCTTATAACAAAGTTAATGAAGAAAACTATTCTAAGTGAGTATAATGATATTATTTGTGATATTAAAGTTACTCCTCCAAAAGATAGAGAAGTCTTAGACTTACAAAAACCTTATCTTCATTATAAGATTAATGTTTATTTTATTGGTGGATATGGAAGTAATTTATTTCCAAGAACTCAAGAGGTTATTGGAAAATATGAAAGAATATTGGATACTATTTGGAATACAATATATGATTACTTAGGTATTTCCACCGACCTATACAGGACATACGTTCCTAAGTGTGAAAATAAGGGTCAATAATAATTACCAATCCCAAGGACGAGAACTTTCAATATGAACATTATATTTTTCATTGAACCAATTTTCAATTGCATCATACGCCTTAAAGTCGTCCATACTAAAAATTTTAGTTAACATGTCTACAATGTCAGGATTAATAAGTAATTCTCCCGAATCTTTCTCATACAAATATTCTCCCGATTCGCTATTAGGAGTTCCTAAAAATATTTCTCTATCATCAATATATTCAGTGTACTTGATACCGTCCAAGTAATCAGAAACCATTTTATTATACCGACTTTCACTTATAATGTATTTCATATTATTGAACGTATACTAAATCTGCTTTTAATTTTGTTTTTGACCAAAACCATTTTTTAATTGAATCATTGACTTCTTTTTCCGATACTGGTACCATACTTAAAAAATAATCGTAGTCGTCAGTATATACCCATAAAACTTTTCTATTTGAATTGGTAACTTGTTCGTCTTCATATTCCAAAGTAAAATCTTCCAACCAATCATCAGACCCAATATTTTCAGGTAGAAATCCAAGCAAAGAGCCAGATAGCATTTTTCTAAAAACCATTCCTTTAAACCTCTTTTCAATAAGTTCATTTAATACGTCATGAATTTTAGACTCTGTGATAATATATTCCATAATGATAAATATATTGTTTTTTTTTAATTATGGGTGGATATACAATTTTTACATGAGACTTTAAAAAATATTTGTTGATAAAACATGAGTAAACACCTATAATTAAGGTAATAACAATTATATGGGTAGTATGAATGAAATTGAATGGTTTGAAGATGATAAAGTTAAAGGGAGACAATACGGATTAACGGTAGACTTTATCAATAACAAAATTATTAAATGGAATGGTATTGAAGAATCTATTTCAGAAAGTAATATGGATGATATAAGATGGTGTATCAATATGAACCTCAAGTATCTAAGTCAAAGACACATTAAAATAATTACGAAGTTAAAACAAACAAAAACCGTTTATACAAAGATAGATGGTGGTTATGAAATGTCTGAAACTTTAACAGAAACTCAAAGAGAAAAATATGAAAAACTTGTTGATGAGATTAATTCGGAGACAATGGAATATGTTATCCTAAAAGAAAAATATAAATAGATTCGGTTTATAAATCTTCAATTGTTTCAACAAAATCTCTATAATCAATTAATGAGTCTTTAAAACCAAAGTATTGGTCGGCCCATTTAGACATTGATTCTTGTTGTTCCTTAATTGTCTCAAACCCAAAAAAATCTGACACTTCTTTCCATAATTCCCAATCAATTATTACACCTCTTCCGTGAGGAGGAAAAATTACTTCAGCAATAATATTACCATGATTATCAATATAAAATAATCCAACAGGAAATAGCTTACTTTTAAATGTTGATAATTTATTAAATTTGTTCGTCATAAATTTATCGACAACATTATTTAACTTATTTTCTGTTATAATATATTTCATTTCTTTTTTTAAATTATAGGTCTCTTCCAACCGGTAATTTGCATATCCATGATAGGTGTGTGGTGTTAGACCCTTTAAATTATAGGTCTCTTCCAACCAACTCCAAAAGAAGTGGAAGAATTTACAGGGTGTTAGACCCTTTAAATTATAGGTCTCTTCCAACCAGTATGTTATAATATCCTCTATTTGTTCATATTCTATACCAAAAAAGGACTCTAAAAACGACCAAATTTTATCGTAACTTATATAAACATACCCATTTTTTTCATCCTGAAAATAATAAAATAATGGTAATCTATCTTCATTAACATAAATTGTTTTATCACCCTTAACTATTGGTTTTAAATTACCAAATTTATCGTTAAGCCATGTTATCACGACCTTATCTAATTTATTTTCTGTTATTATATACCTCATAATTTTAATTATCTACAATTGTCGTAGTGAACATATAAATGAATTTTAAAACCTATTAATGAATTAATTAAATCTTTAATACTTAAGTTAGAATCTCGCATTTGACTCGAAAGCATCCTAACGGCCGTCATTCTATCCCAAAAGATATTACAGTCAATCTTGTCGTGAATATCATTGTATTCCAAACGAACATAACAAATGCGTTTATCAGGGTTAACTTTATTAACGTAGGACTCAATCTTGTTCATGAGTTTATCGATTTGACCTTTTTTTACTTCGTAGACCATATGATAATAAATATTGTTTTTTTTAAAAAAAAATATTATATTTGATGTATGAAAAAAGAAATAATAGGGGTCATTGGTGATACACACGGAAGAAGTAAGTGGAAAGAAATAATTAAAAATCCACAAGTTACAAAATGGGTTTTTATTGGGGATTATTTTGATGATAAAAATGGTGGATACAGTGCAAACAGACAGATTAAGAACTTCAAAGAGATAGTTGAGTTCAAAAGGGCCAATCCTGATAAGGTAATTCTTTTGGTTGGTAATCATGATTTC
>Ga0209596_1001311_pt1 | contig 21645 bp, 10 predicted proteins | sample M_130807_MF_Meta_FD_187314 | JGI IMG/M metagenome (GOLD analysis project Ga0209596, IMG submission 187314) | Freshwater microbial communities from Lake Montjoie, Canada to study carbon cycling - M_130807_MF_MetaG (SPAdes) (version 2) | ecosystem: Environmental > Aquatic > Freshwater > Lake...
GGAATCACGCGCAACTTGGATAAGAGTTCTTCTTCTCACGAGCGCAATGCCGTGTGGAGCCCCGATGGAAAATGGATTGCTTACATCAGCGATGCAACAGGTGAAGATGAAATTTACATTCGCTCACAAGCAGGTGATGATGCGCCGATTCAAATCACAAAAAATGCCGACACCTACAAGTTCGAACTCGCATGGAGCCCCGACAGCAAAAAGATTTTGTGGGGCGATAAAAAATTGCGCTTGCAATATGTGAATGTGGATACGAAGGATGTAACACTCGTGGAGCAATCACAGGTTTGGGAAATGCGCGATTTCAGTTGGAGCCCCGACAGCAAGTGGATTGCTTACACACGACCCGAAGCGAACAGCAAAAGCAAAATCATTTTGTTCGGCACCGAAGCAAAAAATAAAATCGAAGCAACAGATGGTTGGTACGATGTCGGCTCACCGGTTTTCAGTCGCGATGGAAAATTTTTATTGCTGACTTCGAGTCGCGATTTCAATCCATCGTTCAGCGGAACCGATTTCGAAATTGCTTACAACGACATGTCGAAAATTTATATGCTGCCTCTTTCCGCCGACACAAAATCTCCGTTCGCTCCCGTAAACGACGAAGTGGAAATCAAGAAAGACGAAACTGTTACAGATGCAAAAACTTCTTCAACAAAAACTTCCAACACAAAAACTTCAGATAAAAAAGAAGAAACTGTTACAGTAAAAGTTGATGCCCCCGGAATACAAGACAGATTAATCGCACTCCCCGGCGATGCAGGCAATTACTGGAACATCGAAATGCTGAACAACAAAGTTTACTATCAAAAGAATTCGCTGGGCAAGGATGCGCAACTTTATGTTTATGATTTGAAGAAGAAAAAAGAAACCGCCATTGGCAGCTACGATACTTACCGCATCACCACCAACGGAGAAAAAATGGTTGTCACCAAGAGCAGCAATTATTATGTCATTGATGTTCCGAGCGGCAAAGCAGATGTGGATGAGAAGGTTGACATCAGCGGACTGAAAGTGTATGTCAACCACACCGAAGAGTGGACACAGATTTTCAACGAGAGCTGGAGGCAGATGAAATATTTTTTCTATGCGCCCAACATGCACGGTGTTGACTGGGATGCCATCAAAACAAAGTATGCAGTGCTGGTGCCGTATGTGAAGCACCGCGTCGACCTCACTTACATCATTGGCGAAATGATCGGCGAACTCACAACAGGGCACTCCTATGTGGGCGGTGGCGATATGCCGAAACCCGAACGCATAAAAATGGGATTGCTCGGTGCGGGTTATGTGCGCGATGCAAGCGGCTACTTTAAAATCACAAGCATATTGCACGGCGCAAACTGGAGCGATGATTTGCGCTCGCCGCTCACTGAAGTTGGAGTGAATGTGAAAGCCGGAGATTTTATTCTCGCCATTAACGGACAACCCACCAACAAAGTCACCGACATTAATCAACTGTTAGTGGGCACTGCCGATAAGCAAACCGAACTCACCATCAATTCCACGGCGAGCAACACCGGCAGCCGAAAAGTTTTAGTGGTTCCCATCGCCGACGAAAAACAATTGCGCTACTACAATTGGGTGGAGCACAACATTCATTATGTTGATTCCGTCAGCAACGGAAAAATCGGTTACCTCCACATTCCCAACATGGGTGTGGATGGGCTGAACGAATTCATCAAGCACTACTATCCGCAAATCACACGCAAGGCACTCATCGTGGACGACCGCGGAAATGGCGGTGGCTTTGTGTCGCCGCTCATTGCCGACCGCCTCAGCGAGCAGTTGGTTTACTTCAGCATGGTGCGCAATGTAACAGTAGGTACCACCAACCCCGAAGTTTTTTATGGTCCCAAAGTTTGCCTCGTGAACGAATACTCGGCGAGCGATGGCGATATATTTCCCTATCGTTTCCGCGCGCTCCACCTCGGCAAAATCATAGGCAAGCGCACATGGGGCGGCATTGTCGGCATCCGCGGCTCCCTTCCGTTTGTCGATGGCGGCTTCATGGACCGTCCCGAATTCACCAGCTACACAGCCGATGGTTTCGCCATCGAAGGTCACGGCGTTGACCCCGATGTGGTGGTAGATAACGACCCCGCAAAAGAATACGCCGGCATTGATGAGCAGTTAGATGCCGCCATAAAAGAATTACTCGACGAACTGAAAACACAGGAGAAAAACATTCCACCCGTTCCGCCATTTCCGGATAAGAGTAAGTAGAACTGTTACACTGTAACAGTGCCGAGCTGTCACACTGAGCTTGTCGAAGTGTTGCTGAATGATTTTTGTTTTGGAAAAAAAGATTCATCTCTTAAGCCCACAACTAATTCCCGAAGCAAAGAAAAATCTCTTGAGCATCTGAGCGGGTCTCCGTTAGCGGAGCGCACAGCTCTTTATTATTTTTTTGATGGAGCGTCAACTAACAGTCAAAGTCAATGCTCAAAAATTAGGTTTTGGTCTCGTTTGAAAAGGTCAATGAAACTTTGTTTTTTGCACGATATTCAAAAGCATTTTTCAATAAATCTATATCTATATCAAGAAATTTTTCGGCAACAGACTTTTCCATTGCTTCAAGTTTTTCAGTTGTATTAATTGCTTGGTTCATTAGTTCTGTCAATTCTTTAATTTTTGAGAGGGGAAGAAAAAATCCCTTAATCGCATGGATTCTCATTAGTGCTTTAAACTTTTTCTTCTCGACCATTTCTTTAGTAATTATATCCGAAGGAGTTTTAAATTTCTCGTCTTCGATTGATACATACAAGCTTGCGTTCTTATACCGATCTGTCTCTTCAACTTTCATGAAATCAACCATAGCCTCATATTTCAATAAAGTAGAAATTTTTCCATCAATTGTTGAAAGTAAAATAATCTCCAATATAATTGACTTAAGAGTTTTCGGGTTATGCTTAAAAAATCCTTTTTCCTCTAAATATAAATTTGTGATTTCAACACCTTGGTAATAATCTGAAATTGAACTAAAGAGAATTAAACCTTTTCCGGTCTCTTCTATTGAAAGTTGAAACAAGGTGTAAGCTCTTGAAAATCGTTCTGCATTTTTTAATAATGTAGCTTCTTCAAAAAGTTCTTCAGCATTTTTAATTGATAAACGAAAGCCTTCTTCAAGTTCTATATCCTTCAAACTGAAAAGAATGTTATTTTTTTTGTGTGTTGTATTTCTCATCTCTCGCTTCTGTTTGATGTTTTCATCCACTGGTTTTATTTCACTTCAATAATAATTCCTTCTTGCAATGCGATATAATCTAAACTGTCCTTTTTTCATTTGCGTTCATTTATTCTTAACTTTAGGAGTCAAAACTCAATCTAAATTTTTTTTCAATACAATTTTAGTCTCAGCAGGTTACGATAATAAGAACCCTGCGTTTAATAATATGTAGTGTTCACTTCGTGAAACTCTATGGGACAAACGATGTAGTTGTCTTTTCTTCTAAAACAAATTCAAAAAAAATTTCAGGGGTCAATTTTTTTTTTCCCCTTTAAACCCCAATATGCAATTAAAAAACAAATAATTGTTCCGAAAATATGACCTATAAGCATCGCGGAGTTATTCAATACACTATTCAATTTAAGGATATCATTAATCCCCGCTATCAAGAATAGGACGCCAAGAATTTTTTTAAGGATTAGTAAAATTATTTTCATTCGTTAATAATTTTTCATAGTTACTGTGTCAGTATCTTGACTTTAACCTCCTCGTTTTTCTGATGGCACAAATAAAAAGTTGCAGATTTTTTATTTATTATAAAATTCATCTACACATTTCAACCCAAGCTTTTTACATCCTTCTATATCTTTATCGGCTTCTTCGAATGAAGAATATTTTGCTTCAACTTTATTAAAATAGCATTCTAACATCTGAGCCTTGTATTTGCCTAAATTTGATAGATCTTCACTTTCCATGAGCATATAAAATTTTTGCTTATCTAATTCAGACCATTTTCCTTTTTTACTTATAGAATTTATAATTTCATTGTAGCATTTAAAGCCAAGACTTTTGCATCCTTCAACATCTTTATTGGCTTCCTCGAAAGAACTATAATTTGCTTCAACTTTATTTAAGTAACATTCTATCATTTGTGATTTGTATTCCCCTAAATCAGTAAGTTCAACGCTATCCATTTGGTCATTAAATTTTTGCTTATCTGATTCACACCATCGTCCCTTTTTACTTGTGAATTTTATAAATTCATCGTAGCATTCAAAACCAAGATTTTTGCATCCTTCAACATCTTTATCGGCTTCCTCGTACGAAGTATAATTTTCTTCAATTTTATTTAAATAACAGTCTATCATTTGTGACTTGTATTCCCCTAAAGCTGAAAGATCAACACTTTCCAATTGGCTATTAAATTTTTGCTTATCTGATTCCGTCCATTGACCTTTTTTGCTTCCATCCTTACAATTGTAAAAGGCGATTAAGGTTACAAATATTATAAGCAGCCAAATTATCTTTTTGTATTTCATTATATTTCTTTTTTAGTATGTTGATGTTTCTCCCCCTCACGCCCCCACCTGAGTGTTTTCACCAGCAGGTTTTTTCGCGTTCACAAACTTAACTTTTCTCTCAAACAAAATCACTGAAGAAATTTTTTCTCTGCGCCTTTGCGTCTTTGCGGTAAATTATTTTAACAGCAATCAATAAACACAATTGCGGTTTTTGATTTGATGGGGAAACAAGTTGCGAGTTTCGGGTTTGGAGTTTCGGGTTCGCACAATCTCAAATCCGAAATCATCAATCTAAAATCATTTTCTCCCGGAGTTTATTTTATAAAACTTCAACTGCACGATGGAAGTTGGGAGGTGAGGCGGTTTGTGAAGGAGTAGAACTCTCCCAAGTCAAGCATCAGTCGGAGCGGTTTCGCATCCACCCTCCCTTGAAAAAAAAGGGAGGGAGTTTATCAAAACAAAAAACTCTTTCGTTTATCTCTCGCATTCCTCCCTTGCTAAAGGGAGGAAGGATGTGCTTCACTCCGAATTATAGTTAACGCAGGAGAGTTTTTGTTCTCAGGAGTTTATTTTATAAAACTTCAACTGCACGATGGAAGTTGGGAGGTGAGGAGGTTTGTGAAGGAGTAGCGTTTGATTATTAAATTTTACAAGTGCTATCTTTGAAAAAAATTAATTATGAAAGGACTCACTATAATGACCGATGAGAAGAGCGGAAAAAGAATTGCTCAGGTTGATTTAACTCACCTCAGCAAACACAGCGAAGAAACAGAAGATTTATTGGATGTGCTTGTTTCAGAGGCACGCAAAAACGAAAAAAATATTCCGTGGGATGAAATGAAAAAAGACCTGAAGAAAAAAGGGAAGATGTAATTTATTTGTATGTATAAAATTTTATTTAAAGAATCAGCTCGAAAAGAATTCTATTCACTACCACAAAAAGTTTTAATAAAAATATCAAGTGCCATTGATAATCTTCAGCAAAACCCGAGACCGGCTGGAGTAAAAAAATTAAAAGGGCAAAGCCATCCGCTTTATAGAATCAGAATAGGAGATTACAGGATAGTTTATTCCATTGATGATTCGGTTCATATTGTGAACATCACATGAGTTGGTCACAGAAAAGATATTTACGACTAAAGAAAATCTATTGTAATTCGTGTCTGTCCTTTTTGATATTTCATTTTTTACTTTTAGATTTTCACTTTCATGAATCACCTCGCCCACCTCATGCTCGCACGCAATAGCGATAAACTGATGCTCGGTGGTTTTATTGCTGATGCAGTGAAAGGAAAAAAATATCTCGATTATGAAAAAGAAATCTCCAATGGAATTCTGTTACACCGCTTCATTGATAATTTCACTGATACACACACTGAAGTTTCTGAGCTGAAAAAATTACTGCGACCACAATTCGGGTTATTGTCAGGTGTGGCAATTGATATGATATACGATCACATAATTGCAAAACACTGGAACGAATTCAGTACTGATTCATTGGAAACATTTTGTAATCGTGCTTATCTGGTTTTTGAAAAATATGTTTCCATTATGCCTGAGCGAAATCAGCAAATGCTCACCTACATGCGCAAAGAAAACTGGTTGCTCAACTATGCACACATTGAGGGAATGACCAGATCATTCAATGGCATGTCTCGTAGAATCAGAAAAGGAGAGTTATTAATTCATGCGCCGCAGTTCATTCTCGATAATGAAATTATTCTGAAAGAAAGTTTCTTTCGCTTTTATCCCGAGTTGATGAAAGCATGTGAGGAAGAAAAAATCAGATTGAAATCTCTTTAATAAACCACAGAGTTGCTCAGAGTTTATCACAGAGGTACACGGAGTTTTTTTCACTGAGATACTCTGTATTTACTCAGTGTTACTCTGTGGTTAAATATTTTCATCTCCCGGTTCGTAATAAATCATCTGCAATAAAGTTTGTCCTACTGCTTTCATGGTTGCGCGATCAATCAAATCCATTTTATCTGATTGCGCATGCCAGTGCGGAGCGAAACCTGTTTTTGTTTCAGCACTAAGATTGATGATGTCAATTGTTGGAGTTCCGTTAATTGTATTCACATAATAATGATCATCAGTAATGGTTCCGGCGCTTTCATTCACAAAATAATTTCCGAAGCCAAGCGATTGTGCATGATTCCAGAATTCATTCACCACACTGGGTGCATACTTCATTGAAAATGCTTCCTTAGGGAATCGAGCATTTACTGCACCGGTCATGTCCAATAAAATTCCATAGAAAGCACGATAGTTTTTGGTGTGCGGGTTTTTAGCCCAGTATTGCGTGCCCAATGCATACTGATCCGTTTCATCCCAATTGGTTTCAAATTCAGGAGGACCATAATCTTCCACATCGCACAACAGAATATCCACTCCGACATTTGGTTTTTGTTTTTGAAATTGTTTGGCACACTCAATTAAAATTCCAACACCACTCCCACCATCATCAGCCCCGTCAAATTGTTTTTTTGGTTCATTCGCATCACGATCGCTCCATGGCCTTGTATCCCAATGAGCGAGTAACAGAATTCTTTTTTTTGCTTTCGGGTTTATACTGCCAATAAGATTGATCATTGGCTTTTCGCTTCCATCATAAACTTTCACATTCGCTTTCTGCACATATACCGTATCGCAATATAGATTCAGTATTTTTTCCAAATAAGCGGCGCATTGTTGTTGTGCTTTTGTTCCTGGAATCCGCGGACCAAATTTTACCTGATCATTACAATACTTATAAGATGAGTCGGCATCAAACTCAGGAACCTGAACTGTTACCACCGGTTTTGGTTTAATGGTATCAACTATAACATGATTCGGATTATTACACGAAGAGCATGAAGAAAACTGTGAAGCAAAACTTCCGATAAAAACAATCGCAATAAATAATCTGATTACTGCTTTCATTAATTGTATTTATAAAAAAGCCACTTTACAACCTCGCGTAAAGAATTCTTTTTCCCGTACATCAAAATTCCGATGCGATAAATTTTTGCTGCCATCCACACAATTAAGAGAAATCCAACTATTAGTGAAATCATAGAGGCAATTACCTGCCACATGGGGGGTTCAAATCCAATTCGTCCGGCCATGACTATTGGGCTGGTGAGCGGAAATATGGAAGCAAACACCGCAAGTGTGCTGTGTGGTTCATTCGGTACATTCATCATTATGAAAAATGAAATGATAACAGGAATAGTAATTATTAAATTCAAAGAAGCATCAGGTTCATCGCCGGTTGCAGCGCCAACTGCCGCAAATAGCGAAGCATAAATAAAATATCCGCCAAGAAAATAAAACAGAAAAATAAATACCAGCCATGGAATATTTATTGTTGAAACACTTTCCTGAACTTTACCATAAGCATCCCAACCACCCATTTGTTGCTGCATTTGTGCGCCACCCATAGGCATCATTTGTTGTGCCTGTTGCATCTCCTGAATCTGGTTCGAATACATGGAGCCTAAAACAAAAAATATTCCTCCGATTAAAATTATCCAGAGTATAAATTGTGTTAAACCTACAAGTGCAATTCCAATAATTTTTCCCATCATCATTTCAAATGGCTTAACACTTGAAATGATTACTTCGGCAATCCTGTTGTTTTTTTCTTCTAGCACTCCGCGCATTACCATACCACCATAAATAAACATTACGATGTAAATGATTGTACCCATGATAAATCCAATACCACTTGCCAATCCGGTGTTTCCTTCTTTTTCACCTTTTTCACTTACAACAATTGTGTTAAGCGATACACTTTTACTTAACTGATCAACCAATGCAGGAGATATATCAATTTTTTCAAGCTTATCTGTTCTGATAATATCAGTAAGCATATCTTCAATACTTGACTGAGGCCCGAGCCCCAATTGTTCATCAGAAAAATATTCAATTCCTTCGGGTGTGTACATATTAAAATCTGCAGGCACATGCAAGATTCCTGAATACCCCTTTTCCTGAAATTGCTTTTTTAATTCCTCAAATTTTATATCGCTGTAAGAAAATTCAAGGTGATCTTTATTCTCCATTTTGTTTTTAAATATTCCTGTTTCATCAGCTATAATAATTTTTTTTGTTTCGTTTGAAACGGAAGAAAGAAACAACTGAACAAGAAAAATAGATGCAAAACCAATTGGAGTTAATATGGTTGTGATAATGAATAATCTTTTGCGAACCCTTGTGAGATATTCTCGTTTTATAATGATTAGTATTTTATTCATGTGTTGTGGTTGTTACTTGTTGAATAAATATTTCGTTGAGCGAAGGTAGAATTTCGTTGAAGCTGATAACATTGCAATCCTGATTAATTAAACTGCGTAACAGATCTTTTGGCTGTGCATCGTCAGCAACTTTTATAATCATTTCATGATCATTAGTTGATTGAACCTTAAAACGAAAATCGCTCATGGTTGGCGCTGCACCTTCAAACTTTACTGAATAATTATGCTGACGAAAGCGATGGCGGACCTCATCAACTTTTCCATCCAGAATTATTTTTCCTTTATTGTATAACACAATACTCTCGCATATTTCTTCGACTTGCTCCATTCTGTGAGTAGAAAATATAATAGTAGCCCCTTCATCACGAAGCCGCATAATTTCATTCTTAATTAAATCAGCATTCACAGGATCAAGCCCGCTGAACGGTTCATCGAGAATTATGAGTTTAGGTTTATGAACCACAGTACTTACAAACTGAATTTTTTGTCCCATTCCCTTTGAAAGTTCTTCAACTTTTTTATTCCACCAGTCTTTGATATTGAGCCTATCCATCCATTCAAAAACTTTTTTCTTCGCGTCTTTTGCTGAAAGACCTTTGAGTTGTGCGAGGTATACTAACTGCTCCCATACTTTCATTTTTTTATACAAGCCGCGCTCTTCTGGCATGTATCCCATTTGAGCAGTGTGATTTCGCTGGAGCATTTCATTGCCAAATAATACTTGTCCGCTATCGGGCATAATAATGCTGGTAATCATTCTGATGGTTGTGGTTTTGCCTGAGCCATTTGGGCCCAGCATACCGAAAATGCTTTTGGCCGGAACCACAAAAGAAACATCATCAACCGCTGCGGTTTTCAGATAAACTTTCCGGATGTTTTTTAATTCAACAATATTTGACATAAAGTATTTTACAAAATGAGGAAGCGAATGTAATAATTCATAATAGGTCAGTATGTAGGGCTTTGCTATTGAAAAGTTCGGTTTTTAACAAAGTTCTTAACAATTTTGTAGTTTTAATCCCCAAATAATTTTTAGCAAGGTTGAAGTCCCTGATAATTGCAATTTTATTTCTTGGTATATCCGTTTGTGCATTTGCACAAATAGCAGTTCCATTGCAGCAAAAGATTAATAATCTCTATACAATTTCACCGGAAGTTAAAACTACTAATTCTGAGATTGAGAAATATTCAAATGAAAGATCTCATCCTGAATATGGTGTATTACCCTATAATGCCGGTTGTAATGAGTGTTTTGAAATTATTGAAAAGAGAAAAGAAGATGAGAGGTATTTTTTGAAAAACAATACAAACGGATCAGAGTTCGCGATTCAAAAATCATTTGCTCCAATGCATTATAAAAATGCTGATGGACAGTGGTTAACAATAGACCCTCGTTTAAAAAGATTGAGCGATAAAGTTTTTAGTGCTCAACAACAACCTTTCCCTGTAGAAATAAATTTAGAAAAAGGATTTACATCACTTATTGCTGAACAAGAGATATTTTTTAATCAGAATATCAGAATGTTTGAAATGGGTGCCGGAGAAATTATAAATGAACAAATCCCTGATGAAAATGCTTTTTTTACTGCTGGTGACGATGGTGTTGAGCAACGAAATTTTTTTTCGGGAGTTTATCGCCAGCTAATAGTTGACCGTGCTAGAATTGAAACTGATTATATTGTTCAAACTAAACCCGTATTTTCTGATAATTCAAAATGGTTGGTTTTTGAAGACAACTTTAGTTTACCATTAAATTATTCGTTGCATTATTCTTCAGAAGGATATTTTTCAAAAGATGGAATTTGGATTGGCGAACTATTGATTTTGAATGAAGAAAACAAAGAGGTTTTTAAAATTTTAAAACCTGATTTGTTTGATAACAATTTTGATCCTGATAATCATAAGTGCGCTTCAGAATATATTGGATTTAAAATTGAAAAGAATGAAGATCGTTGGTTTATGCAATTGCTCGTGTCTACGAGTTGGTTAACCAGCAATGAGCGGATTTACCCTGTAACCATTGATCCTACAGTTACTGTATCAGGAAGCTATCTGCCCGTTGTATATGAAGGAAGTGGTTATGCAAACGGAACATGGTTAAATACTTCATGCAGCTATCCGATTAACATTCTTTTTCCTGGTAATGCAGCTGCAACCAATGCCGGATTCAGTGCTCGTTACTCCACTGCAAATGCCTGCAACAATTGTTATTTAAACTATGGGGGAATGAATATTGTTGGTCCTTGCGGAATTTCACAGGAGGCACCAGGTGTTCCATGGACTTGTCAGGGAGCAATGTTTCCGGGTACATGTACAGGATCAAGTATTGCAATTCCTCAAATAATTGATTGCTTAACTCCTTCCTGTAATCCAACACCTGTTCAAATTTCATTACAATTGATGAGAACTGTATGCCCAACAGCTGGTTCTTGCGATAACACCTGCATTCGACTGGACCCGACTTTTTATAGTGTAACACTCTCCGGAATTACTATTCAAGCGGCTATTTCATCTTCTGTTTCCGGTTTCAATCTCTGTTCAGGAACTACTGTTACTTATAATTCAAATCCCCAATATGGCGTTCCTCCGTATACTTATTTATGGAACCCGGGGGGCAATACGACTTCTGCTATTTCTGTTGCACCTACTGTAAATACCACCTACACTTTAATAGTTACTGATGCATGCGGAAGTACATATCAAGCACTTCGGCTGGTTAATATCTTGCCTTCATCAACAGCCACTTTTACAACCACCACGCCAATTTGTATTTCACAAACAGCTTCATTTAATTATACCGGAAATGGAATAGCGACTACTACTTACCTATGGAATTTTAATGATCCGGCTTCTGGTGCAAGCAATACTTCTACCATGCAAAACCCTACACATTTATTTTCTGCTCCGGGTTTTTATAATGTATCGCTCGTTGCTACTCTTGGTGGATGTGTTTCTCAACCATACATTCAAACTGTTTTTGCCAGTCCTCAACCAAACTCCTTGTTCACCGTTTCGCCTCCTCAGTGTATCGGACAACCAGTAACTATTACCTATAGCGGCAATGCATCTGTTAATGCAACATATAATTGGAATTTCGGATCCGGAATTATTATTAGTGGCACAGGACAAGGTCCATATCAGGTTCAATGGAATTCAGTAGGTAATTTTCCAGTATCATTAAGTGTTTCAATTGGAAGCTGCACTTCTTCAGTTACAAATCAGTCGATTCTGATCAATACTCCCCCAACTGCTACAATAAATGTAACTACTCCAGTTTGCGAGGGGCAAAATTCGATTATTACATATTCCGGAAATGGCGGTGGAACAGCTTCTTATAATTGGGATTTTGATGGCGGAACAATTACAAGCGGTTCAGGAAATGGTCCTTTTCAGATAACCTGGCCATTAGCCGGAACATATACTGTTCAACTTACAGTTACAAAAAATGGGTGTTCAACAGTAGCAACACCCGAAGATGTTTTAGTAAATCCAATTCCTACATCTTCATTTACAATTAATCCATCTTCCGTATGTGTGGGAAATCCCTGCACAATAACTTATATCGGAAGTGCAGCAGCTTCAGCTACATACAATTGGATTTTTTCTGGTGGTACTATAATAAGTGGAAGCGGACAGGGACCATACCAGATTTCATGGAATTCTCAGGGGTTAAAAAGCGTTAAACTCACGGTAACTGAAAACGGATGTGCTTCCACTCAAACTACAAATCTTATTTCGGTATCTCCAGCAATTACATCATCATTTTCTGTAACGACTCCTGTTTGCCAATTAGAAAACTCCACAATTAATTATACAGGAAACGGAAACAGCGGGGCAACTTACAATTGGAGTTTCGGTGGTGGCTTGGTAGCAAGCGGAAATGGTCAGGGACCATATCAGGTAAATTGGAATTCTTCGGGAAATAAAACAGTATCGCTTACAGTTATTCAAAACGGATGCACATCGGTTACAACAAATAATACCGTTGTTGTAAAGTTTCCACCCACTTCAGGGTTTATTGTTGGAAATGCATGTGCCGGAGCTAATACAACAATAAGCTATACAGGAGTAGCAGGTTCTGCTGCATTATACGATTGGAACTTTGGAAGCGGAACAATTGTAAGCGGCAGCGGTGAAGGGCCTTATGAAATTTTGTGGAATACCCCGAGCACCTACCCTGTATCATTAACTGTTACCCTTAATGGCTGTGTTTCTCAAATAACAACTCAACAGGTTACTGTACTTCAATCTCCAGCTTCAAGTTTTGTAATTCAGGCCCCTGCCTGTGTAGGTTCAACTATAGATATAAATTATTCAGGAAATGCTAATCCAAATTCAACTTTTTTTTGGGGGTATAATGGGGGAATATCTAGTAATTGGTTTAGTGCTTCACATTTTTTAGTTGAATATTTAATTTCAGGAAATTTTATTATTTCATTAATTGTAGAAGAAAATGGTTGTTTCTCTCAACAAACAACTCAAACTGTAATTGTAAATCCTATTCCAGTTGCAAATTTTTATTTAGCTGCATCAATTTGTGAAGGAGCAAATACATCGATTTTATATACTGGATTATCTGCTCCAAATGCAACCTATAATTGGAATTTTGGTGGCGGCATAGTCTCAAGCGGTGTTGGTCAAGGACCTTATCAGGTTTATTGGAATACACCAGGATTTAAAACGGTAACTCTAACCGTTACTGAAGGCGGATGCACTTCACCAGTAGAGTCGCATACTATAAATGTTATTGATGCGCCTATATCAGATTTCAATACCACAACCCCAATATGCGCTGATAAGAATTCAACAATTACTTTCACGGGAAGTGCAAGCACCAATGCAATTTATAATTGGAATTTTGGTGTAGCTACTGTTTTAAGTGGTTCCGGATCTGGCCCGTATCTTCTTTCCTTTCCTGCTCCTGGCTTTTATCCTGTTGTTCTGACAATAACAGATTTTGGTTGTACTTCAATAAGCACCCAAAACATAAGTGTTAATGAAGTTCAATCTTCCAGTTTTATTGTTTCTCCTGTTATTACTTGTGTTAATTCACCATTGAATGTTCAATATACAGGAAGCGGAAACAATTCAGCTTTTTATAACTGGAATTTTAATGGTGGAACCATTTCAAGCGGAAATAGCCAAGGACCTTATAATATTTTATTCTCTGATACTGGTGATTATACCATTTCGTTAGCTGTCACACAAGGATTGTGTACCAGTGATACTCAAACAATTTCTTTTTTTGTACATCCAGTTCCGGTTCCCGATTTTATTGGCGCGCCTACATTTGCCTGCGATCAGTTACAGACCTTTTATTTAAACAGCAGTATAGGCGCAACTAATTACAACTGGAATTTCGGCGACAATAGTTCTGACACTGCTGCAAATCCAATTCATAATTATTCTGTTGGGTTATATAATGTTTCTCTAACTGCTTATAATCAATTTGGTTGTTCAGCTGAACTAACTTTGCCAAACTATATAAATGTTCAGCCAACACCCGAAGTTCAATTTACTTCTGATCCTGCTGCAGGGTTAGAATTGGCGCTGGATGAAAATGAATTTGCATTTGAAAATCTAACGCAATATGGTACCTCTTATCAATGGACTTTTGGTGATGGGGACAGTAGCGGAATCATGAATCCCAATCATATATATGGTGATACCGGAAAATTCTTTGTAACTTTAATTGCATACAACGATGTTGGCTGTAGTGATTCGGTTTCTCAGGGGCCATATGTTATTGTTCCGGGCGCATTTATTTTTATTCCAAATGCTTTTACTCCAAACGATGATGACAAAAATGATGTTTTCAGAATTTTTGGCCGTACAATTAAGGAAACATCTATTCAAATATTTAATAGATGGGGAGAAATGGTATATGATGGCGATGGGTACAGCCAAGGATGGGACGGAACTTATAAAGGTCAAAAGCTTAATACCGGCGTGTATGTATATCGGGCGTTCATTACAAAAAACAGTGGCCGCAATGTAACTCTTCAGGGAGATTTAACCTTGATAAGGTAAATATTTTACCTGATTAATGTAACATCACCTTTCAGTATATATTTTTTGCCACTAAGCATTTTAATTTTTGCAACATATACATATACATCAGTTGATGATTTCATTCCATGATAAGTTCCGTCCCATCCATCCGAAAGATCATTGGTGTAAAAAACCATTTCTCCCCAACGGTCATATACCCGAAAATCAACTGTGGAAATTGCTGAGCCATATATTTTAAATATTTCATTAGAACCATCATTGTTCGGAGTAAATGCAGAGGGTACCCATGGTTTCGGTTCGCCATTAATTAAAATCAAAGGACTTTGAGCCGTGTCTTTACAACCATTATCAGCTATAGCTGTAAGTACTACATAAAACTCTCCCGACTCTGTATAGCTATGCGATGTATTGAACGAAGTATCTGAAGTATTGTCACCAAAATCCCAATCATAAATCACAGCTCCATTTGAAGTATTTAAGAAGTTAAAAAGATTATCACTAAAGGTCATATTACCTGGAGCCGGTGGATCCATATTAAAAAAAGCAGTTGGACTTGGCAAAACCGAAACAGCAGAAATCTGGATTGAAGTGTCGCTACAACCGCTGGCATTTGAAGTTATCATTAGCACATCATAGGTTCCTGCGGAATAGGAATGCTGTGTTGAATTACCTGCTCCGTTTGTTCCATCACCAAAATTCCAAACTGAGCTCACTCCGTTACTACTTGTGTTTTGAAATGAAACAGTTAATGGCTCGCAACCCGACGAAGGAATTACATTAAATGATGCAACAGGTGTTGGGTCAAATGTTAATGTTGCATTTGCGCTGGAAAAACAACCATTTGCATCAGTTCCTGTAACAGTATATACAGTTGTTGCGTTGAGTGAAGCAACAACAATTGCTCCGTTAACTGTATTCAAACCTGTAGATGGCGCCCATGAATAAGTTAATGCCCCATTGGCTGTAAGAGCAACAGTTTGTCCTGTACAAAAAGGAAATACTGATGGATTTACCGTTACAATCGGTATCGGAAATACATTCACCACAGCCGTTGCTGTATTTATACAACCATTAATATCAGTCCCTGAAACAGTATATGTCGTTGTAACTACTGGGGAAGCTGTTGGATTTGAGACATTATTTGCGCTCAATCCGCTATTTGGCCCCCATAAATAAGTGGAGGCACCTGATGCTGAAATTATTCCTGACTGCCCAGAGCAAATATTTACTCCTGTTGTATTTATACTTGGTAAAGGATTAACTGTTATTGTAACTGAGGCGGTGCCACTACACCCACTAACATCAATTCCTGTTACAGTGTAAGTAGTTGTTGTAGCAGGTTGAGAGGTAACACTGGCACTAATAGAAGAATTTAATCCTGTTGATGGTGACCATGTATACGATAATCCTCCTGTCGCTGTAATAATTGTATTGCTTCCACTGCAAATTGAATTAGAAACAGCAGAGGCTGTAATGTTTGCACCTGAAGTTACAATTGTTTGCTGTGTCGAAATGTTGCTGCAACCGTTTGCATCAGTATAGCTATAAGTTATTGTATATGGACCACCAACACCTGCAAACAACGGATTAAAACTGTTTCCCGAAATTCCCGTTCCAGAAAAGGTTCCTCCTGATGGGCTTCCAACTAAATTATTTGTTAAAGCCGAAATACAATTTACTGCATTTAAACCATTGAATGAAACTACCGGAATCGGATTTACTGTTACAACAACTTGGGATGTACTATTGCAGTTTTGCGAAGAAGTTCCGGTTACAACATATGTAGTTGTTGTGCCTGGAGTAGCAATAGGATTTGGAATTGAATTATTGTTTAAACCAGTTGGCGGATTCCATGCGTATGAGCTTGCTCCATTAGCTGTTAATTGAACATTTCCACCAGAGCAAACAGAAGCAGGTGATGGATTAATATTTATTACAGGCAACGGATTTACAGTTATAACTGTTGATATTGATGAAGAACAACCATTTGCGGAAGTTCCAGTGACTGTATATGTAGTAGTATTGGTTGGAGAAGCGCTTACCGAAGAAGTGGTTGAATTTGATAAACCAACAGACGGTGACCATGTATAAGAACTTGCACCACTTGCAGAAATATTTATTGCTGCCCCTTCACAAATCGAGGAATTGACAGGTATGATATTTAAAACCGGAAGTTGAAGCACGCTCACTACAACCGTTGCCTGATCTGAACAACCAACACCAGATGTCCCGATAACAGTATATGTTGTATTCGCAATCGGAGAAGCTGTTACAGATACACCGGTTGAATTACTTAAAGTTGCAGATGGAGACCACACATAACTTATGGCACCATTCGCATTCAAAACTACATTTTGTCCAATACAAATAGACGAAGAAACCGGATTAATTGAAACCGTTGGGAAAGGATTAACAGTAACTACAACCGTATTGGTATTACTACATCCGTTGGCATTTGTTCCAATAACTGTATAAGTAGTTGTAGCAATTGGAGATGCAGTAACAGCCGCTGTATTTGTTCCGCTCAATCCAAGAGCGGGTGACCAGGTATAATTTGTAGCACCACTTGCCGTAAGCAATATGTTTTGTCCTGAACATATAGCTACAGGGCTAGGATTGATTACAACAGTTGAACCTAAGGTAATTGAAACATTTATCGCAGTTATCGAAGAAATGCAATTTCCTTGTGTAACCTGAAGAGTAACAGTTTGAGCACCGGTTGTATTCCAGGAAACCTGATAAGGTCCTTGTCCGGTACCAGATATAATTGTTCCTGAACTAAAATCCCAAGTAAAAATGGCGCCAGGACAAGATGCTCCGGTGTAAGTAATTGTTGCGGTTTGTCCACTACAAACTGAAGCAGGATTAACAGAAAATGAAGATGTGGGAATCGGAACAACTGTTATCTGAGTAGTAGATGTTGCACCAATACAACCTGCAGCAGTTGGAGTAATGGTATAAGTAACTGTTGCAGAAGGACAAACAGCATTTACAAGAGTTGCTGAAATATTTCCATTACCGGAAGTTCCGTTCGAACCGTTCCATGAATAAGTTGTACCCGTTACACATGAAGAAAGCGTAACATTCATTGGAGTATTTGAACAAACTGTTTGTGAAGCCGGTGTTGCAATAGCATCCGGAACAGGTTTTACTGTTACCGTTTTGTTTGTTAATCCTGAAACAACAGTACCACATGCATCTGTAATAACAGGAGGTGGAACATTCAAAATATTTGTAGAGCCGCATGTTGTCGGACACCCTGGAATAATCAAATTAATATTTCCGGTTCCGCTGCTCGTACAGGGGTTTCCTCCGGAATTATAGCTTCCGAAGTTTACTGAACCTGCAGCCCATGGATGTGTCATTGTATAAGGTGCCACGCCTGAATTTGCAGTTGCAGTTATTGTAAGGTTACAACTATTTGCACAAACGGAAGTCGGATTTACTGACCACAATGCATTTGAAGACTCCAATGTTTTTCCAACGACATGCGCACTGAATGGATATAATGTTGTTGGGTTGTAATAAATATAAGTTGAGTTACATCCACTTCCTCCAAAATCACGGAGCAGGTGCATAACCAGAGCTATGTTTTGCGCCGCACATGATGGAGCAAAACAACAAGATAGTGTCTGCTTCATATCCTGGTTTAACAGCGAGGCGGTACCAGATGCATTTCCTGCCGGCGGAGCTACGGTCCAATAGAAAGAAGGATTCTGCGGATCTCTTCCACAAGTGGTTGTAAAATACATGTATCCATCTGACATCCAGCTTCCTGTTCCCGGATTAGCATAATAGCTTGCGGTTACAAAAAAATTAGTGATAGTCAAATTTGCTGGTATAGAAACATTTATTGTTGCAGATGAAGCGGCTGGAAACCAGCAAGAAGGAATCAAACCTCCAGACCAGGTAACCGTTGGCCCCGTTACAATCGGATCTATTGTTACCGGATATATTCGCTGTGGGCTTCCCAACCATTCTGAAGGAACTATTATTTCAAGTTGATATTTATTATTTATTTGTGACAGGCGATAGGTTCCGGCCATGAAAGAATTTTCGCGGGAAGACTCTGTTGTATTGGAGTCATAAAACACAGGAGTTCTGAATCTTGCTTTTTCATTTTGCATATTATCATAAACCACCAATTCTCCCATCCAACCTCTATCATGTTCCTCCCCTTTCGAAAGATCTTTTTTTATTGTGAAACCTTCAGGCAAAACAATCTCTTCTGAAATAATAAAATCGCTATTACCAATTACAACATTTTTGTTTTGAATGATATAATCAGATTCAATTTCATTTTTTCTGAAAACAATTTTTTTATCAACTCCTGCAATCGCAGAATGGATATACATGCCATTGTCGCCTACAGTAAAATCATTGACTGAAATTTGAATTCCATTAATTTTTGAATTGATATTAAATTTTAATTTAGAATTTTCATTCACAGATATTTCAGTGCTTCCATCAGAATTAAGAAATGCCGGATTCTGCTGGTGAATTGCTGCCCAACCATTTTGCTCAATTTTTAACCGGGGGTCAATGGCTCTCCACCATCCATCTTTAAAATAATTTATTTCATCAGCGGCATAATCAAAAATTGAATCCCCGTTTAAGGAGATATAGGTTCGTGTAGTTGCTGTTCTTTTTTGAATTACCTCATACCAACTTAAGCTATCATTAAAACAAATTCCAAAATCAGGGTTTGATTGAAATACTTTAGGAGTTATTTGTTTGATAAAATCAACAGACTCATATCTTTTTAATGAATGAAATTGTTCAAGATTGTATTGAACAGGCTTCAAAATATTCTGAGCAGACAACAAAAAAATATTGTTGAATGAAATAATCAGAATAAATAAACTTTTTTTACTACACCACATTATGATAAGCTGGTGGAAAGATAATATTACTCTGTTAAAAATACAGGTTCAATATAAAAAATGCTTACTCATTCAATTTATGTTTGAAATACCGATAAAGAACAAAATCAAAAAATAATTCTTCTTAACGGATAAGAGTAACATCCCCCTTTAATATATATTTTTTACCACTAAGCATTTTGATTTTTGCTACATAGACATAAACATCCGTTGATGAAAAATGATTATGGAAATTTCCATCCCACCCTAAAGTTGCATCATTTGTTTGAAAAACCATTTCACCCCATCGGTCATAAACACGAAAATCTATTGTTGCTATCGCAATTCCATAAATATTAAAAAAATCATTGGTGCCGTCGTTATTCGGAGTAAATGCTGAAGGAATCCAGGGTTTTGGCTCACCTTCAATAACAATCAAAGGGCTCTGAGCTGTATCTGTACACCCATTTGAACCTATTGCAGTCAATATAACATAATAACTTCCGGTCTCAGTAAAACTATGTGTTGAATTAAATGAAGTATCAGAAGTATTATCTCCAAAATTCCAATAGTAGCTATTTGCGTTTGCAGATGAATTTATAAAATTAAAAAGATTATCTGTGTAAGGCAGATTTCCGGGTGCAGGTGGATCCATATTAAAGAACGCGGTTGGACTCGGGAGGACAGTAACCGCTGAACTTTGAATTAAAGTATCAGAACAACCGCTGGTATTATAGGCAATCATTATAACATCAAAAACTCCTTCATTGTAAACATGCTGTGTAGAATTGCCTGCTCCATTTGTTCCATCACCAAAATGCCAAATAGCATTTATCCCATTATTACTTGTATTCTGAAATGAAACAAGTAATGGTTCACATCCCTCTTCAGGTGTTAATGTAAAGGAAGCTATTGGAATTGGATCAAGTGTAAGGGTTGCTGTTGCTGTTGCAATACATCCGTTTGCATCGGTTCCGGTTACAGTATATATAGTAGTTGTTGCGGGGCTTGCTGTAACAACAGCATTGTTAGCCGTAGTTAATCCTTGTGAAGGCGACCATATATATGATGATGCCCCTCCTGCAGATAACACTAAGCTAGCGCCCGGACAAAATAATGATGAAGCAGGATTTATAGTTACAACAGGCAATGAAAAAACAGTTACTACTGCTGTTGCGCTATTAATACATCCATTAAAATCAGTTCCTAAAACCGTATATGTAGAAGTTACAACAGGTGAAGCTACCGGATTTGATATATTGATTGCGCTTAAAGCACTATTTGGTCCCCACTGATATGTTGATGCACCTGTTGCTGAAATTATTCCTGATTGTCCTGAACAAATATTTATTCCGGTTGCAATCACATTGGGTAGCGGATTTACTGAAATATCAATTGTAGCGGTTCCGCTGCATCCATTTATATCAATTCCTGTCACAGAATAAGTAATTGTTGCAGTTGGTTGTGCAGTAACACTTGCGCTTAATGTTGAATTCAATCCGGTTGAAGGTGACCAGGAATAAGTTTGCCCGCCAGAAGCGGTAATAATTGTATTGCTTCCAGCACATATTGAATTGCTAACCGCGGATACTGAAATGTTAGCCGCTGCAATAACTGTAGTTTGTTGAGTAGATATATTACTGCAACCATTAGCATCAGTATAACTATAGGTAATTGTGTATGGACCACCTATTCCTGCTAGTAATGGATCAAATGAATTCCCAACAATTCCCTGACCTGAAAATACCCCTCCTGCAGGGTTGCCCACTAAATTATTAATTGAGGCATTAATACAATTAATCGAGGCTAATCCACTAAAAGAAACCGCTGGCAGCTGATTAACAGTAACTATAACCTGAGCGATGCTGATGCAATTCTGGGTTGATGTTCCTGTTACTACATAAGTTATAGTCGATAATGGTGAAGCAATTGGATTAGAAATGGAATTGTTATTTAATGAATTGGGTGGATTCCAGGAATAAGTATTTGCCCCGCTTGCAGTTAATTGAACATTTCCAATTCCACAAATTGATGGGGCCGAAGGGTTAACA
>Ga0209596_1001319_pt1 | contig 21556 bp, 19 predicted proteins | sample M_130807_MF_Meta_FD_187314 | JGI IMG/M metagenome (GOLD analysis project Ga0209596, IMG submission 187314) | Freshwater microbial communities from Lake Montjoie, Canada to study carbon cycling - M_130807_MF_MetaG (SPAdes) (version 2) | ecosystem: Environmental > Aquatic > Freshwater > Lake...
CGCCCGCTGCGCTGCTTCATCATGCCGCGCGCGACGCCTTGGTAAAAGTTGAACGCGCCCTTGAGGTTCGTCTCCAGGACCACGTCCCAATCCTCCGGCGACATGCGCATCGAGAGCCCGTCGCGCGTGATGCCTGCGTTGTTCACGAGGATGTCCACGCGGGAAAAATCGGCGTCGATCTTCTCGCACAGCGCCTGCACTGCGGCGTGATCGGCGACATCCACCGCGTAGCCCTTCGCGAGGCCGGCGAACTTCGCATTGATCTCCTCCGCGACCTGCTCGGAATTTTTCTCCGTGCGCGAGACCACCGCGACGCGTGCGCCCTCGCTCGCGAATCGCATGGCGATCGCGCGTCCGATTCCGCGGCCCGCGCCGGTGACGATTGCTACCTGGTTTGCAAATTTCATGGGCCGCGAGTCTCAAAACGCGTCCCGCTTTGTCCAGCGCGGATTCCAGTCCGGTGCTCACCGGCGTGATTAAAATCGCGTCCGAAATGAGAGCCGATGAAACGGCATCGCCGCCGCCCCGTAGCGTAGCTCTCCAGATCTGCCCTGCGTCCCGCCCAAATGCCGCGCAGCTCTTGAGAGCTACGCTACTTTGAGCCGGCGACGCCTCGGAGCGGCTCGCGTTTTTGATGCGGCTGCCCGGGCCGGAATTCCGCCCGCCGTTGACAATTTTTTGATACATCCTTAACACCGTCCTGCTGCGATTTGCAGAACGTCCATCTGATTATGCGCCTGTCCATCCTCCTCCCGCTTTTTCTCACCGTTGCAGCCGGGGTGCCTCGCGCGATGGCCGACCCCGCCGCAGAAATCACATCGTTCTCGGTCTTCAAAGAGGTGGACATGAAGAAGCTCGCGAAGGGCGAGGTGCTCGCGGCGAGCGGGGCGACGATGAAATTCGCCCGCGGACTCGAGGTGGAGACGCTCTTCATCCTGCCGATGCCGGTCGCGAAGGCGAATGACACGCAGCAAAAGTGGGACGGCACGCGGCACTCGGACCTGAAAATCTACCAGCATGTGGATCTGCCGCGCCATCCGTCCGCGCAAGATTTTCAAAAGATCGCCGCCGCGCCGCATAACCGCTCGGTGGACAAATTTGCCGCCGCGACGGAAAAGCTGAACCCCGAGCGGCCCGAGCTGCAGATGAGCGCGGCGGAGGCCAAAAACGCATCAAGCGCGGGAAAATTTGAAGCAGGCGGGAAAGGAATATCGCCGGGTGTAGCCGCGTTTTGGAGCGGGCTGTTGCACACGCGCGCGAGTGCATTCGCGTCCGGAGGGCTCGGCGGGCAGCCGGCGTATCTCACGCGCAGCGGAGCGATCCGTCCGGCGGATGACGCCGCTGCGCTGCTGCGGGAACGCGGGGCGATCCAAAAGCAGTTTTCATCGCTCGCCTCGACGATGACGGGCAGCGGCGGCGGCGCGCCTTTTTACGAGCTGTTCGACGTCGAGGGACGCGCGGCAGTCTCGCTTGGCGCGACTTTTTCCCGGACCGCGGGCGAGAGCATCCAGAGCGGAACGGTCCAGTATTATTCGAGCGACGGCTTTCTCGTGATGCTCACGTTCATGCAGATGTGGCCCGTGCAGATTGACGGCAAGGCTGCGACACTCGTGTGGCGCAGCGACATGATCTCATCGAGCCAGCTCGGCGAACTGCACGGCATCGAGCGCTCCGGTTCGTCCGTCGCGATGCGCAAGGAGATCCAGAAAAACGTCGCCGCGATGGTGAAGGATATTTCCTCGCAGCGCTGATCCCTCCACACTCCACATCCACAAGCCATGAAAAACCTACCCATCCTCACATCGGTGACGCTCGCCTCACTCGCAACGGTGGCATCGCTTTCCGCCGGCACCGAGATCCGCCGCGAACCCGAGCCCAGCCACCGGGCCGAGATCAGCCACGAAGCCGAGGCCAGCTACAGCGCCAGCATGGGCGCGCACAGCAATGTGAGCACGGTGCGCAATGCAAACGTCTCCGAGCAGAGCACGCACCTCCAATACGTCTTCGGCTACGCCCTGCCCGGGAAGCCCATTCTGCGCGTGGGCTTTTCGTATGATCGCTACGACTTCGGCTTCGCGGGCCCCGGGCTCATCCCCGGCGCGTTGCAGTCGCTGAATGTCATCGCAGGGCTCGATCTGAAGCTCGGCGACGTGCTCATCCGCATCGAGGCGCAGCCCGGATTTTACGGCGACAACCGCGGGTTCAACTCCAGCGATTTCAACGTCCCCATCATCCTCGGCGCATCGTATCTCGTGAACAAGGACGTGCAGTGGATCGCCGGGCTGTACTTCAATCCAAACTCCAGCACCCCGTTCATGGGCGGCATCGGCGTGCGCTGGAAAATGGCGGACCGCTGGGTGCTGAATTTCGTCCCGCCGAATCCGCGCATCGAATTCAAGGCCACCGACGACCTCACGCTCTACGCGGGCGGGCAGGTGATCAGCTCGACCTTCCGCGTGAACAAGAACATGGGCACCGGGCCCGGCGGGCGGAACTACGGCAACGCGCTCGTGGACTTCACCGAAATCCGCACCGGCGCTGGCGCATCGTGGAAGATGTGCCCGAAGAGCACGCTCGACGTGGAACTCGGCTACATGGCCTACCGTGACTTCGACTACCACAAGGTCGGCGAAAATTTCCAGAGCAAGAGCGGCGCATTCTACGGGCAGATGGGGCTGAAGATGTCGTTCTGAACGGGAAATGGCGGCGTTCTATTTTGAAGTTTGGAGTTGAGCCTTCGGCGTCTGGCGTTTGGCCCCGCGCAGCGGCATAGCGGAGAATGGACGGTCTCCCCGAACTGACACGCGCCTGCGGCGGGCCAAATTTCAAACGCCAAACGCTCAACTCCAAACGCCAACTTGGGATACTGCCGAAAAAAAACTGCGTGTCCGCTTGCATGACAAAAGCACGGGGCAACCGGCGCGGATGAAAAGCGGACGACCAGCGGCAGGCTTCGGGGAGCACAGGCGGCCCGCCTGCTGGCCGGAACAGGCTGGAAGCCCGTGATCCGGCACTGTACGTCCAGCTCGCCGGTTGCGCTTTACGAATCACCATTCACTAGTCACCAGTCACAACCCGCGAGCACACCAACCTCACCCCTTTCACCCAAATCATGTCAGCAACCGTCCGCTTCGCACTCGTCGGCACCGGCAACATCTCCGGCATTCACGCACAGGCCATCAGCGAAATCCCCGGCGCGCAGCTCACCGCCGCGTATTCGGTCGCAGGCTTGGAGCCATTTTGCGAAAAATGGAAATGCGCCGCTGCTGGATCGATTGACGAACTCGTCGCGCGCAAGGACGTGGACGCCGTGTGCATCACCACGCCGAGCGGTTCGCACGGCGAGCCCGCCATCGCCGCACTGAACGCCGGCAAGCACGTGCTCTGCGAGAAGCCGATGGAGATCAATGTGGAGAAGATTGACGCCATCATCGCCGCATCGAAGGCGAGCGGCACGATCCTCGCCGCAGTTTTCCAGAGCCGCTTCGGCGAAGGCGCGCGCACCGTGAAGCGTGCCGTGGACGCAGGCCGCCTCGGTCGTCTCACCATCGCCAGCGCCTACGTGAAGTGGTGGCGCACGCAGGCATACTACGACAGCGCAGGCTGGCGCGGCACTTGGGAAATGGACGGCGGCGGCGCGCTCATGAATCAGGGCGTCCACGCGATCGACCTGCTCACGTGGTTCGTCGGCGTGCCCGTCGAGGTGAAGGCGAACATCGCCACGCTCGCGCACGAGCGCATCGCCGTGGAGGACACCGCGGTCGCCACGCTGCGTTTTGCAAATGGCGCGCTCGGCGTGGTCGAGGGCGCGACGAGCACCTACCCCGGCTGGAATAAGCGCATTGAGCTGAGCGGCGACAAGGGATCCATCATCATCGAGGACGACGCGATCAAGTTTTGGCAGTTTGAAAAGGAGGAGCCCGGCGACGACGCCATCCGCGCAGGCGGCAGCACCTCCGCCATCGGCGGCGGCGTGGCAAATCCCATGGCCATCAGCACCCAAGGCCACCGTCTCCAGCTCGAAGACCTCTGCAACGCCATCCGCGAAAAGCGCCAGCCCGCCGTCCCCGGCAGCGACGCGCGCAATGCCGTCGCCACCATCTGCGCGATCTACGAGGCCGCGAAGACGGGCAAGACGGTACAGGTGAAGTAAGGGCGCGCCGCCGGGATTCATCAGATTCAGGCCCCTGGCTTCCATGCCTCGGACTACTTCGCTTTGTTGATGCGTCAGCCCTGCCGTTCCTGTCTGCCGGGGACGACGGCGCTCCACTCGGACGCTCCACTCGCCACTCGCCATTTTCACCGCCGACGGGTTATCCCTTCACCATGCGCACCCCCACCCTCTTCGCATTCCTCACCCTCGTCACCTCCACCTTTGCCGGCAACTGGCCCGCGTGGCGCGGCCCGGCTGCCGACGGCACCACGCCCGAGACCGACCTCCCGCTGAAGTTCAGCGCGACCGAGGGCGTGAAGTGGAAGATCGAGCTGCCCGAGCGCGGCAACAGCACGCCGGTCGTGTGGGGCCAGAAAATTTTCCTCACGCAGAATGTCGGCACGAAGCGCACGCTGATGTGCCTCGACCGCAAGGACGGCAAGACGCTCTGGCAGGCTGGCCCTGAGTGGACGGAAAAGGAAGTCACGCACGGGACGAATCCGTATTGCAGCGCATCGGCGGCGACGGACGGCGAACGCGTGGTCGCTTGGTTCGGCAGCGCGGGCCTGTGGTGCTGGTCGCCCGATGGAAAAGAGCAGTGGCATGTGGACCTCGGCGCGCAGAGTCACATCTGGGGCTGGGCTGCGTCTCCTGTGCTGCACGGCGACCTGTGCATCCTGAATTTCGGCCCCGGCGATCCGAGCTTCATCGTCGCCGTGGACAAGCGCACGGGGAAGGAAGCGTGGCGTTTCAATGTGCCCGAGCCCGTGGTGAAGGAAGGCCCCGGCGGTGGCAAAGGCTTCACCGGATCATGGAATACGGGATTCGTCGCGAAGGTCGGCGCGCGCGAGGAATTTCTCGTCGGGCTGCCCGGCGCGCTCTTCAGCCTCGACCCGAAGACCGGCAAGGAACTGTGGCATTGCAACGGCCTGAACGCGCTCTCGTACGCGGACCCGCTCGTGGGCGAAGGAGCCATCGCGGGCTTCGGCGGCTACGGCGGATTCAGCGTCGGTGTGAAGCCCGGCGGGAGCGGTGACATCACGACGAGCCATCGCCTTTGGCAGGAAAAGAAAAACCCGCAGCGCATCGGCAGCAACGTCGTGCTCGGCAAACACGCGTGGCTCACAGGCGAGCCCGGCGTGATCCAGTGCATCGAGATCGCCACCGGGAAGGAGCTTTGGAAAGAGCGCATGGCGACGCCCGCAGGCCGCGCAAACACCTGGAGTTCGCTCGTGCGCAGCGGCGACCGCATCTACGCCGTCACGCAGAATTCCGACGTGGTCGTCTTCAAGGCTTCGCCAGAAAAATACGAGCAGCTCGCCGTGAACCCAATGGGCGACGGCCTCACGAACAGCTCCCTCGCCGTGAGCGACGGCCAGCTTTTCCTCCGCACGTACAAGCACCTCTGGTGCATTGGCAAGTGATGCAGGTGGCGTCCTTTTTTGGAGTTTGGTGTTGAGTGTTTGGCGTTTGGCGTTTGGCCCCGCGCAGCGGCGCAACGATGTCAGGACGCGCACCCACATTCGCAACGCGCCTGCGGCGGGCCAAACTTCAAACACCAAACGCCAAACACCAAACGCCAAACACCAAACGCCAAACACCAAACGCCAAACACCAAACGCCAAACACCAAACGCCAAACACAAAACGCCAAACACAAAACGCGAAAACAAGACACTACGCCCGGCTCTGCTCCCTCATCAGCCCGACGGCGGCCTGCTGCGCGGCGAGCGAGACGATGCAATACGCCGTGAACCAATAGAACCCCGGCCCGTAAGTGGTCTCAAAATGGACGGGCTGGCCTACGCCGATGCTGTTCTTCGCGCCGAGATACGCCGTGTAGATCGCGACGACAAAGACATCCGCCATGCTCCATTTTCCGATGAGATTGATGGCGTTCAGCAGCCACTCGCGCCGGCAGTCGTGCGCGTGGATCGCCACAAAGAAGACGAGCACTTTTCCAATCGGCACGCACACGCTGAACAGCAGCAGCAGCGTGGCCGCGAGGTAGCCGCCATTTTCATAAAGATACCGGATGGTCACGACGATGGTCTGTGTCTGGACATACACGGTGTCGTCGCGCCCCGGAGCCCTGCTCGCGCCTTCGATTTTTCCACGCACGATGCCACCGGCGAGGCGGCCGATGAAAGTGCTCAACTCCTCGTCCGTGAATTTCCCAAACTTTGCGGGGTTCAAGAAACCGCGCACCTGTGCGAGACGTTCGGGCGGGATCTGCGCGGCGCTGAGTTTGTCGGCAAAGGCACCGACGCCCTCGATGTCGAGGACACCGCGGATGGTGAGCGCGTTTTGCGTGAGGCCGGGATAAAGCAGGCCGAGCGTGAGCACGATGAGCGCGACGGCGAGCCAGTAGCGTTGCTTGGGAGACATGGCGGATTGCGGGGAAATCACCTTCGGGATCTCCGTGCTCGCTGGAATCGGGATCGGTGAGTGATGGAGTTGATGGAAAGGGAAACGATGAGCGCGAACCTTGCAGGGAACCGCGAAAGGAGCAACGCGGGAATGCCCGGCAACCACGCATGCCGCATGAAGTCGGATCGTTCGATCTAAAGCTCGAACCACTTCTCCCAGGCACGAAAAAGGGGCGGCCCGGAGGCCGCCCCTTTTGTGAGTTTGTGGGCCGGAGGATTGGAATCCCCGCAGCGGTTTAGTTCGTGCCTGCGGGTGCGGCGGGCGCTCCGTTGGCGCTGGCTTCGTCGCGCTCTTTCATCGCGGCTTTGCGCGAGAGTTTGACGCGGCCCTTTTCATCCACGCCGATGCACTTCACCCAGATGAGGTCGCCTTGCTTGACGACGTCTTCGACGCGGTTCACGCGGAAGTCGGCCAGTTCGCTAATGTGGACCATGCCGTCCTTGCCGGGCAGCACTTCGACGAAGCAGCCGAACTCTTTGATGGTGACGACGCGGCCCTGATACATTTCGCCGACGCCGATCTCGCGGGTCATGCCCATGATGATTTGCTTGGCGCGGGCCATGGCTTCGGGGTTGTTCGAGTAGATGCGGATGCTGCCGTCGTCCTCGATGTTAATCTCGGCGCCGGTCTCGGCGACGATGCCCTTGATGGTCTTGCCGCCGGGGCCGATGATGAGGCCGATTTTGTCGGGGTTGATTTTGATCGTCTCGATGCGCGGGGCGTAGGGCGACATTTCCGCGCGCGGCGCGGCGATGGTCGCGGTCATGATGTCTAGGATCTTCATGCGCAGGTCGCGGGCCTGATAGACGGCTTCGCTCATGATCTTGTGCGAGACGCCGGGGAGCTTGAGGTCGAGCTGGAAGCCGGTGACGCCTTCGCGCGTGCCGCAGAGCTTGAAGTCCATGTCGCCGAAGTGATCCTCGCTGCCGATGATGTCGGCGAGCGTGGTGTAGCGCTTGAGGGTTTCACCTTCAAACTCGGTGACGAGACCGACGCTGATGCCGGCGACCGGGCTCTTGATCGGCACGCCTGCATCGAGGAGCGCGAGGACGCCGCCGCAGACGGAGGCCATCGAGGTGGAGCCGTTCGACTCGCACACTTCGCTGCTGATGCGGATGGCGTACGGGAAGTCTTCCGTAGAGGGGATGACCGGCGCGATGGAACGCTCGGCGAGTGCGCCGTGGCCGATTTCGCGGCGGTTCATGCCGCCCATGCGGCCGGTTTCGCCGACCGAGAAGGGCGGGAAGTTGTAGTGCAGGATGAAGGCCTTGCTGGTCTCGCCGCCGGTGTAGCCGTCCATATCCTGCGCTTCCTGCGTGGTCGCGAGGGTGAGCAAGCAGAGCGCCTGCGTTTCGCCGCGGGCGAAAAGGGCGCTGCCGTGCGAACGCGGGAGCAGGCCGGTCTCGGCGCTGATCTGGCGGAGGTCGCCGAGGCCGCGTCCGTCGCAACGCGACTTGCGATCAAGGATGGCGACGCGGAAGGCTTTCTTTTGCAGGTAGTCAAATGCCTGGCTGATCTCGAAGGGCGTGGCCTCCGGGAACTTCGCCTTGATGGCTGCGCCGACTTCATCCTTGAGTGCGTTGACCGCCTTGCTGCGGGCGACTTTGCTCGGGGTGTAGAGCGCGGCTTCGATCCGGCTGCCGGCGACTTCGTAAGCGACTTCCATCACTTCGTCCTTCACGGTGAAGAGCGGCATTTCGCGCTTGGCCTTGTTGACCTTCGCGGCGAGTTCCTTCTGCGCGACGCAGAGTTTCACGGCTTCGATGTGGCCGAATTCGAGGGCCTTGATGAAGTCGGCCTCGGGGATTTCGTTGCCCGCGCCTTCGATCATGATCACTTCCTTCTCCGTGCCGACATAGACGAGGTCGAGGTCGCTCTCGGCGCGCTGCGCATGCGTGGGATTCGCGATGAACTCGCCATTGATACGACCGACGCGCACGGCGCCGACGGGGCCCGCGAACGGGATGTCGGACACCATCAGCGCGGCGCTCGCGCCATTGATGGAAAGCATGTCGGGGTCGTTCTGACCGTCCGCGCTCATGAGCGTGCCGACGATCTGCGTGTCGTAGAGATAGCCCTTCGGGAAGAGCGGGCGCAGCGGACGATCCGTCATGCGTGCGGTGAGGACTTCCTTCTCGGTAGGACGGCCTTCGCGCTTAAAGTAGCCGCCGGGGAACCGGCCAACCGCCGCCGCCTTTTCGCGGTACTCGACGCTCAGCGGGAACCAGTCCTGGCCCTCTTTGATCTTCGTCGCGGAAACCGCGGTGACGAGAATGATGGTTTCGCCGCAACGCACGGTTACGGCTCCGTCGGCGAGCTTCGCGAGCTTGCCGGTTTCGATGATGATGGGGGTGCTGCCGGAATTGGCAGTCACATTTTGGATGCTCATTTGTTTTTGAAATGCCATCCGGCGTGCCGTTGAAACGCGTCTCCTAACTCGATCACTTAGCCACTCGTTCCCGCTTCTCCTCTTAATCTTATTCTTAATCCTAATCTTAATTCCCCGACTGCGTTCGGATGTCGCCGAGGGATTAAGATTAAGAATAAGATTAGGATTAAGAAAAAAGCGCGAAGTTGTGGTTCAGTGTCTGATTTCAGAATCAGCGTCCGGCTTGCCGTGTGGCGATTGTTTGGTTTGCCCTGCTCACCCTCCGCCCGGTTTCGGCGGTGGCAGTGCGATTTTTGTCTGACCGGGAAAAGCATTCGCCCCGGTGCGAGGACCGGGGCGAAGTGTTTTGAAGTGTCTTGAACCTACTTGCGCAAACTCAGCTTATCGAGCGCCGCCTGATAGCGCGGGGTCGCGGTGCGCTTGAGGTAATCAAGCAGCCCGCGGCGGCGTGCGACCATTTGGAGCAGGCCGCGGCGCGAGGAGTGATCCTTCGCGTGCGCCTTGAGGTGCTCGGTGAGATGGTTGATGCGCTCGGTCAAAACGGCGACTTGCACGTCCGCGCTGCCAGTATCTTTCTCGTGCAGGCGGAGGGTGGTGATGGATTCTGTCGTGGCCATGATTTTGTAAAGAGCTTAGGAGTTTGCGGTCTCGGTTGCGGGGGTCGCGGCAGCTTCTGCCGGTGCGGCAGCGCCACCTTGGTCGGCTTTCGCCTGAAGGACGCGGGCGAGCTGGCTGGCCGGCTCGTTGAGCAGGCGGACGAGCGTGCTCGCAGGTGCCTGGAGGACGCCGAGAAGCTGCGAAAGCAGGACGTCGCGCGACGGGAGGTCGGCGATGACTTGGATCTGCTCGCTGCTGACGATGAGACGATCCACCACGCCCGTGCGGATGGTCGGCTTCTTGAATTCCGCCGTGAAGTTCTTGAGAACTTTCGCGGCAGCGGCGACGTCCTTCTCACCGGTGACGATGGCGTTTTGGCCGCGGAGTTCGCCGAGGTCAGGCAGGCCGGCTCCTTTCGCCGCGAGGCGGAGGTAGCTGTTTTTCACGACCGAGCAGCGTGCGCCGGCCTTGTCGAGGCGGTTACGCAGCTCGGAGAACTGGATGACGTTGAGGCCGGTGTAATCGGCGACAAAGATGAACGGCGAGTCGTTGAGCCGCTTGTTGAGGTCGTTGACGATGAATGCTTTTGCGGGATGCATGGTGTGGGTCCTCGGTTAGGCGAGTTTCAGGAATTGCGCCGCGTCCACGGTGACGCCGGGCGTCATGGTCGCGCTGAGTGTGATGTTATCCACGAAGCGGCCCTTTGCAGTTGCGGGGCGCGCCTTGATGACGGCGTCGATGACCGCCGAGCCATTCTCGACGAGCTTCTGAACGTCAAAGCTGAACTTGCCCACGGGCACCGCGATGTTCGCGTTCTTATCGAGCTTGAACTCGACGCGGCCTGCCTTCACTTCGCGCACGGCCTTCGCCGTGTCTTCGGTGACGGTGCCAGTCTTCGGGTTCGGCATGAGGCCGCGGGGTCCGAGGACCTTGCCGAGCTTGCGCACTTCGGCCATCGCTCCGGGCGTGGCGACTGCGATGTCGAAATCTTGGAAACCACCGACACATTTCTCGATCATGTCCTTGTAGCCGACGAATTCAGCGCCAGCCGCACGCGCGGCCTCGGCCGCTGCACCTTCCGCGAAGACGAGCACGCGGACATTCTTTCCCGAGCCATGCGGCAGCGGGCAGGTGCCACGGACCATCTGGTCGGATTGCTTGGGGTCCACGCCGAGCCGGAACGCGAGCGTCACGGTCTGGTCGAACTTGGTGGGAGGCATCGCCTTCAGGGCGGCGATTGCTTCTGCGAGCGGATAGACTTTCTTGTCATCGCGCTTTTCCGCGGATGCGCGGTATCGTTTGGAACGTTGTTGAGCCATGTGTTTTTTGCAGTGCTGGCGGGTGTTTTTCCCCTCCTGCGGTTGTGTTTGTTTGTCCCTCTCCCAGCGGTGTGCGGGATGCACGGTGCCGTTGGAAAAAGGGCGCGCACTCTAGTTCACGGGCCGCGGGTGTCAACCGGCATTTTGCCAGCGTTTCAGCCGCGCGGCGAGGGCGTCGAGTTTCGATGCCCCGGCCATGATGGGCGGGAAGTCCGCGTGAAGTTGATCGAGCGTCGGCACCACGCCCCACGACGTGACGCGGAAGACCTCCACCGCGTGCGCGCTGCGGATTCCGAGTTCGCGGTTATTCCGATCGAAACGTGCGCGCAGGATTTCCGACCACTCGGCCTCGGAGCTTGGCGGGGCCATGTTGTGACGTCCGACCCACGGCAGCCACTCGGTGATCTGCGAGCGATGGCACCAAGTGAGTTCGCGGATTTTTGGAAATGCCTCCTCCACGTCCACCGCGATGTCGTGGGAATTTGCACCGGACATGTAGCCGTCATACACGTTCACGATCACCGGCACTTTGCACGGGCGCGACGCGGTCTCGTCGGCGGGATACTCGGGCGTGAACGCGTGCGGCACATTGATCATGTAGGCGACGCGACGCACGGCGTCAGCGATCGTGATGTGATCATTGTGGACGCCCGCGAGCGGATCGTCCGGCAGCGGCGGGCAGAAAAGGTAGTCCGGCTCGAAATCACGGATCGCCTTCCACAGCGCGGCGAGCAGCTCGATCGTCACTTGCAGGCACGCCTCGCGCGGCACCCGTCCGTCCGGGAGCCGCAGCAGTTCAAAATCGTAGCCGCCGAGTTTTGCGGCGGCGAGCTGCTCGTCGAGCCGGATGCGCCCGGTCTCCTCGCGTGTGCGAAAATGATGCCCCGCCTTTCCATCCGTGCAAACGAGCACCTTCGGCTGAAATGCCGCCCCGAGCTTTCGCCGCCACAGCTCGAAGGTGCCTGCGGCGGTGAATTCGTAATCATCGTAGTGCGCGTGAACATGGAGGACTTTCATCGGACGGATGCCCCCGTGTGTGCGCGAGCCGGCGCGCAGACGACAAGCGCAAAACTCGCGGTGGTGCTGGCCTCAGCCGCTCCCATGAGGCATTGCTGGCGGCATCATGAGATATGCATCGCTGGCCATCGTCCTCGCTCTCGCGGCGCATGCGATGTCCCGCGCGCAGGCACCGGCTATTTCCGATGCGCCGAAAGCCGTTCAGGATCTCTCGGCGGAAATCCGCGGCAAATCTTCGGACGAGACCCGCGCCGCGATCATCGCGCGGCTCGGCCCTGCGAAACGCAACGTGGGCTCGGGCTTCCGGATCGAGCAGTGGGATCTGCCCGGCGGCGTGCTCACTTTCCATCCCGGCACGGGCCCGACGTTCGCCGAGCGGAAGACCGGGAAAAACTTCCATCTCATCAAGACCAGGAATCCGGCTGGAGCGAACATCTTCTCAGGCTACGAGATGACGACGGTTCCCGATCCGAAGAACCACGGGAACACATTCTGGATCGGCAATTTGAAATTCGGCCGCGGCCACGGTTATCATTTCGTGGACAGCGGCCAAAACACGAGTTTCCGCAGCGCGCAGGATCAGAATTTTTTCATGCTCCATCCCGCCGGGACGGTCGAGGTCCGCTACGTCGCACCGACGACGGCGGACACGCTCCTCGAATCGCTCGCAGAAGGCACCACCGTCGCGCACCTCGTCTTCACGTCCGCGGACAAAAAGGCTCAGGCCACGTTTTCGATCACGAGTTCCGAACGGTCGCGGTGGCTGGCCTTCGGCGCGGCGAAGCCGCTACCATTCGTAATGGGTACGGGCTGGGAAAATTTCTGGCGCTGAGCCGGAAACCAGAGGCCTTCCGCCTGTCACGCACTTTGCGACGCTGGAGGCGTCACGGAAATCAGCCGGTGCCCGAGCGAGCCTGGAGAGCGAACACCACCGGATCACGCGTACCATGACCATGCGCCCCGGGTGCGCCGGGAATCCTCCGGCAGCTTCCCGCACCCCATCCCGGGTGCGTTCGTTTTGCGATGCGATCCGGCGGTATTCACTCGTGCCTCGCTCGACCCCCGGCAGCTAATTTCCACCGGCCCTCCGGGCCATTCAGCATGAACGCGGGACTCAATTAGCGATCATTCGTTGCGCATGATGACGATGTGACCGTCGAACGATCCCCATGCAATTTCCGAAACCTCCAGCGCTTCCGGGCCTGCGTGGATGATCGTATCGGCGGCGTCCAAGATGCCATTCTTGTTCATGTCGCCCATGAGCGCGCCAATATGCTGATAGGTCTTGCCGCCCGCATAACGCACGACCACCAGATAGCCGGGTTTCAGATCGCGGCCCCATATCAACTCGTTGGAAAATACCCCTGCCGACAAATCGCTTTCCGCGGCTTTTGGCCATTGGTCCACGATCATGGCCACATTCCAGTCCCGCTTTAGCTCAACGCCTTTGCGGCGGCAGGCTGCCGCCATGAACACATCCACGCAGTCCACACCCACATATTGATAACTCTGCCACGGAACGCAGCCAAATAGTCCGGGCACATTGCAATAGGACGTGACGATGCCGAGAAATCCATCCGTCTTCCGAACGGACAGGCGGAAAACCCGGGTGCTCATTCCTTTTTCGCCGCTCTCATCCAAGCCGGGGCTTCGGAGAATCCTGCCGTCGCGCTTCACCTCGACCTGAAACCAGAAGCTCCCGCAGTCCGTGTGATAGACGCCGCGAGCGAAACAGTGAAGCTGGTGGAGTAGCGCGGTGTCACTCCTTTGCTCCTGCCGATGGATTCCCGGCTGTTGCCACTCTCCCGAGCCAGGGTGGGCATTGCTCAAACCCATCGCTTCCCGGAGTTCCTACAAGCGTCTCGGCAGCCAGTCGCGAATGAGTTCGGCGTAGTCGTGGGCGTGGTGGTTGTCCGGCGCGGTGGGCATGATTTCACGCCAGCACCTGCTTCACCACATGCCCATGCACGTCGGTGAGGCGACGGTCCACGCCGTTGGTGCGGACGGTGAGTTTTTCGTGATCGATGCCGAGCAGGTGCAGGATGGTGGCGTGCATGTCGTAGCCGGTGGTGATGTCTTGCTGGGCTTGATAGCACCAGTCGTCGCTTTGGCCGTGGGCGATGCCTTGCTTCACTCCTGCGCCCCAGAGCCAGCTCACGAAGCTGCCGCAGTTGTGATCGCGTCCGAGTGAACCCTGCGAGAAGGGCGTGCGGCCGAACTCGGTGGTCCAGACGACGAGCGTGTCCTCGGCGAGGCCACGCTGACGGAGATCGCGCAGCAGCGCGGCGATGGGCTTGTCGATGCTGGCGCACATGGGTGGAAGTTCTTTGGGGATGTCGCCGTGGTTGTCCCAGTTGTTCACCGCGCCCTCGGGGCCGCTCCACACTTGGACAAAACGCACGCCGCGCTCGATGAGGCGCGTGGCGAGCAGGCAGCGTTTGCCGAAGTCGGCGGTGGCTTTGTCGGTGCTGTCGAGGCAGTAGGCCTGGCGCGCGGACTCGGGCTCGCGCATCACGTCAAAGGCTTCCGGCGCGCTGAGCTGAAGCTTCGCGGCGAGTTGATAGCCGGCAACGCGGGCATCGAGTCGCGAATCACCGGGATGCTGCGCGGCGTGCGCATGATTCATCTGATTCAGCAACGCGAGACCGTCGCCATCCGCCTGGCGCGTGGCGAAGGCGAACTTGTCGCTGGCAAAGAGGTCGGGGATGGGTTGCGACGCGCCGGCTTTGATGACCGTCCCCTGATGCACGGCAGGCAGAAAACCGGAGGTGAAGCAACCGCGTCCGTTGTAAGGCAGGCCGCGCGCATCGGGCAGCACGATGAAGGTGGGAAGGTTGTCGGTGAGATTGCCGAGCGCGTAGGAAATCCATGCACCCATGCAGGGAAAGCCGGGCAGCAGGAAGCCGTTGTTCATGAGGTAGGCGCTCTGGCCATGCACATTCGAGCGGCCCTGCATCGCCATGAGAAAGGCCATCTCGTCCACGAGCTTTGCCTGCTCAGGAAACAAACTGCTCGCCCAGCGTCCGCTTTGACCATGCTGCTTGAACTCGAACGGGCTCTTCATCAGCGGCCCCTGCATGCCGGTCGCGCCTTCGATTTTCACTTTCGAGCCGAGCTTCTGCCCGTGCTGTTTCGTGAGCATCGGTTTGTAATCCCAGAGGTCCATCGGGCTCGCGCCGCCATTCATGAAGAGCTGGATGACGCGCTTCACTTTTGCCGGGTGATGAATGCCGCCATTCAGCTCCGGCCTCGGCACCGGGACGCTGGCGGAGGCATCGCGAGCGAACAGTTGCGATAGCGCGACTCCCGCGAACCCGCTGCTGATGCCAGCCAGAAAGTCGCGTCGGGTATGAAGTGGGTGTGGGTTCATGGGGTTTGGTTTTGAAGGCAGAGGAATGGGTGGCAGGAAAATGCTTTCGTTCCTATTCCTCTGCCACCCATTCCCCTGCCTTTGATTCAGTTCACAAAGAGAAACTCGTTGCTGTTGATGAGCACGCGGCAGAGCGCGGCGAGGCCGTTTTTCTGCGCATACGCGGTGAAGTTGCGGAGTTCATCCGCCGTCGGTTCGCGCAGCAGGATGCGGCGGATGCCTTCGGCGGGAGTGGTGATTTGTTTGGCCAGTTCGCCGCTGAAGTGCAGGACGAAGCTGTTATTGTAGAGCGCGAGGGATTGCAGCGAGGACGCGGAAAAGCTGCGGCTCGGGGCGAGCAGTCCGAGGTCGGGAAAGTCGAGCGTGTCCATGAAAGGATCAGGCACTCCGCGCCAGACGAAGCGGTAGATGCTGCGGCGATGTTTCGGCAACGCGGACCAGTCGTAGGCGGCGTAGTCGAGCGTGGGCGTGAGCTGAACGGGCGGGCCGGTGATGAATTGCCGTTCGCTGGGACCGCCGACGGTGAGGTCGAGTTTGTCTGCGGCGGCGAGGACGAAGTCGCGGTAACTGTCGGCGTCGAGGCGCAGGCGATTCATGCGCCAGAGCAGACGGTTGTCGCCGTCGAGCTTTGCCAAATCCTCGCGATGCTCACTGCTCTGGCGATACGCGGCGCTGGTGACGATGAGGCGATGCAGATGTTTCAAGGAGCCGCCGCTGTCGCGAAGTTCGCACGCGAGCCAATCGAGCAGTTCGGGATGCGAAGGCACGCCGCCCATGCGCCCGAAATCACTCGGTGTATCGCAGATGCCGCGACCGAAATGATAATGCCACACACGATTCGCGATGCTGCGCCAGGTGAGCGGGTTTTTGTCATCGGCAATCCAATCCGCGAGGGCGGCGCGGCGCTCGGATTCATCTCCAGCGTGGGCTTTGGTGAATCGCGCGGGCAGCACCTTCACGGCACTGAGCGCGCCGCTCTCGGCGTCACCGACGGGCTTGTCGAACTCGCCGCGTTTCAAGATGTGCACCAGCTTGGGTTTGGCCACGGTGGTCGGCGTGCCTTTGCTGACGGCCAGCAGCACATCGGCCTTTTTGCCTGCGGCATAGACGAGCGCTGGCGCGGGCAGCTTTTTCATTTCATCGGCAGCACGAAGGCGCAGTACATGGGCGGCGAGCGCGAGACGTTGCGCCTCGGTGCGCTTGTCGGCGGGAATGGCGAGCGCGGCGGAAGCGAGCGCAGGCATCGCTGAAGCACGCGCTGAGGCACGCGCCGCGGGTTCATCGGTCGCAGAGAGTTTGAAGCGGCCCACGAGATGCGACTGCGGAGCGAGCTGCTTCAGCGAGATGGTGAGCTTCGCGCCGGGTTTCAAGGTGAGCGGCGCGGCCAGTTCGAAAACCGCATGATGCGACTGACCTACCGCCGGATGAATGCCCCAGCCCGTGGCCGGATTGCCATCAATGGCTTCCATTGCCCCGTAGCTCGCTTGATTGAAGTCCGCCGTCGCGCGCGAAAATTTCAGCTTCGCCGGCGACGATGCTCCAGCATCGAAGACCTGCGCCTCAAACTCGCTCACTGTCAGATTGCCGTTGTCCTGGCGGCCGGGGCCATCTTTGGGCAATGACTTGTCCGCGATGACATCGAGCCGCAGAGCGGTGATGCTCGCGAGCGACGACGTCGCAGTGATGACATATGTGTCCTTCTCCGGCTTCGCGCCGCCGGAGATGATGACCTCGCCGCTGCGCGAAAGCGTCGCGCCCTCAGTGCTGATGAAACGCTCGTATCCGAGCGTCGTCCATTTCACCGCCGGCCCCTGATGCTTCTCCCAATCGGCGACGAGCACGTCGTTCTCCGCCGTCAGCAGGACGGCCTTGCCCTGTTCTTCGGCCGCCGTGAGCAGCGGCTGCCAGTGCTTCCGTTGCTGCGCGACCTTCGTGTCTTCATCAAAGGAAATGTCGCCCTCGATGATGCCCGCGAAGACCGATTGCAGCGCGTAATAATCCTCCTGCGTGATCGGATCAAACTTGTGCGCGTGGCAGCGTGCGCAGTTCGCCGTGGTGCTGGTGAAGGCCGCCATCGTCTGCGTCACCAAGTCATCACGATCGAGGTAATCGAAGTTCGTCGGTGCTGTCTCATACGCGCTGTGGTCAAACACACCCGCGCCGAGAAATCCGAGCGCAGCGATGAGACGCGGCTCCTCGGGAAACAGACGGTCCGCAGCGAGTTGCTCGCGCACGAACCGCGGCCACGGCTTGTCGTTATTCAGCGATTCGATGACATAGTCGCGAAACCGCCACGCGTGATTCCGCGGCAGATCGTGCCCACACCCATGCGTCTCCGCGAAATGAATCGTATCCAGCCAGTGCCGCGCCCATCGCTCACCATGGCGCGGAGAAGCGAGCAGCCGCTCCACCAGATGCTCGTAAGCCTTCGGATCGCGGTCCTTTTCAAACGCCTCCACCTCGGCAAGCGACGGAGGCAGCCCGTGCAGATCGAAATACACGCGCCGAATGAGCGTGCGACGGTCCGCTTCCGGCGAAGGTGTCAGCTTCCGCTCCGCGAGCCGCGCCCGGATGAAGCGGTCCACCGGATGCTCGACCGTCGCGCCCGCGATAACTGGCAACGCAGGTTTCACCAGCGGCTTCAATGACCACCAGTCCGTGGCATTCGGTCGCGTCTTTACGAACACGCGCGGATCGACCGCTCCACGCTTCACCCATTCCTCCAACAGCGCGATTTCCGCCACCGGCAGCTTTTCCTTCGGCGGCATCTGATGATCCGCATCCGACCAGCGCACCATCTTGATGAGCAGGCTCTCCTCTGGTTTTCCCACGACGACAGCCGGCCCCGAGTCGCCACCTTCCTCCCAGCCCGATTTGGAATCAAGCGTCAGCCCGGCCTTCATCTTCTTCTCGTGCGAATGACACTCGTAGCAGCGCTGTTTCAGCAGCGGCTCGATCTTGGAAGTGAAGAACTCATCCGCATTCGCCAGCGATGCCGCGAAGAGGATTGCAAGGGGCAGAGTCCGATTCATGCCCGCAGCCTCCTTTCGATTTCACCCGCTGCTTTCATCACCTCGCCAGCCACCGATGCGAACGTGCTCTTCGGCATCCGCCCCGCAATACCCGACACCCAAAGCGTCGCCACCAGCACATCCAGCCGGTCGCGGATTGGAGCCGCCACGCAATGAATGCCCTCATCCGCCTCGCCCCAATCCGTCGCGTAACCTTGCTTCACCACGCGTTCACATTCCGCCCGCAGCGTGTCTTTGCCCGTGATCGTGCGCGCCGTGAATCGCTTCAGCTTGATGCGATTGACCGTGCGCTCGCGCTCCTTCGGATGGCGGAACGCCAGCAGCACCTTCCCCGGCGCATTGTTGTGCAGCGGGAAGCGCAACCCGATGTTCACACCGATGCGCACCGCCTGCGTGCTCTCGATCTTCTCGATGATGACGCCCTCGTCCCCTATCGGAATGCCTACCTGCACCGTCTCGCCCACCGCGTCCCGCAACACCCGCATCGCGTCCAGCGAACACTCCACCAAGCTTACATCCGCCACCTGCGGCTGTCCCAGGCACAGCAGCTTTCCCGTGAGCCGGAAGCGCTGCGTGCCGTCATCCCGCGTTAGATAACCCCGCCCGATCAACGTCTGCATGAAGCGTGACGTGGAGTTCTTCGGACTGCCAATGATCCGGCTGAGTTCCGACAAATTCATCCCCTCCGGCCTGGAGTCCAGCGCCTCCAGAATGGCCAGCCCCCGATCAAGAGCCGGTGCCTCAACGTTCGCACCTGCCGCGCTCTTGGACCGCTGCTGTGCCGTATTTGGAACGTGTTCTATGGGTGTCACGGAAGGAATACCCGCACCGCCAGAACTTATTGCGAAAAAGATCAGATTTTTTCAGCCCCGAATGAGCCGGGCGAGCACAGGCACGCCGGGGTTGGTTTCGCCACCTTCAATGCGGTTGATCGCATCCCGCGAGACACCACACTTCAGCCGCAGCGCATAAGTGCTCAGCCCGCAGGCTTCCCTCAGTTCCTGTAAACGTCTCGGCAATCGCTCGCGGATTCGCTCGACTGAGTCGCGGCTCGCGGCGTCGTGATTGTCCGGCGCGCTGGCCATGGTGGGTCACTCGCTGAGAGGCAGCAGAGGCATGTGAGAATGTGTTTCATGGTCGTGCTGTGCTCCAATTTCGTGTGGAACGTCTCGCTGAGCGCGCGGGAGATTTGCCTCCTCAAACTCTCGTGATCGACTTAATCAGCCGGGTCGAGCACCAGCAAATGCACGCCGCGCACGTAGTCTTTGACATTGACGCGATACGTTTGCATGTGCGGCGAAACCGAGTGCGCCTTGAGTGCGGCGAGGTCTTCCCACTTCTCCACGACGACGACCTTGTCGGGACCGACCTTGGCTTGATTGGACAGATCAGTTTGGGCGTCCACAGCGGGGCCGTATTCGATGCAGCCCTTCTCTGCGCGGACGTCGGAAATGATTTTCCGAATCTCGGTCAGGTATGTTTCGCGCGTGCCTGGCGCGAGTTCAATGGTGGCAATGACGTGGATCATTTTTTCCTTTCGTCACTGCACAAGCTTCACGTCCACCTTCATGTTTTGAGATTTGATCAACCGGCGCGCGGCTCTCATTACGGGTTCGTCTTTCACTTAAAAATCGCGGCTGTAACCGGCGAGCCAGCCGCCATCGACGGGGATGATGGCGCCGTTGAGGTAGGAGCTTTCGGGGGCGGCGAGGAAGAGGACGGCGTGGGCGATTTCCTCGGGCTGGCCGGGGCGGCCGAGGGGGACGTGGGCGAGCATCGCCTGGACGCGGTCGTTGAACTGGCCGTTCTCGCCGTAGAAGAGCTGCTTCGTGCCTTCACTGAGGATGGAGCCGGGGGCGATGCAGTTGGTGAGGATGCCCTGCGAGCCGAGTTCGATGGCCATGGTGCGCGTGAGGTTGACGACGCCGGCCTTGGCGGCGGTGTAGGCGCATTGGAGGCGCGCGGGGACGAGTCCCATGACGGAGGAGATGTTGATGATGCGGCCGGATTTGCGCTGGAGCATGCGGCGCGAGGCGGCCTTGCTGACGAGGAAGAGGCCGGTGAGATCGACGCGGAGGATGCGATCCCATTCGTCGGCGGGAAAGGAGTCGATGTTCACGCGGTGCGCCATGGTGTTGATGCCGGCGTTGTTGACGAGGATGTCGAGGCGACCGTGCGCGGCGATGATCTCGCTTATGGCTGATTCGATCTGTTTTTCATCGGTGACATCCATGCGGAGTGCCATGGCTCCGGGCGTGGCGGCGGCGAGCCGGCGGGCGCCTTCGAGGTTGATGTCGGCATAGACGACTTTGGCGCCGTTGGCGGCGAGCGAGGCGCAGATGGCTTGGCCGATGGCTCCGGCGGCTCCGGTGACGAGGGCGACTTGGTCTTGGAGTTGGACTTTCATGAGTGGGAAAAATTAGACGAGGCCGAGGAAGGGCTGCTCGATGAGGCGGCGGAGGGTTTGCAGGAAGCGGGCGGCGGCGGCGCCGTCGTTGACGCGATGGTCGAAGGTGAGGCTGAGCGTGAGGCGGTCGCGCGCGGCGAAGGTGCCGTCGTCGAGCGGCACGGCCTCGCGCACGATGGCGCCGATGCCGAGGATCGCGGACTCGGGTGGATTGATGACCGGTGTGAATGCCTCGACGCCGAGGCTGCCGAGATTGCTGAGCGTGAAGCAAGCGCCCTGCATATCCGCGGCGGCGAGCTGACCGGCGCGGGCGGCGGCGATGAGCTTCTGTGATTGCGCGGCGACTTGGGTGAGCGTGGAGGTGCCTACGTCGCGAATGACGGGGACGAGCAGGCCTGCCTCGGTGTCCACAGCGATGCCAAGGTGCGTGGTTTCGGGCAGCAGCAGGTGATCTTCCGTCCAGGTGGCGGCGAGCAGGGGATGCTGGCGCAAGGCGGCGGCGGTGAGCTTGACGAGGATGTCGTTGATGGTGGGAATGACGGCGAGGTTCGCTTTTTCGCCCATGGACTTGAGCTGCTTGCGGAGGGCGAGGATCTCGGTGGCATCGCAACGTCCGGTGATGGTGACGGGGACGGTGGTCTGGCGACCGTGCATGAGCCGTGCGGCAATGGTGCGCCGCATTTGCGTGAGCGGAACCTGCCTCATCCCGGCGGTTGGGATGGCAGTTGCCGCGGCAAGGACATCGCGCTCGCGGATGCGTCCGCCTTTGCCGGTGGGGGACAGCGTGGAGAGATCTACCTGTTTCTGTTTGGCGGCGCGACGGGCGCGGGGGCTGGCGGGTGT
>Ga0209596_1001323_pt1 | contig 21512 bp, 15 predicted proteins | sample M_130807_MF_Meta_FD_187314 | JGI IMG/M metagenome (GOLD analysis project Ga0209596, IMG submission 187314) | Freshwater microbial communities from Lake Montjoie, Canada to study carbon cycling - M_130807_MF_MetaG (SPAdes) (version 2) | ecosystem: Environmental > Aquatic > Freshwater > Lake...
AAAAAAAATCGCAACCTCATTTGTAATATCAATCAGGTAATTTTTAAATAGGGCACGCTAAATCAAAATGATGAAAAACTTAAAATCGTAAATTTGTAGAAATTGAGATTTCATTTCGCGATATTTTTACATAATCACTCGCATTTTTTAAAAAATCTTGACCCTCAAAAATAAAAATTTATAATTTTTTTCAAATGAATATTTAGGGCTAAATTTAATTTTAAAAAGCATTTTTAGAATTAAAATTTAGTATAAATTTGAGTATAAAGCAAATTCAAAAACAATATTATGAAAATTTCAGCAACAGTTAAAAAAATTCTTTCGAACTATGAAAGCGATAATCCGGGAACCAAGTCTAATCTAGCGCGAATCTTGATGCATGGCAAATTAGGTGGTACTGGAAAAATGCTTATTTTGCCCGTCGATCAAGGTTTTGAACATGGCCCTGATCGCAGTTTCGCAGTTAATCCAGACGCTTACGACCCACATTATCACTATGAATTAGCAATTGAAGCTGGTTTGAACGCTTACGCAGCACCACTTGGCATGATTGAAGCCGGAGCGGATACTTTTGCTGGACAAATTCCGACAATTTTAAAAGTTAATTCTTCAAATTCACTTCACAATGGCGGAACGGCTCCGCATCAAGCTACAACAGCTTCGGTAAAAGATGCTTTGCGCTTAGGTTGTTCGGCAATTGGCTTTACAATCTATCCCGGATCTGACGCGGCTTTTGATATGTTTGAAGAAATTTCTAGCATTGCTGAAGAAGCTAAAGCCAACGGTTTGGCGGTTGTAATTTGGTCTTACCCACGCGGAGGAGATTTATCAAAAATTGGCGAAACGGCGATGGATATTTGCGCTTATGCAACTCATATCGCGGCAATGCTTGGAGCGCATATTATTAAAGTTAAACCTCCAACGCAAGCCTTAGAAAATCTTGAAAACATCAAGGTTTATGAAAAGCTAAAAATTCCAATGAATACGCTTGAAGAAAGAGTGCGCCATATTATTAAAACTGCTTTCGACGGTCGTCGTATCGTGGTTTTCTCAGGTGGAAATGCTAAAGGCGAAGAAGAAATTTATAATGAAATCCGTCAAATTTATAAAGGGGGCGCGAATGGTTCTATCATTGGTCGCAATACTTTTCAACGCCCAAGAGAAGAAGCTTTAAAAATGCTTGATAATATTATTAAAATTTATCAAGGAAAATAATTTTCGCTTTAATTAACGCCAAGTCATGAACTGTCAAAAATTTGATATAGCCATCATCGGAAGTTCATTTGCGGGCATGACTTGCGCATTAACTTTAGCGCAAATTTCGCCACAAATTTCAATCGCTTTAATCGAAAAAGAAAATATTTTTGATAAGGTGCGCACGGATGATGGGCGCGCTTACGCCATCTCGTCATCTTCGTTAAAACTTTTTAAAGAACTTGGAATTTACGATGAATTACAAAATGTCGCCGGCAAAATTTCTGATATAAAAATCACCGATTACAAATCACCTTTTGTTCTTGATTTTATTGGCTTAGAAGTCGATGAAAAAGATGGTCAACTCGGGCAAATTATTGAAAATCATTTTATTTTTGAAGCTTTAAAAAATAAAATTTCTCAACAAAAAAACATTACAACTTTTTGTCCAAATTCTTACCAAGAAATTAATTTTGATGATAAGGTTTTAATCGAATTAAATAATAAAAACTTTATTGAAGCAAAATTACTTTTAGCGTGCGATGGCAGATTTTCTAAGCTTCGTGAGCTTTATAAAATTCCTACTCAAACTAAAAATTATCACCAAACGGCAATTGTTTTTAAAATTTCTCATCAAATTCCGCACAAAAATATTGCTTACGAAAAATTTTTACCAAGCGGACCTTTGGCAATTTTGCCACTCAAAGACCAAAATCAATCTTCAATTGTGTGGATTGCTCGCGATGAAGAGGCGCAAGCAATTCTAAGTCTTGATAAAGAAAATTTTTTGCAACAATTGCATAAAAAAATGGAAAATTGCTTGGGCAAATGCGAAATAATTTCGCAAAAATTTTCCTATCCGTTAATCATGATTTTAGCTAAAGATTTTTATCACAAAAAAATGTTATTTATCGGCGATTCGGCTTGTGGAATCCATCCAATTGCGGGTCAAGGTTTTAATTTGGCAATTGTTGGCATTAAAAATTTACGCGATTTGATCGCGCAAAATATTTTATGTGGCTTAGAGATTTCTTCAGAAAATTTAATAAAATCCTATCATCAAAAAACCCGCAATAACGCCAAAAAAATGGTGATTGCCACCGATGTTTTGAATTCGATTTTCGAAAGCAAAAGCTTAGTTTTAAAATCGGCGCGCAATGCTGGTTTGGGTGTCATAAACCTTCTTCCAAAAGTTAAAAAATTCTTCATAAAAAATGCTGGAGGCTTCTAAATGAGCTTTTGGGGCAATGTTTTGTTAAGAATTTATCAAATTTTTTCGGTAATAATTTTACCTTTTTTATTTTTTTTAATTTTATACCGCAAGAAAAAATCCAAAGAACATCCGCGCAGATTTTTAGAAAGATTTGCGATTACAAAAATTGCAAAACCCCAAAATTCTCAATTGTTTTGGGTTCATGCCGTAAGCGTTGGCGAATCAAATTCGGCTTGGGTTTTGATTGAAAATTTACTTAAATTCTCAGAAAATATTAACATTCTTTTTACTTCAACTTCAACAACTTCAGCGCAAATTATTGAACAAAAAATTTTGCAAAATGAATTATTTAAAAATCGCGTAATTCATCAATTTCTTCCAATCGATAGTTATTTTATTGTTAAAAAATTTCTTAATTATTGGAAGCCGAGAGCCTGCATTTTTGTTGAGTCGGAGATTTGGCCGAACTTTATTTATTGTGCTCGAAAAAAAGCCATTTTGAGTTTTTTAATTAATGCTCGAATCTCTAAAAAAACCGCTTCGAAATGGTTTTTTTTAAAAAAATTAGGTTTTAACATTTTTGATTATTTTTCAACAATATTTGCGCAAAGTGCGCAAGATAAAAATCTTTTACAAAATCTTACAAAAAATACTGTTTTTTACGAAGGAAATCTTAAATCACAAAATTCTAAACTTGAGGTTGATGACAAAAAATTGCAAGAATTAAAAATGCAAATTGGTGATCGTAAAATATGGCTTTGCGCCTCAACTCACCAAGGCGAAGAAGAATTAATTTTGCAAACACATCAACGCTTCAAAATACAATTTCCTGATTTATTGACAATTATAGTTTTGCGTCATCCAAATAGAGCTGACGAGGTTTGCGAGCTTTTGAAAAATATAAATTTTTCACAAAGAAGTAAAAATCAAAATATCTTAGAGCCTACGGAAATCTATCTTGTTGACAGCTTAGGAGAGCTTGGAACTTTTTATTCTTTAACAAATTTTGCTTTTATTGGTGGTTCGCTTTTGGAAATTGGCGGACATAATCCGTTTGAAGCGATTCAGTTGAATTGCGTTGTTATTTCTGGTTCCAAGGTTTTTAATTTTGCTGAGATTTATAACGATTTGCATCAAAAAAATGCTTGTGAAATTGTTAAAAATATCGATGAACTTTATGAGATTGTACAAAAATTTTTACAAAATCCAATTGAGGTTTTGACTTACAATGACAATGCTAAAAAAGCCATTAAATTTTCACAAAATACTTCACAAAAAATTATTGAAAAACTAAATGAAATTTTAATGCTTCAAGCGTAATCGTCTTAATGGATATAAAATTATTTTAAAAATGTGTTAATTTTAAAATAATTTAGTTATGATGAATAAAAACTTAAAACAAAAATATGATTAGAGCTAAAGATTTATCAATTTCTTTTTCGGGACGAGAAGTTTTTTCCGAAGGTAATTTTATAATTAATCCGCGTGAAAAGGTTGGGCTGATTGGTCGCAACGGCAGTGGCAAATCGACTTTTTTAAAACTAATTTTGAAAAAAATTGAGCCTGATAGTGGGGCAGTAGAAATTCCACGAGGCTACAGAATAGGGCATTTAGAACAGCATATTCATTTTACCCACAATACTGTGCTTGAAGAAATTTGTTCAGTTTTGCCAGAAGATCGTGAGCATGAAGGTTGGAAAGGTGAAAATATTTTATATGGCTTGGGCTTTACGGAGTCAGACTTGCAAAAAGATCCAAAAAACTTTTCGGGCGGTTATCAAGTCAAATTAAATTTAGCTAAATTATTGTTGATTGAGCCACAAATGTTATTGCTCGACGAGCCGACAAATTATCTCGATATTCACTCAATTCGTTGGTTAAAAGAATTTTTGCGCGAATGGGAAGGCGAGTTGATTTTAGTTACTCACGACCGCGATTTCATGGATAGCGTTATTACCCACACTGTATTGCTTCATCGCAATACTTTTAAAAAAGTTCCGGGAAACACTAAGGGCGTGCGCGAAAAAATTGCGCTGGAAGAAGAAATTTATGAAAAAACGCGAGTTAATGAAGAGAAACAACGCCAAAAAACTCAAGAATGGATTGATCGTTTTGGAGCTAAAGCGAGTCAAGCCAGTCGCGTGCAATCGCGAGTTAAAATGCTTGATAAAATTGAGGTAAAAGAAAAATTAGACAATATTCAAAATCTTGATTTCGCCTTTAATCACAAGCCTTTTGCGAGTAAAGAAAATTTAATTGAAGTTGAAAATTTGGCATTTGGTTATAATCCTGAAAATCGCTTAATTAATGATCTGTCTTTTAAAATTGCCAATGGCGAAAAAATTTGCGTAATTGGTAAAAATGGCAAAGGAAAATCAACTTTGTTAAAGCTTATAACGCAAGATATACAACCCTTGAAAGGCTTGGTAAAAGTTCATAGCAAAGTTGAAATTGGTTTTTTTGGGCAAATGAATATTGACCGCTTAGATAAAAATGCAACTGTTTTTGAAGAGCTTCAAAAGGTTGATGAGCGCTTGCCACAAAGTCGCGTAAGACAAGTTTGTAGTAACATGATGTTTTCGAGTGATTTGGCAAATAAAAAAATTTCGGTACTTTCGGGTGGCGAAAAAAGTCGCGTGATGCTTGGAAAAATCTTGTTAAAAGGTGCGAATTTATTATTGCTTGATGAGCCAACAAATCACCTTGATATGGAATCTTGTGATTCACTTAAAGAGGCAATAAAAAGCTTTGAAGGTGCATTAATTATGGTTTCACACGATGAAGGAATGCTCCATGAAATCGCTAATAAATTAGTGGTTTTCGATGATGATAAAACATTTACCTTTGAAGATTCCTATGAATTTTTCTTAAAAAGAAAAGGTTGGAAGGACAGTTAAATATAATTTTAAAATTATTTATAATTTTAACTAAATCATCTTTTTTGCATAGAGGCTATTCATAAATTGTGGAATGTGTTTGTGAATAAATTTTGATTTATTTAAATTTTATTGAAATTAAATACATTATTATTTTATTATAAAATTTGTAGATTTTATCCATGATTTTTTAAGATTAGCAAATCAAAAAGTATAAAATATGCCTAGTTATGAAAAAAGTGGAATATTTGCATTAGGAAAATTAATAGGAGTTGCTGAAGTTGATGAAATCGATGATTTGCATCTTATTAACGCAGTAAAGAAAGGCGATTTTGACAGAGTAGAAGAATTACTTAAAGAGAATAAATTACTTGAAGAGAATAAAAAAAATCCCCCATTGGATTATCAAGACAGTATTGGCGCTACAGCTCTTTTTTATGCAGCATCTAAAGGCTATGATAAAATAGTAGAAGCTTTGATTGCAAATGGAGCTAATAAAGATATAGCAGATTATGATGGCCAATCACCATTTTTGGAAGCTTGTTCTAATGGTCATCTCTTAGTTGTTGAACAATTGGTTAAAGCGGGAGTTGATGTAAATAAGGCAAAAGAAGATGTTGTAACTCCTATTGAAAGCTATAGTCTTGCGCGTTTTTCTGATACTGTAAAAAAAAGAGTGGTTGGCGCAACCCCTCTTCATGCGGCTAGCGCAGCAGGTCATCACTTGGTTGTTAGAGAATTGCTTAGGTTAGGAGCTAATGTAGAAGGATTAGAAGGTGAACAAAGCCCTCTTTGGTTTGCTAGTGGACTTGGTAATCATGAAGTCGTTCAAGAATTGATTAATTCAGGAGCTGATGTAAATAAGGCAATGCCAGGTAGTCCAAACCCTCTTTTTTTAGCTAGTCAAAATGATTTTGACTTGGTCGTTAATGAATTGATTTCTTCAGGAGCTGATGTAAATAATGCCTTTAATGGAGTTATGCCCATTTATAAAGCTTGCGAAAAGAATCGTATCAAAATAGTTAAGGCTTTATTTAATGCTGGTGCTGATGTTAGTTGTTTACAAGGAGTTGATTGGATCGGCAAAAAAATAAACTTTGGCGCAGATCTTATAATGTTGAAATTACTTGATAAAATTACTAACCAAGAAAACATTGACGAGAGAGATGCAAAATTGGCTCTTATTATTATCGCAACAAAGAATAAAAATATTGATGAAGTAAGAGAGATACTCAAAAAAGGTGTGGGTGTCAATTATCAAGACGAATTCGGGGCAACAGCTCTTTTTTACGCAGCAGAGAGGGGTTATGATAATATCGCCAAAGCATTGATTGAAAAAGGAGTCAATTTAGATTTAGCCACAAAAGATGGGGCAACTCCTTTATTCGAAGCTTGCGTAAATAATCATAGCGATATCGCTAAAGCTTTATTTAAAGCTGGTGCTGATGTTGGGTGTTTACAAGAAGGCGGTTGGTTATATGGTACTAAATTAAAAAAAGAATTAGAATTGGTCGGAGATGAAATGAAGCAATTAATTAAGGAATTTATTAATCCAGAAAACATTGAAAATAGAAATAAAGGATTAGCGAATAAGCGTCAACCCAATAATAGTCAACCCAATAATGAAGTGGATCCTTCACGAGGCAGAGCTCTTTCTCCCAGAGATATCCCAGGAAGGGGATAAGTTTCCCCAAATAATAGACAATAAACAATTAATGAAAACAAAGGGTGTTCTGGACAAATTCTTGGGAAATCTTAAAAAAAGAATCGATAGTTTAAGGCTCGAAAATGGTAAATCTTCTGTTAAACATTTTATGATAAATTAAGAAGTTAAAATGGCATAATATATTTCTAAGTTATAAACGGCATCTTAAACTAAATCATCTTTTTTGGATCAACCCACTCATTGAATTGCTCTTCGCTAACTAGCTCTAAAGCCAGAGCTGATTCCTTCAAAGTTGTACCATCCTTATGAGCTTTTTTAGCAATTTTTGCCGAATTATCATAGCCAATATAAGGATTAAGCGCCGTCACCAACATCAAAGAATTATTGAGAAGTTCTGCTATTCTTTCTTTATTGGCAACAATTCCTACTAGGCAATTATCAATGAAGCTGTTAACGCCGTCGGAGATTAAATTAATCGACTCAAGAATATTGCGAATAATCATCGGGCGGAAAACATTAAGTTCGAAATGTCCATTCATGCCACCCAAAGTTATGGCGTGATGATTGCCAACAATTTGGCACGCAATCATCGTTAAGGCTTCGCATTGAGTCGGGTTAACTTTTCCCGGCATAATCGAAGATCCGGGTTCGTTTTCGGGTAAGGAAATTTCACCAAGTCCTGATCGCGGACCTGAAGCCAAAAAGCGAATATCATTGGCGATTTTCATCAATGAAGTTGCCGTTGAATTAAGTGTTCCCGAGAAGTTTACGAGTTCATCATTGCATGCCAGTGAGAAAAATTTATTTTTGCTGGTATAAAATTTATCGGCATGAGAAAGTCCGAGTAAATTTAAATTTGAATCTTTAACTTTCCACAAGCCATTTTTGGCGGTGGTTCTACATAAATCAAGCTCAAGAAGAGTTTGGTGAATTTTTTTAATATTCGTAACTTCGCTAATTTTTTCCGCAAATTTTGTGGCAAAATCGGGATGACAATTTAATCCCGTACCAACCGCCGTGCCACCTTGGGCTAGATGACAAACATAAGCGATGCTTTGTGAAATAAAAACTGAAGCACATTGAATTTGCACTTTATAAGCCGAAAATTCTTGCCCCAAAGTGACGGGCGTTGCATCTTGAGTATGAGTGCGTCCGATTTTAATAATATCTTTAAATTCATTTTCTTTTTTCGCAAGTTCATTGGCAAAGCGAATTAAAGTTGGAAGTAATTTTTCATAAGTTGTTAAAACAGTGGCGACATGCATCGCGGTAGGGAAGGTGTCGTTTGAACTTTGACCCAAATTAACGTGATCATTGGGATGAACCGGCGATTTTCCGCCTTTTTTGCCCGTGGCTTTTTCATTGGCAACCGAAGCGATAACTTCATTAACATTCATGTTGGTTTGAGTGCCAGAGCCAGTTTGCCACACCACTAAAGGAAAATGATTTTCGTAAAACCAATCGAATTTTTTTAAAATTTCATCAACCGCATCAACAATTTTATCGGCTAAATCGGGTGAAAATTTTTTAAATTCATCAGATTTTGGATCGATGGCCATCAAATCTTTATTGGCCAAAGCGCAAGCTTTTTTTATCAATAACATTGCATAAATAACTTCCTTGGGCATTTTATGTCCAGCGTTATTGGTGCAGATTGGAAAATTTTGAATGCTTCGTTGCGTTTGCGCAGAGTAGTATGCTTCGGCGGGGACTTTAATTTCACCAAAAGAATCAGTTTCGATACGAAAAGCTTGCGTCATAATTATTTATTTTAAAATTAGTAAATAAAACTAAAAAATTTATTTTAGAAAATTATATAAATTGCGAAATAATTTTTTCAAAATTTGGAAAGCTGGTTTTTATCATTTCATCATCATCAATTTTAACGCCATTTTCTAGGCGTAGACCCATAATCAAAAATGACATTGCGATGCGATGATCCATCGCCGTTTTAATGGCAACAACATTTTTAGGCATCGCAAAACCGCCTTTAATTTCAAGAAAATCATCGCCGATTTTAACTTCAACGCCACAATTTTGTAGATTGTCGGCAATCATTGCCAAACGATTACTTTCTTTTACTTTTAATTCGGCCAAGCCATTTAATTTTGAAGTTCCGTTGGCAAAAGCGCAAGCTACAGCCAAAATTGGATATTCGTCGATCATGCTTGCAGAGCGACTGGCGGGCACATCGATTGCTTTTAAGGAACTGGCTTCAACTTCAATATCGGCAACTTTTTCACCACCAATTTCACGAATATTTTTTAAGGCGATTTTGCCACCCATTTCTTGAAGTGTTGTAATTAAACCGGTTCGCAAAGAATTAACGCCGATATTTTTTAATAAAATTTTTGAATTTTTAACGAGAAGGGCGCCGACCATAAAAAATGCCGAAGAGGAAATATCGTTAGGAATTTCAAAGTCTTTTCCCGCAAATTCTTGCAAGCCGTTATAAGAAATTTTTGTGCCATTATTTAAATTTTCTTGAGAAATTTTTAAACCAAGATATTTCATCATAATTTCAGTGTGGTCGCGACATTTTTCGGGCTCAATAATTGTCGTTGTGCCTTTAACCGCAAGTGACGCCAAAAGAATGCAACTTTTTACTTGTGCCGACGCCATTTTCATTGAATATTCAATCGGCATGGCGTCTTCATTGCCAACGATTGCGAATGGCATTAAATTATTTTTTCTTGAAATAATTTTGGCACCAAATTTTTGAATCGGTTCGAAAACTCGACCCATTGGACGCTTACGAAGTGAGGCATCTCCAGTAAAAAAACTCGTAAAATTATAAGGACAAACTAAGCCCGCAAGCAAGCGTGATGAAGTGCCTGAATTACCCATATCGATAATATCACTGGGCTCAAGAAGTCCGGTAATTCCACTGCCATTAACTTCATAAAAATTTTCTTTTTTCTCAATTTCAACGCCCATTAAACGCATGGCGTTAATGGTTTTTAAAACATCTTCACCTTCGAGTAAATTATAAATTTTACTTTTACCGTTAGCGAGAGAAGCAAAAATTATAGAGCGATGCGATATTGATTTATCTGGAGCGATAACTATTTCGCCAGTAATTGGAATATCAGATTTACGAGTTGTTGTGACCATGTTTAACTTAGAAAATTAGTGAGGCTATTCATGATTGGATCGATGAAAAATATTAAGCCGATATTAACGATCGCACTTACAAAAACAACTAAGCGCGCATTGCCGAAATCTTCAATTTCAAGATTGCCATTTGGTTCATCAAAATACATAATTTTTATAATTCGCAAATAGTAAAAAGCTGAAATTGCTGAAAAAATTACGGCAATAAGAGCGTAAAGGAAAAGTCCGGTTGAAATAGCGCTTTTTAAAATATAAAATTTTGAGAAAAAACCTGCGAGTGGGGGAATCCCAGCGGTTGAAAGCATTAATACGGCTAAAGAAAAGGCCATGACGGGATGAGTTTTTGAAAGCCCAGAAAGCGAAGAGATATCAAAAGTTTTTTCGTCAGTTTCGTCATTTTCAATCTCTTGCGGTGAGCGCATGATTGTTAAAAAACTAAAAGTTCCAAGTGAGATAATGCTATAAACTATCATGTAAAAAATACATGAATTGAAAATTGATTTATCTAAAGGCGAAAGAGCGAGTAACACGAAGCCGATGTGAGTGATTGAGCTAAATGCAAAAAGCCTTTTGAGATTTTTTTGATAAATTGCTCCAAAGCTTCCAACGATAATTGAGGCGATGGCAACAATTAATAAAATGTTGCTTAAAATAACCCAAGAAATATTGAGCGATAAAAAGATTAACGCAATAACCATTGAGAATTTTACGACGGTTCCAAAGAAGGCTAGAACTATAGTTGGCACGCCTTGATAAACATCTGGCGCCCACATATGAAAAGGTGCCGCCGATATTTTGAAAAACATTGCCGTTGCCACTAAAATCATGCCAAAAACCAAGCCAATCGGCATTTCTTCGGGCTTTAATTTGCCAATTAAATCTTGAAGGACGGTGAAATTTGTGGTTGCCGAATAGCCGTAAACCATTGAAATTCCAAATAATAATAATCCAGAAGCGAGACTTCCAAGGATAAAATATTTTATACCAGCTTCAGAAGATCGAGCGGATTTTACACTAAATGAGGCCAAGAGATAAAGAGATAAAGCTTGAAGTTCCAAGCCCAAATAAAATAATAATAAATCATTGGCAGAAATCATGATTAAGCCACCGGCTGTAGCAATCATCATTAAAGCTAAAAACTCCGAACCATATTTTTCGAGTGAAAAAACGAAGCGCACGGAAATCAAAATTATGACTACGAGCAATAAAAGTATAATGCATTTCATAAAGGAAATAATCGCTTTAGAATTTAGCATATCGTTAAAAGAAGTTTCGGGTATTCCAAAATTTTTTACGGCAAAAGATAGCGCTATACCGCAAACCGCTAGAGAGAAAAAATGTGCAAAGAAAATAAATCGTTGGTTTTTTTTGTTAAAAAAAACATCGAGCATTAAAAGGGATAAGGCTCCGAAAAATAAAATTAATTCTGGTATTAACAAAGAAAATTTCATGTTTAAAAATAGTTAAGAAGATTATTTTAAAGGCGTCAAAGTGTTTACAAAAATACTGAGTTGCGCCGACTGTTCGCTAAAGAAATTTGACATTAAACTTGGAAATATTCCGAGTGCAATAACCATAATAGCGAGTAATAACAATACTAAAAATTCACAAAAATCGAGATCTCGAAGTTCTTCGATTTTTTTATTATGAATCTCGCTGAACCAAACTCTTTTGTAGAGCCAAAGCATATAACAAGCGCCAAAAATAACGCCAAGACCCGCCAAAAGCGCAATGAATTTATTAACTTTGAATACGCCAATTATAGTAAGAAATTCACCGACGAAACCGCTAGTTCCCGGTAGGCCCACCGAACCCATTGTGAAAATCATTGCCATCAGCGCAAAGTTTGGCATTTTTGAAGCGATGCCCCCCAAATCGGCGATTTTTTTAGTGTGCAAACGATCATAAATAAAGCCAACGCAAATAAATAAAGCCGAAGAAATTACGCCGTGGCTAATCATTTGAAAGATAGCGCCTTCGATACCTTGGTGGGTTAAGCTAAAAATTCCCATAGTTACGAAGCCCATATGAGCAACCGAAGAATAGGCAATCATTTTTTTCATGTCTTCTTGCATTAAAGCGACGAATGATCCGTAGATTATGGCGATGACGCTTAATATAAAAATTGTATCAGCAAAATATTGCGAAGCTAACGGAAAAAATGGCAAAGAAAAACGCAAAAATCCGAAGGCGCCAAGCTTAATTAAAATTCCCGCAAGAATCACAGAACCAGCAGTTGGGGCTTGAACATGCGCGTCAGGAAGCCAAGTGTGAAATGGAAACATTGGAACCTTAATTGCAAAAGACGCAAAGAATAAAGCAAATAATGCCACTTGATAATTAAGAGGTAAAAGTTCTCTCAAGGTTTTTGTTAAAATTATAACATCGGTGGTTTTGGTGAATAAGAAAATTAAAATAATTCCAATCAAGAAAAATACCGAACCCACCAAGGTGTAAATAAAGAATTTGTAAGAAGCGTAAACGCGATTTTCTCCGCCCCAAATGCCGATTACCAAGAACATCGGAATTAAAGTGGCTTCAAAGAAAATATAGAAAAATAATAAATCGAGCGAAGAAAATGCGCCGATAACCAGAGCTTCAATAAGTAAAAATGCGATGACGAATTCTTTGGTGCGTTTGACGATTGTTTTGTAAGAAATTATAAAACAAATTGGTGTTAAAAGTGTGGTTAAAAATATCATGGTGATTGCCAAGCCATCAACTCCAACAAAGTATTTTATGTCAGTTTCGGCAAAAATTTTAAAAATACTTTGAAATTGAAAACCGCCTTTGCGCCAATCGTAAGTAATTATGGCGAAGACTGAAAGCAAAAAATTTATGACGCTAAAAAAACAGCCATAACTAAAGTAAAATAAAGTATTTTTAGCTTTTAGGGGCAACAAAAAAATTGCCGAAATTAAAGGTAAAAATATTAAAACTGAAAGAATGTCGAAATTAATATTCATGATTTTTGTAAATTAAATCTTCAAAAATTAAATAATTTAATGGCTTTGTAAAGAATCAAAAATTAAAATTACACCAAGTTAATTTGGTGCTAATTAAAATTTACAAAAGCATTTTATTTTTTAAAAGCTTAACTGCAATTTAAATTTTTAATTTTTTTTGATAAAATGAATTTAGATAATTCGCAAATAATTATAAAAAATAAACTCGATATTCTTGCACAAAAGCTTGAAATCGTAAAACCAGAAGTTGATTTTAAGAAAAATTTATTAAATTTGTTTAAGTCTCCCGAGGTGCAAAATGAATTTTATGGTTTTTATATTTATGGCGATGTCGGGCGAGGCAAAACCATGTTGATGAAAAATTTTTACGAAAAAATTATAAATCTTCCAAAGATTTATTTTCATTTTAATAGTTTTATGATTTTAATTCATAAAACTCTGCATGAAATTCGTCAAAATCCTAAAAAAAGCAATGATGATTTAATTGAGGCGTTAAAAAAAATCATAACCGATCAAAAAGTAATTTGTTTCGATGAGTTTCAAGTGCTTGATGTTGCTGATGCCATGCTTCTTGCGCGCATTTTTGAATATTTTTTTTCAAAGCAAATTACGGTCGTAATTACTGCCAATTTGCATCCACAAAATCTTTATAAAAATGGCTTGCAAAGAGAGGTTTTTCTTGAATTTGTTAATAATATTTTATTAAAAAAAATTGAGGTTTTGAATTTAAATTCCCCGACCGATTATAGAAAGCATAATCGCTCTAAATTAACCAAAAGATTTTTTGTTTCTAACCCAAAAAATCGTCAAATTTTTCAAGAAATTATTGAAGATTTTACTAACAATAAATCAAAAAATATTGTAAAATTAGAGTCGTGGGGGCGCGAAATAATTGTCAAAAAAGCCTTTGAAAATGTTGCAATTTTTAATTTTAATGAATTGTTTGAGCAAAATTATTCTTCGGCGGATTTCAAAGAAATTTGTCAAAAATTTAATTTAATTTTTTTGCAAAAAATTCCTTTATTTCAAGAAGACCAAATTAACGAAATTCGGCGCTTTACTTTATTTATCGACGAAGCTTATGAAAATAAGGTTTTGCTCATCATGATGTCAAAAATAAATTTAACTAATTTTAAAAATGTTAATGTTTTTGCCCATTATTTTTCACGAACAATTTCGAGGATTCATGAAATTATTTCTGACAAATATTGGAATGAAAATATTGAAAAAATATAAAAAATTTTTATTCTTTTTAGCGCGCACTTCATTTTAAAGATTTTAAGTCAAAAAGATAAAGCTTAATTTTTAAATTATAAAAGCATATATTTTCAAGTTAATTTGATATAAATAATTAATATAATTTCGCTGTGAATAATTATAAAAATTTAAAAACACATTTCCAAACTATTGTTATCGGTGCGGGTCATGCTGGAATTGAGGCGGTTTGTGCTTCTGCCAGAATGGGCGCTGATAGTTTACTCATCACCAAAAAATTTGAAAATTTGGGCGAGATGTCATGCAATCCGGCAATTGGAGGGGTTGCCAAAGGTACTATAGTTCGTGAAATTGATGCGCTTGACGGCGTCATGGGTTGTGCTATCGATAAAGCTGGAATTCATTTTCGAATTTTAAATTCATCAAAAGGTTACGCGGTGCATTCGCCCAGAGCTCAAGCCGATCGCAAACTTTACAAAATCGCCATCAGAGAAATTCTTGAAAATTATCCAAACCTAACAATTCTTTATAATTCCGTTGAGGATTTAATAATTGAAAATAACAAAATTAAAGGTGTAATTTTAACGAGCGGTGAAACGATTTACGCAGAATCGGTGGTTTTGACGACGGGTACTTTTTTGCGCGGAGTAATTCATATTGGCAAAGAGCAAACCAAGGCGGGAAGGGTTGGCGAAGAAGCTTCTTACGGCATTTCTAATTGTTTACAAAAATATCAATTTAATCTTGGGCGATTGAAAACCGGCACTCCGCCACGAATTTTAAAAAGCTCAATCGATTTTTCTGAACTTGAAATTCAAGCGGGCGATAATCCGCCACAACCATTTTCATATTTAACCGATAAAATTAAAGTACCACAAACCGCTTGCTACATTACTTACACTAATTTACAAACTCACGAAATTATTAAAAATAATTTACATGAATCGGCGATGTATGGCGGAGGAATTTCGGGAATTGGTCCGCGATATTGTCCTTCGATTGAAGATAAAATTCATCGATTTTATGATAAAGAGCGCCATCAAATTTTTTTAGAGCCAGAAGGTTTGGACAGTGATTTAATTTATCCAAATGGTATTTCTAATTCCTTGCCACTTTCGGTGCAAATGCAATTTTTAAAATCAATTAAAGGTTTAGAAAATTGCGTGGTTTCGCAAGCGGGATACGCTATCGAATATGATTATGTAGATCCGCGCGAATTATTACCAACACTCGAAACTAAAAAAATTCGTAATTTATTTTTTGCGGGGCAAATTAATGGCACTACGGGCTATGAAGAAGCTGGCGGGCAGGGCATCGTCGCTGGTATTAACGCTGGTTTGAAAGCTTTAAAAAATGACCAAGAATTTATTTTAGATCGTTCGACAAGCTATATCGGCGTAATGATTGATGATTTAACTTCACTTGGAACTTCTGAACCCTACAGAATGCTTACTTCGCGCGCTGAATATCGCTTGAGTATTCGTGCCGACAATGCCGATTTGCGTTTAACTGAAATTGGTGAAAAATTCGGCGTAATTGCGCCAGCAAGATTAGCAAGTTTTTTGATTCGTAAAAATAAAATTTCACAAGCCACAAAAATTTTAGAAGATTTAAAAATTTCTCCTAAAAAATTAGAAAATTTTGGTGTTACGATTAAGCAAGATGGGGTGGTGAGAAGTGCTTATCAATTACTTTCATTCCCTGAAATAAATTTTGAAATTATCGAAAAAATTTGGAATCAGGAAATTTCCCAAATTGAAATGGAAACAAAAAAACAAGTTGCAATTAACGCCACATATTTATCATATTTGAAAAGACAAAGTCAGGATATTGAAATTTTTCGTCAAGAAGAAAAAATGAAAATTCCACTTGATATTGATTATGATTTGATTCAAAGTTTGTCTAATGAAGTGCGTGAAAAATTGTTAAAATATCGACCACCAACTATTGCGGTTGCAAGCAAGATTCAGGGCATTACATCCGCTTCAATTATGGCGATAATGATATATTTAAAAAACCAAAAAAAAATTGAAAAATTTTCAAATGCCGAGAGTTAAAAAACCTACACTTTTCGAAATAAAAACCATATCTTGTGCATTATTTTTAACAATTTTTTTTGTTCAAGAAGTTCATGCGCAATTCGATATTGGCAACTCCGACCTTACTCGAGAAATTGAAAAAAATTTATTATTCGATAAATCAGCACAAGAAAAATTTGATGTATATAACAATGAATATGGTTCAAATTTAGTTAAAGAACCTACGATGGGAAGTCTTCCCGAAAAAGATGAAGAAGAAAAAAAATATACTCCAGAAGAGATGAATATTGTTTTGGTTGACAAAGTTAAAATTGACAAAGATGTTCGCGAAAAAGAAAAGCTCGCTTATAATTCGGTGTTGGTTGGGCAATATGAAATTGCTATTCAAATGTACAAAGAAATTTTACAAAAAGAGCCACAAAATCTTTATGCAAAATATTCCTTGGGGGTGGTTTATCAAAGACTTGCTCAAAATAAACAAGCTAAAAATATTTATTACGATTTGCTTAAGGGCGATGCAGAAAACAAAGATGAGATTATCAGCAATATTATTGCGATATTAATTGAAGAATCTCCGCGCGAAGCAATATACATGCTTAACCGCTTAACTATACAAAATCCTGAAAAACATTATTTATTTGCTAGCATGGCGCTCGCTTATGAAAAAATTTCCGATTACAATTCGGCGATTAAAAATTATACAAAAGCTTTGGAATTGGATTACAATAATATGGATTATTGTTATAATCTTGGAGTGCTTTTTGACGAAAATAAAGAATATGAAAAAGCTTTGGAAATGTATTCGATAGTTGTGAAAAACAATGATAGTTCTAATCGCGAAATTGCCCTTGATTCCGTTAAAAGAAGAATCGAAAAAATTAAACAAATGATATGATTCAGCAAATTCTCGAAGAAGCTAGAATAAAAAATTGTTCTGATGTCCATCTTTCGTCAAATTATCGAATAATATTGCGATTAGATGGCGATTTAGTTGACTACAGAGACACTAAAGTATTGAGCAAAGATGATGTTTATAGCATGCTTTATTCAATAATGACTGAGGAGCAAAAGAAATTTTACATTGAAAATCGAGAAGTAGATTTTTCAATCCAAACCACCGAAAATTATCGTTGTCGAGTTAACGCTTATCACACTATTTCCGGTCCAGCTGCCGCATTTCGTTTAATTCCAAAAGATATTAAAAGTTTAGTTTCGTTAAATGCGCCTTATATTGTTCAAGATTTAGCAAAGTTAAAAAAAGGCTTGATCATGGTCGCTGGTCCTACGGGAAGCGGAAAATCAACCACTTTGGCGGGCATAATTGATTATATTAATAACAATTTTATGCGTCATATTATTACCATCGAAGATCCGGTAGAATATATATTTGAAAATAAGCGCTCTTTAATTAATCAACGCGAATTGGGTTCGGACACAAATACATTTAATGAAGCTCTAAAAAGTTCTTTGCGCCAAGATCCGGATGTTATAATGGTCGGTGAGATGCGTGATATCGAAACTTTTCGCTTGGCTTTAACCGCAGCTGAAACGGGGCATTTAGTTTTGGCGACTCTTCATACCAACTCGGCGGCGCAAACTATAAATCGTATTATTGATGTCTTCCCGTCTGAAGAAAAATCAGCGGTGCGTTCAATTTTGTCGGGCTCAATTAAAGCGGTTATTTCGCAAAGATTAGTCAAAAAACGCGATGGCGGAAGATGTGCGGCTTTTGAAATTATGTTGGCAAACGCTTCAGTGCGTAATTTGATTCGCGAAGATAAAATTCCACAAATCAACTCAATTATTGAATTGAGTCGTAAAAACGGTATGTTGCTTCTCAAAGATTCATTAAAAGATTTAATGAATAACGATGTTATTACTCAAGAAATTGCTGAAGAGGAATTGTTGTCATACGAGTAATTAAATTTGCTAACGCAAATTTAGCTTAATATTGAATCGCTTCACGGCGAATGAATCGCCGTATCCGCGATGATTTTTTAGGTTTTTTTGGAATTTTGTTTGCGGGTAAACGCTTCATCTTTTTTTTCAAAAAAGATTCACGCCGGGGATTGCGTCACCTTGGCTTCGTCGCTTTTCTCAATTGAAAATTTCATTTTGATTTCGAAGACGACTTGCCCCTGGGACCCGCGTCGCTTTCGCTCCTAATCCCGTTTCTCGCTAAAAATAGCCGTTTAGGCTATTTTTTTTACGCAAATAACCTTCATCTTTTTTTTCAAAAAAGATTCACGCCGGGGATTGCATCGCCTTGCTTCGTCGCTTTTCTCAATTGAAAATTTCATTTTGATTTCGAAGACGACTTGCCCCTGGGATTGCGTCACTTCGTTCCTGATCCCGTTATTTGCTAAAATAGCCGTTTAGGCTATTTTTTTTACGCAAATAACCCGCGATGAGATTTTTAGGTTTCTTTATTTTTGGATAAACGCTTCATCTTTTTTTTCAAAAAAGATTCACGCCGGGGATTGCGTCACTTCGTTCCTGATCCCGTTATTTGCTAAAATAGCCGTTTAGGCTATTTTTTTTACGCAAATAACCCGCGATGAATTTTTTAAAAATTCCAATACAACTATTTAAAAATATTGTTTTTTTTATAAAATTTATTTGATAAATTTTATAAAGTTTTTTAGAGTTGTTTAAGTTTCGAAATCAAAACAAAAAATATCAAAAATGAAATTACTTTTTCGCAAAAAAACTCTGGAAAGCATTCTTGAGGGGGCTAAAAAAAATACCCTTAAAAAAACTCTAGGAGTTTTTGATTTAGTTTTTATTGGAATTGGTTCAATTATTGGAACAGGAATTTTTGTATTAACTGGTCAAGCCGCCGCTGAGCATGCGGGTCCGGCAATCGCTTTATCTTTTTTATTTTCAGCCATAATTTGTGTTTTTGCTGGATTGGCATATGCTGAATTGGCTTCAATGGTGCCAGTTTCAGGGAGTGCTTACACCTACACCTATGCAGTTATGGGCGAATTTATCGCGTGGTTAGTTGCTTGCGGTTTAATTTTGGAATATACGGTGGCATCTTCAACTGTTGCGGCCGGATGGTCGGGATATTTAGTTGGAATTTTACAACAAGGCGGAATTGTAATTCCCGAATTTCTGACTAAAGCCCCTTCGCAACTTTGCGCCGACGGAACTTATTGCGCTATAATTAATTTACCGGCAGCTTTCGTATCATGTTTTATTGGCTTACTTTTATTCATCGGAACCAAAGAAAGCGTTATGGTAAACCGTATTTTGGTTTCTGTAAAATTGTTGGTAATTTTTATTTTTATTTTGGTGGCAGTGCCTCATATTAAGTTTGAAAATTATCAAGAATTTATGCCTTATGGTTGGAAAGGAGTTTTTGCCGGATCGGCGGCGATTTTTTTCGCTTATTTGGGTTTTGATGCAGTGGCTACAACGGCAGAAGAGTGTAAAAATCCTAAACGCGATTTGCCAATTGGAATCATCGGTTCGCTTTTAATTTGCGCGGTGATTTATGTGGTGGTTTCGTTATGTTTAACCGGAATTGTAAATTATAAATCCTTGGGAAATCCTCAACCTCTAGCTCAAGCTTTACGCGACAATGGAAGCAATATTGGTTCGGCCTTAGTTGGAACTGGTGCGATTGCTGGAATGTTGACGGTTTTATTGGTGATGATGTATGGTCAATCGCGCATATTTTTTGTAATTTCGCGCGACGGTTTGTTGCCAAAATTTTTCTCAAAAATTCATAAAAAACATCAAACGCCATCTTATTCAATTTTGGTCGTAACAATCGCCGTTGCCATAATTTCGGGCTTTACTCCAATTCGCACGATGGGCGATATGAGTAGTCTCGGGACACTTTTTGCTTTTTGCTTAGTATCGCTTGGAGTTTTAATTTTGCGTTATAAAAGACCAAAATTAGAGCGTAGTTTTAAATGTCCTTTCGTCGAAATTATTGCGCCTTTGGCGATTGTTGGATGTGGATTTTTGATTCTAAAATTATTGCAAGATCATTACAAACCATTCTTAATTTGGTTTGTCATCGGCATTATTTTTTATTTCTCTTACGGTTATAAAAAAAGCGCTTTAGCAAAGAAAACAAAATAAAATTACTAAATTCAAAATAGCAAATTTTAAAATTAATTTACAATTTGTTCGGACTTAAAGTTTGTGCTTTATAAGATTTAATTCTTAATAAATACAGTTTTCCTCTGCGAGTTAATCTAAAAAAATTATCATATTCATTTTTTTACTAGATTGTTTAAAAGCTCGGTTTATTTTTAATTTAGAAAAACTTTAATTTTTAAATATTACCCAAATGAGTATATTTCGTAAAAAATCAATCGAAGAATTAATTGCTTCTTCTCAAAAAAATTCCTTCAAAAAATCACTTACCGCTTTTGATTTAATAATGATTGGAATTGGCTGTACAATTGGCACCGGAATCTTTGTGGTAACGGGAACGGCGTCGGCAACTCACGCTGGTCCAGCAATTGCTTTATCTTATTTAATCGGTGCCTTGGCTTGTTTATTTGCGGCACTTGCTTATGCAGAAATCGCTTCGATGGTACCAGTTTCGGGAAGCGCTTATACTTACACCTACGCGGTTATCGGTGAGTTTGTAGCATGGTTAGTTGGATGGGGATTGGTTCTTGAATATGGCATTGGAGCCTCAGCGGTTGCCAATGGATGGTCGGGATATATGGTTGGAATTTTGCAATCGGCGGGAATTTCTTTGCCAGAGTTGCTTACAAAGCCAACGAGTCAAGGCGGTATTATAAATTTACCAGCAAGTTTAATCGTGTTATTAATTGGTTCAATGCTTTATGTTGGAACTCAACAGGGCGTAAAGTTCACCCGTATTTTAGTTTTTGTAAAATTAGCGGTAATTTTTATTTTTTTAGTGGTGGCAACGCCGATGATTAAACCAGAAAATTATAGTAATTTTATGCCTTTCGGCTTTGGCGGAGTTATGGCGGGAGCGGCGGCAATTTTTTATGCTTATATCGGTTTTGATGCGGTGGCAACGACCGCCGAAGAATGTAAAAATCCTAAACGAGATTTACCAATCGGAATAATTTTTTCACTCGGAGTTTGTGCAATACTTTACGCCACAGTGGCTTTAGTGTTAAATGGAATTGTAAATTTTTCAACACTAAATAATCCTGAACCTTTGGCAAGAGCATTGCGCGATAATGGAAGCAATATCGGTTCGGCTTTGGTTTCAACTGGTGCAATTGC